>ORMF011887460.1_pt1 | contig 10247 bp, 8 predicted proteins | sample 1779871 | NCBI WGS metagenome assembly ORMF01 (sample SAMEA104232316, study PRJEB22302) | groundwater metagenome | biome: forest; feature: aquifer; material: groundwater | place: USA | collected 2011-08-07 | depth 5.4 m | reverse complement strand
TCTTCAGGCTTGGCGAATACTCCCACTCCCATGCCCTGGTTCGCCGGCAAAAAACTCGTCATCGAGTTCTCCTAAACCCAACGCGTATCCACGCCCTCCACTGTTAGTTCTTTCCCATTGGCGTGGAAATCGAGGCTAGGTCTAAATCGTAGGGCAGTGCCCGAAGTCAGAAAACAGGATCAGAAGCAATGGCGAGCACATAGCTCCGTTGTTTACTGCGGGCGTAATGGTAAACAGGTTTTTGAATTTTTGCCTTTGCGGAAGACCAAGCAGTTCACTCTCACTAGAATCACTTCCAGGCACAGCGTTCCTTCAATCCTTTGATGCTAACCGGGAAATCACCCGACTATCGAGCGTGGCTGATTCCTAAACCGCTCGCCTCGGCGACGATCTCATCTAAGTTCTTGTCCAAATCGAGCGGGCGGTTGATGCGCTGCGCGTCGCGTTCGGAGACCAGGGCGTAGACTTCGAGACGGTTGCCTTCGGGGTCGAGGAAATAGCATGAGACCGTGTTGCCCATCTCTTCGTAAGCATGACTGACGCAATGGTCGATCGGCACTCCCTGTGCCTTGAAGCGCTCATAGTACGCCTTGACGTCGGCGGGGGTCTCGACGCGCCAGGCGATATGCGCGATGATTTTGGCGTCGCCCTCGCGGCCCTTGACCAGGGCGAGCTCGTGGTCTTCGGCGTCGGGATCAGCGGTTAGAAATACCATCCGCCCGGCGTGCTCGCGGTATTTAACGAGACCAAGAACGTCCCGGTAAAACGCGACCATCTTTTCCAGATCTTTTACGTACAGCACTACGTGGCTCAGCCCTTTGATCTTTGGCATGCGGAACCTCCAAGATTGTTAGCGAAAACTCGGAACGTCAGGCAACCCTTACTTCAATGCGGGAATATTTGATCGTCCCGTTCCAAGTCAACGTATCATGAACGCCGGTTCCATTGACAATACTGGGGCCATTGGATAGAAGTTTCTGATAAAATTTATCATCAATTGGTTGGGAGGCGTCCATGGCGAAGGATCTCAGGACTTTTATCGCGGATTGCGAACGGCAATTGCCGGGTGAAGTCATCCACATCACCAAGCAAGTGAACCCGGCGAATTACGATGTCACCGCGATCATCAAGCATCTCGGCGCGCAAAAAAAATTCCCGATCATAATTTTTGACAACCCGCTGAATCTGAACGGTCGAGTCGGTCCGATCAAGCTCACGATGAACTGCGAGATTTCTCAGGGCAAGACGCAAATCGCCTTGGGCCTGCCGCGCAACGCTACCCGCCCCGAGATGGCGGAACGCTGTCTCGAAATGGAAGAGCACCGGACGCCGCCGACCATCGTTTCTAAGAAAGATGCTCCGGTCAAAGAGAATGTCATGGTCGGCGACAAGGTCGATCTCTACGAGATTCCGATCATGCGCCATCATGAGATGGACGGCGGTCCTTATATCGTCTTGTCCACCGTCACCAAAGACAAGAAAAGCGGCATCTACAACCTCTCGTATCATCGCATGGAGGTCAAATCGAAAAACTCCACGGCGCTGTACGCTTCACCGCGCCACCTGTGGAAAATCTACCGCGATTATGAATCGCGCAACGAAGAGATGCCGGTGGCGACGGTTCTCGGTCATCATCCGGCGTTTCACATGGGCGCCTGTTACAGCGGGCCGTTCGAAGTGAGCGAGTATGACGTCATCGGCGGTTATCTCGGCGAGCCGCTGCGCCTGGTGCCGTCGGAAACCTTCGGCGACGATCTGCTGATTCCCGCCGACGCTGAAGTCGTTATCGAAGGCGTGCTGATCCCAAACAAGCGCGTCGTCGAAGGACCTTTCGGCGAAGCGCCGGGCTACCTCGGGCCGCAGCGCTACACCACCTGCGCCGATTACCAGATAAAGGCGATCAATTACCGCAACGGCGCCATGTATCAGTCGGTGATCACACCGGAAGGCGACAAGCCCTGGATGGATCTGCCGCGCGAGGGAGCGTATCTGCGCCGTTGCCGCGAAGCGATTCCCGGCGTCACGGCGGTTTGCAAGGCGGGCAGGCACGCGCATTACAATGTTTTTATCTCGATGAAAAAGATGTCAGAAGGCGATCCGGGACGCGCCGCCGCCGCCGCGTTGACTTTCGACCACACAAAAAATGTCTTCGTCTTCGACGACGACATCGATGTCTTCAATCCGACGGATATCCTGTGGGCGATCGCGACACGTGTCCAGCCGCACCGGCAGGTGTCGATCCTCAAGCCGCTCTTCCGCGGCAATTTCTTGGATCCGTCACTGCTCGACGAGATTAAGACTTCGGGCATGATCGTCGATGCGACTCGGCCGCTCGACCGGCCGTTCTCACCGGTGTCGAAGTGTCCGGACGAGGCCATGGCGCGCATCAAATTGGAAGAGTACGTGCCGGGCGAGGTGCTCCAACATATTCCAACGGACCGAACGACCTACTGGGCGTAAGAACCGAGGACCATACGACAATTGTTTCTGTTCCTGAATCCAAAATCTAAAATCGAAAATCTAAAATGTCTGAGAGGTAAATCATGGGGCAGGCGGTCGAAATTACATGTCCAAAGTGCGCTAAGATTTTCGTCGTCAATCCGCATATGCTGGGGTCGGGGATGAATTTCCATTGCCCGTATTGCGATCTCTACTTTCCGGAAAAAGATAGTCCGAAGATCCGCAAGTAGTCCAGCGCAATTGCGCAGAGCGCAAAGGGCAAAGCGGCGGCTTCAAACCCTTAGCTCCTTGCTCTATTCTCTTTGCTGCTGATTATGCACCGACCCGTCATGATTCAAAGAAAAGCATATACCGTCGCCGGTACCGACGCGCGCCGGGTCGACGGCATCGAGAAGGTGACCGGCCAGGCTCTCTATACCGGAGACTTGCAGTTGCCGGGGATGGCCTACGCCAAGATTCTCCGCAGCCCGCTGGCGCACGCGCGCTTGGTGAAAGTCGACGCGAGCAACGCGATGAGTATGAACGGGGTCATTGCGACGCTGACCCGCGACGACATCAAGGACCTCAACTACAAATACGGCGCGACTTACAAAGACCAGTCCATCGTCGCGGTGGATAAGGTGAGATACGTCGGGGACCCGGTGGCGGCGGTGCTGGCCGAAAATCCGGCCATCGCCGAACAGGCATTGGACCTGATCGAGGTCGAATACGAAGAGCTGCCGAAGGTGACTAGCATCGAAGAAGCGACCGCGCCGGGAGCCATCCAAGTACATCCCGGCGGTGTCGCGCGAGCGGAGCTGCGCGGTTCGGTTTATGGCGCACCGGAGCGGTTTAACGGCACCAACATCTGCTATTACCTCGGCTTCAGCCGCGGCGATGTCGAGAAAGGCTTCGCCGAAGCGGACCATGTTTTCGAGGACACTTTCCGTTTCCAGAAGGTCCAGCATTGTTCGCTGGAGGCCCATGTCAACATCGCGCACTACGACGGCGATAAGCTCACGGTCTGGGCCTCCTGCCAGGATCCCTTTACGCTGCGCGATCATCTGTCGGGGATTTTCCGCCTGCCGCTCAGCCGCGTGCGGGTGATAGTTCCCTGGGTTGGCGGCGCTTACGGCGGCAAACTCTACGTCAAGGCTGAGCCCATCGCGGCGGCATTGTCCTGGCGAACCCGGCGGCCGGTTAAGCTTGCGCTGTCCGTGAGCGAGAGTTTCAAAACAATCACGCGCCATCCAGCGCGCGTCACGGTGAAGACCGGCGTGAACAAAGATGGCAAGCTGGTGGCGCGCGAATGTCAGGTGTACATGAACACCGGCGCTTACGCGGACGCGGGACCGCGGGTCGCCCAAAAGGCAGGGTACCGCGCTTTGGGCCCGTATAAGATTCCCTTCGCTAAAGTCGAAGCGCATGGCGTTTATACCAACACGGTGCCCGCCGGCGCGTTTCGCGGCTTCGGCGCGTTGCAGGTGACCTGGGCCTACGAGTCGCAGATGGATATGATGGCCGCCCATTTGGGCCTCGATCCTTTAGAGTTTCGCTTGAAGAATCTGTTGAAGAAGGGCGATCTTTATACTGCGGGCGATACTCCCATAGACTGCGATCTCAAAGAAGGGCTGCTCAAAGTCGCCGACGCGATCAAGTGGAAACAAAAGAGCAGCAAGCCGAACCGCGCCAAGGGCATCAGTTGTTGTATCAAAGATGCCGGCGGCACTTACAAAGTCGCGGGCGCCGCGGTGAAAATGTCTTCCGACGGCAGCGTGGTCTTGCTCACCGGCACGGTGGATCTGGGGCAGGGGCCGCGCACGGCCCTGAGCCAGATCGTCGCGGAAGAGCTTGCAGTGAATCTAGATCAAATCGCCGTCGCGCAACTCGACACTGATGTGACCCCGTACGATATTTCGACCAGCGCGAGCAGCTCCACGGTGGTCATGGGCACCGCCGTGCTGCGCGCCGCGCATGACGCCAAGAAGCAATTGCTCCAGTGCGCCGCGAAGGTCATGAAGAAAAAACCCGACAGCCTCGCGCTCAAAGAGGGCAAAGTCGTCGCCAAGGGCGGCGTGGGCATTTCTTACAGTAAAGTGATTGTTGATTTCTTCGGCAGCAAGGCCGGTGAGATCATTGGCAAAGGCCTCTACAAGGACAAGCGCAGCAAGAAGGCGATCCTCGGCTCGACGACCACTTTCTGGGAAGTGGGCTGGGGCGCCGTTGAAGTCGAAGTGGATACGGAGACCGGCGTCATCCGGCTGCTTAACTACGTTTCAGCGGCGGATGCCGGTAAAGCGATCAACCCCGAGCAGTGCATCGGCCAGGACGAGGGCGCGGTGATGTTCGGCATCGGCCACACGTTGATGGAAGAAATGGTTTACGAGGACGGCCAATTGTTGAATCCAAATTTCGTTGATTATCGTGTGCCTACCTTTAAAGACCTGCCGGATCACTTGCATACGATCCTGATCGAAAATGGTAACGGTCCGGGGCCCTACGGATCAAAAGGGTTGGGAGAAGGCGGGCTATTGCCGGTGGCTTCCGCGGTGGCGAATGCCGTTGCGCGGGCCGTGGGAGTGAGAATTCAGGATCTTCCTTTAACCCCGGTAAAAGTCTGGCAGGCGCTGCAGGCGAAACAAAAATCGCGCGCTTCGGCCTGATCTGTTTTCATCAGTTCCAAGACCGTATTGCACTGCTTGCACGTCGGTTCAAAGCGTTCAAGTCGTTCCAATCGTTCCAAACGTTTCAATTCGGAGGAGCAGGAGGTGGTGATTCGAGCGTCACAGCGTCGAATTGCCAAACCCGTCAAGGTGATCGGACTGATCTCCGATACACATGGCTTGATGCGGCCTGAAGCATTGGAGGCGCTGTGTGGCGTCGATCTCATCATTCACGCTGGGGACATCGGCGGTCGCGAGGTGCTCGATGCTCTTCGACCGATCGCTCCGCTGACCGTCATCAAAGGCAACAACGATCGAGGAGCGTGGGCGAAAAAGTTAACCAATACAAAATTCGTCACGGCCGGCGGAGTGAAGCTCTTCTTGATTCACGACGTCAATGACCTGGATTTCGACCCGTCTGAGCGCGGCGTCTCGGTTGTGATCAGCGGCCATTCGCACAAACCTTCAGTGGTAGTGCGTGACGGCGCGATCTTCGTCAATCCCGGTAGTGCCGGGCCGCGGCATTTCAAATTGCCGGTGGCAGTCGGAAAGCTCCGAATCATAGACGGAAACGTGAAAGTGGAGATCGTCGAATTGAAACTATGATTCGACCTCATTGACTTTTGCGGGTCCAGGGGATAAAAAAAGTTATCCTTTTAACCCGGTCCTGTGAGATCGGAAAAGGTGCAATGACTGACTTCAAAGGACAGGCTTTTTATACGATTGAACCCTTTCGGTGAGCCGGAAGGGTTTTTTTTTGCCATGGCCCAGGAAAAACAAATTCTGTTCGAAGGCGACGAACTGGTGCGATCCGTCAACCGGATGGCGCACGAGATCGTCGAGAAGACCGCAAACCCGTCCGAGCTGGTACTGATCGGCATTCGCTCGCGTGGCGTGCATCTGGCGCGCAGGTTAGCGCGCAAGATCGAGGAGGTCGCTAAAACGACTCCGCCGGTGGGGGTCATCGATGTCACTCCCTACCGCGACGATCGGGCGCGGGAGCAGGGCCTGCGCACCGTCGGTGAGCTTGAAATCCCGGTCGACGTGGATGAAAAAACCGTGGTGTTGATCGACGATGTCATCTTTCGGGGACGCACCATTCGGGCGGCGATGGAAGCGGTCGCTCGGTTGGGACAAGCAAAAAGGATTTTGGTTGCGGTGCTGGTGGATCGCGGCGCGCGGGAGCTGCCGATTCGGGCCGATATCGTCGGTAAGAATATCGACGCCGGGGCGGGCCGGCGGGTCAACGTCATGCTCGAAGAGTCGGACGGCGTCGACCAAATCACCGTGAGCGACTGGTAGTGGCGCTGCGCGGTTTGCGTGGAGAAAAAATATGTCCCGGCGAAACTTGCTTTCGATTGCCGATCTGACCAACGACGAGATCGAAGAGATCTTCGAATTGGCGGACGCAGCGGACAAATTGCGCGCCGACAAACCGGCCGGCGGCCGCATCATGGCCACGCTGTTTTATGAGCCCAGCACGCGCACGCGGCTGTCCTTTGAGTCCGCGATGCACCGGTTGGGCGGCTCGGTCATCAGTTGCTCGGACATGAAGTCGTCGTCCACGGCCAAAGGGGAAACCGTGGCCGACACGGCCAAAGTGGTGTCGAGCTACGCCGATGTCCTGGTCGTGCGCCACTACTGGGACGGCGCGGTGCAGGCGATGGCCGAGCACGCCGGCGTTCCGGTCATCAACGCCGGCGACGGCGGCCATGAGCATCCGAGTCAGACGCTCTGCGATCTCTACACCTTGAAAAAGGAAAAGGGACGTCTCAAGGGCTTGACCGTGGTGATCTGCGGCGATCTCAAGCACGGCCGGACCATTCACTCGCTGGTTTTTGCGCTCGCGCGCTTCGGCGCCAGCGTGGTCACGCTGGCGGCCAACGGCATGGAACTGCCGCAATACGTTCTCGAACGGTTGGAGCGCGAATACGATTACACCCTGGCCCCGGTCGCGACGGGCGACTTGAAGGCCGTGGTCACCGAAACCGACGCGCTCTACCTGACGCCGAAGCAGCCCCATCAGTTGGCGCTGTTCACCCAGGTCGATCCCGGCCTTCAGACCCGCTTGAACACGATGGTTTCAGGTCTGCGCTACGATGCCTTCTATATGACCCGCAAGCAGAAAGAGCGCATGAAAGAGGGAACGACGGGAAGCAGCTACCCGACCATCGGCAGCGAGTTTCTCAGGGAACAACGGTTCAAGAACACCGTGGTCATGCACCCGCTGCCGCGGGTCGATGAGCTTTCACCCGAAGTGGACAAAGACCGCCGGGGCATTTACTTCAAGCAAGCCGCATACGGCGTTCCGGTGCGCATGGCGCTGCTCAAATTCCTGTTCGCTCGAAACGCGGCGCAAGGCGGCGGCGCGAAAAAACCTGCGACCTGGTTCGAGAGCCCTGAGCCGCTTGGTCCCCAATGCGCCAACCCGAATTGCATCACCGTGACCGAGCCCGCCTCCGCGCAAAGAAAATTTGATTTCCTTGCCGGCGGGCCGGGAGGCGCCTTGATCCTGCGCTGTCTTTATTGTGACCACCGCATCAAGGTCCAACTAGTCGGGCATGTGAGAACGAAGCGTTATTGCGCTTATGACATTGCGCTCGGCGATACCGTCAAAGATTGGTATAAGAACCAAGAGCTGGCGATTTTCGATTCGATCAAGGCTGCGGAGGAGCTCGGCTACGAACCTTACAAAAGCGGCCCCCAGCGCAACGTCATGGACCAGCGGGCGATCGAAAACGCCCTGCGCGAAATCGCCCGGCAGATTCTGGGCGACTGCGAAGATGCCGATCGCCTGCTCGTGCTCGGCATTCGCAGCAAGGGTTCCTATCTGGCGCAGCGCATCGGGGCGGAATTAGCCGCCGCGCAGAAGCGCAAGATCGAAATCGGCGAGATCGAAATTTATGGCTCCGGAGACGAAATCCGGCGGCTTTCCCCCGCCGACCCGGAAGCCGGCCCGTTGAATCTCAAGGACCGCGAAATCGTTTTGGTGGATGACGTCATTTACACCGGGCGAACGGTGAAAAACGCGCTGGATATTATTTTCAGATCGGCGCGGCCCAAGTCGGTGCGTCTGGCGGTCCTGATCGACCGCGGCCACCGCGAGGTGCCGGTGAAACCCAACTATGTCGGCAAACATATTCCCAGCTCGGCCCGTGAACGGGTGCGCGTGAAGCTGCGCGAAGCGGAGCATGACGAAAAAGATAAGGTGGTCATTTACTCGATCATCAGCCCGGTGGAACAACAGGCGGGAGAGCTCGGATGAGTGGGCCGAAAGCCATATTGGCGCTGGCCGACGGCCGATACTACGAGGGCATCGCCTTTGGAGCGGGGGGCGAAGCGATCGGCGAGGTTGTGTTCAATACCAGCATGACCGGCTATCAGGAGATTCTCACCGATCCGTCCTACGAAGGGCAGTTGGTGGCGATGACCTATCCGGAAATCGGTAATGTCGGCGTCAATCCGGAGGACGTGGAATCCGGACGCCCCTTCATGAAGGGCTTCATCGTCAAGAATTACACCTCCTTGCCGAGTAACTGGCGCGCGGCCGAGCCGCTGCACGAGTACATGAAACAGCATGGCATCGTCGGCATCCAGGGGATCGATACCCGTTCGTTGGTGCGCCATTTGCGCGACCACGGGTCGCAGGAGGCGATCATTTCGACACTGAGCGATAACCCGGACGATCTCATCGCCAAAGCGAAAGCGTCGCCCGGGTTGGTCGGCGTAGACTTGGTGCGCAACGTTACCTGCGCCGCGCCCTACGACTGGGATGAGGGAACGTGGGAGTTGGGTGAAGGCTACAAACGCCGCGCCGCGCAAACGGAAACCGCAAGCAAGCGCAAGAGCAAGACGCGGTCGTTTCGCTCTCCGGCGCTTTCCGTCGTCGCCTACGATTACGGCATCAAGTACAATATTCTGCGCAACCTCGCCGAGTCGGGATGCCGGGTAAAAGTGGTGCCGGCCACGACGCCCGCCGAAGAGGTGTTAGCGATCGATCCCGACGGCATTTTTCTTTCCAACGGGCCGGGTGACCCCGACGCCGTTCCCTATGCCAAAGAGAACGTCGAGAAATTGATCGGCAAGAAACCGATCTTCGGCATCTGTCTCGGCCACCAGATCATGGGGCTTGCGTTGGGCGGGAAGACTTTCAAGCTCAAGTTCGGCCACCACGGCGGCAACCAGCCGGTGATGGATCTTACGACCCGCAAAGTCGAGATCACGGCCCAGAACCACGGCTTCGCCGTCGACGCCGATTCGCTATTGGGCGCGGCTGAGGTGACCCATCTCAACCTCAACGACAACACAGTGGAAGGGCTGGCCCACCGGGAGCTGCCGATCTTTTCGGTTCAGTATCATCCAGAATCGTCGCCCGGCCCGCACGACGCCAATTATCTCTTCAAGAGATTTACCGATTTGATGGCGAAGCATCGAAGTCGATAAAAGTCCATGCCCAAGCGCACCGACATTAAATCGATTCTTCTGATCGGCTCCGGTCCGATCGTCATCGGGCAGGCCTGCGAGTTCGACTACTCCGGCACCCAGGCGCTCAAGGCGCTGAAAGAGGAGGGCTACAAAGTCATACTGGTCAACTCCAATCCGGCGACGATCATGACCGATCCCGAATTCGCCGACCGAACTTATATCGAGCCGATTACCACCGACATCGTCGAAAAAATCATCGCCAAGGAGCGCCCGGACGTTCTACTCCCGACCCTGGGCGGGCAAACGGCGCTGAACCTCGCCATCGATCTGGCGGAAAAAGGGATTCTCGACCGTTACGGTGTGGAGATGATCGGCGCCAAACTCGAGTCGATCAAGAAAGCCGAAGATCGCGACCTCTTCAAAGAGGCGATGCGCAAGGTCGGCCTGGATCTACCGCGCAGCGGCTACGCGCACAACATGCGCGAGGCAATGAAAATTCAGAAGCGCCTCAACTTTCCCGTCATCATCCGCGCCTCGCGCACGCTCGGCGGCAGCGGCGGCAACTTCGCCTACGGCGCTGAGGACTTTAAAGATGTCGTGCAGCATGGCTTGGACATCTCGCCGGTGCACGAGGTTCTGATCGAGGAGTCGGTCATTGGCTGGAAAGAGTTCGAGCTGGAGGTGATGCGCGACCACAAGGACAACGTCGTCATCATCTGT
>ORMF011353907.1_pt1 | contig 10248 bp, 12 predicted proteins | sample 1779871 | NCBI WGS metagenome assembly ORMF01 (sample SAMEA104232316, study PRJEB22302) | groundwater metagenome | biome: forest; feature: aquifer; material: groundwater | place: USA | collected 2011-08-07 | depth 5.4 m | reverse complement strand
TTCGCGGATCTTGTCACGCAGGCGAATCGCCGACTCAAACTGCATGGTTTCTGCCAATTTTTTCATGTCTCTCTCGAGTCGTTTGATCCACTTGACGCGGTCGGCGGGAGTGAGGGAGGAGGCGTCAAGTTTCATGAGAGTTGGGGTGGTTTTGTCTTCTATTCCCTGCCAGGCTAGGTCGTCGGCGTCATTTTCCACGATTTTCTCACGCAGTGGCTTGATGATGGTTTCTGGAGTAATTGCTCTTTTCTTGTTGTAGGAGAGCTGGTAGTTGCGACGACGAGTGATCTCTTCGATAGCTCCTTTCATGGAGAGCGTGATATTCTCGGCGTATAAAATGACTTCCCCTTTGATATTGCGAGCAGCGCGACCCATGGTCTGAATGAGCGAGACGCGCGAGCGCAAGAACCCCTCGCGATCGGCGTCTAAGATGGCGACCAGCGTGACCTCCGGCAGATCGAGCCCTTCACGCAAAAGGTTGACACCGATCAGGGCGTCAAATTCGTTTTTGCGCAGAGCATCTAAGATATCGGTGCGTTCGAGAGTCTTGACGTCGGAGTGGAGATACTTGGCGCGAATACCCTGCTCGGTGAGATAACCTGCTAGATCCTCGGCGGTTTTTTTGGTGAGGGTGGTGACGAGGACTCTTTCATCGATTAGAGCTCTTTTCTTAATTTCTGCGATCACGTCCTCGATTTCGTTTTTAGATGAGCGAATCTCGATCTCGGGGTCAACTATGCCGGTCGGACGGACTAATTGCTGCACAGTCCCGGTGTGTGGGGCGCCCTTCACACCGGGACTGAGGGATGCTGACTCTTTAGCCTTATTTATTTCCCAGTCGTTGGGGGTGGCTGAAACGTAGATAGTTTTAGGGATTAAATCATAGAACTCGTCAAATTTGAGGGGGCGGTTGTCGATCGCGGCCTCGAGGCGGAAACCGTAATTGATCAGGGTGCGTTTGCGGGACTGATCCCCATTAAACATCCCCCTGATCTGGGGAACAGTCATGTGCGACTCGTCGATGATACAGAGCCAGTTGTTGCCGTAGGCATGTTGGAAAAAGTCGGGCAGACAATAGGGACGCTCTCCTGGCTTACGACCGTCGAAATAGCGAGAATAGTTTTCGATCCCATTAACGTTCCCGAGCTCTTTAAGTGTTTCGAGATCATAGTTGGTGCGCTGGAGTAGTCGCTGGGCTTCGACTAGCTTGTTTTGATCTTTAAGTGCTTGATACTCTTTGGCGAGATCGACGCGGATATTCCCCTCGGCATTTTGGAACCGTTCTTGATTAACTAGATAGAGCTTGGCGGGATAGATGATAATGCCAGTAGATCGTAGATTGTGGGTCGTAGATGGTAGATTCTTGCCGGAGATGGGGTCAAATTCAGTAATTGATGAAACAGAATCGAGACGAAACTCGACTCGGTAGGCGACGTCCTGGTAAGCGGGGTAGATGTCTAGGGTGGAGCCGCGCACACGGAACGAGCCACGGGCGAACTCATAATCGGAGCGATTGTATTGCATGTTAATGAGTTTTTCACCCAGAGTTTTCCAGTCGGTTTTGAGGCCAAGATAAATGGGGAGCTCGTATTTGCCGTATTCACGGGGATCGCCGATGTTGTAGATGCAAGAGACGGAGGCCACCACGATCACGTCGCTCCTAGTCATAATGTTGGTTGTTGACTGTAGGCGGAGTTTATCGATTCTTTCATTGACGGTGGCTTCTTTTTCGATATATGTGTCGGAGCTCGGCACATAGGCTTCGGGCTGGTAGTAGTCGTAGTAACTGACGAAGTAGGAGACGGCGTTGCTCGGGAAGAACTCACGCATCTCCTGGTAGAGCTGACCGGCGAGCGTTTTGTTGTGCGAGATGATGAGAGTGGGCAGGTTGAGATCGGCGATGACGTTGGCCATCGTAAAGGTCTTGCCGCTGCCCGTGACCCCGAGCAAGACCTGGTCGCGCGCACCGGATTTAATCCCTCTCTCGAGGGATTTGATGGCCTCCGGTTGATCTCCGGAAGGCATAAAATTGGACTTGAGAACAAAATTCATAGCATATCATTGTAGCACGGTTTCGGGTTTTGTTTATAAAGGAGGATAGCTATATTGTGAATTTTGTTCTAAACTAATTAAATATGAAAGAAAAAAATAAAGTGAAAGTAATATATTTGCCAATCGCTCTGGTTTTAGGAGTGGTGTTGGGGTCACTATCTACTTCGAACAAAGTTACACCTATAGGCAAAGATACTGTGGAGAAGAAAACTGCTGAGCCTGTCATGATAGGTAAGGAATACTTTGATTTTGATGTCGAGACCCAGACAGACACTACTAGCTACCTCAAAATTGGGGAGATGCCAAGTGACGATGTTTCTGATATTGAGTATAGTAACGAAGAGCACGATTATGATGAAAAAATCATGATGAAGCCAGATTTTGGAGTCGAGCCAGTTGTGAGAGAGGCTGATTTGGATGCTGATGGTATTAAAGAAACGGTCGTGGTAAAAGCCGCTAGTTTGAAAAATTCACCACATCAATTGTTTGTGATTAAAGATAAGAAAATTGTGTTTGAGATTTCGCCGATGAGCTATGTGGGTTACGATCCCTCCCCTGCCAGCAATGGATTTTATCTGTATGCCACACCCGACAGCGAAGTGGGAACAGGTTATAGAGTAATCAGAGTGGTTTCCAAAGATGGCAAGTTCGTGCCGGTCTGGCAGCAGAGCGTCAGGTTTTTTAAGTATTGGTAGTTTTATTCTGGGGTCGTATGCTGAATGACATCAGAGAGTGGTTCACTACTCAGCCTGCGGTTGAAGTACTGAGGTTTGACAGATTGCTGGATGCAAGCTTGACCTACTAATACCCTCATGTTCTTGAGCGTCTGGTTCTCTAAATTTGACTTACCCTATATAATTCTGTGGATGCTTGACTTGAAGGAAAGGACAATAAGAGTAATCCAGAGAGATCGTTTAGCGGACTTTTTGCGAATTTCTCATTTCAATGATACTGGCTGTTTTTACTTTGCTTTAATCATGTCTTGGAATTATTTGTTTCCTAATAGAATTATTAATAGGCAACTGGCTTATGACATTACCAACGGTAGGGAGCGACTTGGTGTAGCACCAAATAAAGTAATTAGTGAAATTCAATCTCTTCAAAAGCAATTAAATTTACGCGTAGCAAGAATTGGAATAACAAACGAACTAGGCGAATCAGTTGCCGAATTTAGAGAATTGGCAAATATCCCTAGTGATATTCAGGTGGTGAGGGAAAGTTATCCTGTTGTAACTGGCGAGAAAAACTCAAGTGCATTGGTATTGTGGATGGGGAATAGTGGTAATGATAATTGTCTACTCCACTACACTTCTTCCCACTCTAACGATAGATTTTCACCTGAGGAACGAGCTCCATATCATCCAGAGTATGCTCCGATAGCTATTTTTCATCTTCAACCTAGTCTCTAACCTACCGCCGACCTAGCCTACTTAACAACGTTTCCGCCCCGATTGTATCTTTAGCTAGTCCATGTGATTGAAATAACTCGTCTGGTATTAGTAGCACCTCTCTCGGATCAACACCAAATTTTGTGCCCAAGGTAAGAATGCCAAGTTGCGCTAATATCTTTAGATTTGGCGGATTACAGGTGTAATGAATCACACCTAAATCTGTTTCTTGAGTTCCTACGGGTCTACCTTTTACTACAGAAAATACCATACTTGATTTGCTATTTTAACCAAAGAGATTCCCAGATTTTGATTTTCATTTCTCGATTTTCACGTTCCTCTTCTAGCATTATAAGCGCTTGACTGTGTGAGTTCCCTGATCGGATAAGATTAAAGTATTTTTCACCCTCTAATCCGATTGAATCACGATATTCTCCCCAAGCTGTACTTACTCTCTTTTGTACTTCTTCGGTTAAGGCTGAATATCCTTCAGTTTGCAATGTCATCTGCACATTTTACTACAATCGTCAATTATCAATACTATAAGATAGTAAAATATATCATGGGGTGAGTGACGGGATTTGAACCCGCGATCTCATCCTTCACAGGGACGCGCTTTAGCCAGCTAAGCTACACCCACCATGTGCACGATGAATATTATATCAGGACTTCTTATTTTTCCTGAATTTCTATGGATTGAATAGAGACTGGTTCGACTGGGCGGTCATTGGGGTCGGTTTTGCCAGCGGCGATTTTATCGACAACGTCGAGACCACTTGTGGTCATGCCAAAGATGACGTAGTTGGGAGGAAGTGCGAAGTCGGCGTGCATGATGAAGAACTGGCTGCCGTTTGTATTGGGGCCGGAGTTGGCCATAGCGATAGTGCCACGTTTATATTCCCCCGTGAATTTTTCGTCGCTAAATTTGTATCCTGGTCCACCCGTGCCGGTACCCGTGGGATCTCCTCCCTGAATCATAAAGCCTGGGATGACGCGGTGGAAAATGACGCCGTCATAAAATTTTTCTTGAGCTAAGAAAACGAAGTTGTTGGTGGTGAGAGGAGTGTCCTTCGATAGTTCGACAGTGATCTCGCCGGCTGTGGTTTTGATCGTGGCACTGTAGGTTTTGCTGGGCTTGGTGACTGTCTCTGCTTCTTTGTATTGTTTCTTGTTAGTGGACGTAGTGGCTGATGGCATAGGACTCGGCTCCTCTGTTTTAGTATTTGGTAATGGTGACTGGCTATTTGGCTTGATCACGATCCAGCCTACAAGAGCCAGAACTGCCAGGCCAAGGGCGACGTTGACTAAGTTTTGCATAGAGTGACTATACTACAGAGGCGGTGGCGGCGCCAGCGCAACCGGCAGAGGATTGCGATGGAAGAACTTGAGCGACGAGAAGTAAAAAACAGGCGCGACGAGGAGTGTAAAGAGCCCCATAAGTCCAAGCCCTACATGAGTGCTTGTCAGGTGGATAGCTCCAGTGATCACGAGTGGTAGCCAGATAGAATTGATCTGTTCGAGGTTGTTCATGGCTGAGATCAAGGTGGCTTTGTAGGCGGTGGGGTACACGTTTAAGAGATAGCTTTGATAAATAATCCGGCGGTAGCGCCAGAAACCGATACCAATGATCATCATGGCACTTAATAAGGAGGCTGATCTGGTGTAGGCAGCTACATAGAGAGAAAGAACTAAGAAAATATCAAGGAGCAGATAATAGGAAAGTTTGATATGACGAAGATAATGAATAAATGGACCTATGCAAGCTCCTGCTACGCTGGCCAAGCCATATATCCAACCGATTAAATCAATGCGAATGCCGTATTCACGAAGTGCCACATTGAACATGTCGGCCGGGGAGGTATAGAGGGCGGCAATAATACCAAAAGAGAGACCAAAGAGCAGAATATTCTTTTTGCCCACAATCTGCTTGAGAACTGGGAGCTTGAGTTTGACGACGCTAGTCACTCTCACGACGTCATGCATAAAGAGCGCGGTGATAAAGAGAAGTAGATAGGCAAGGGTCCCTATGGCAAAGGGATAGGCGGGATTGATCGCATAGGTCATGGGCACAAAGGAAATGAGGATGGCGTTGACTACGAGGGAAATGGACATGGTACGACTCATAATTTTGGTGTAATTGTGTTCTTGTTTTTTGATGACGAGCGAGTCATGAATAAGGGCCTCCCCTGCCCCACCGAGGAATGAGTAACCGAGGGCTTCGAGCATGACTCCGAGGTAAATGCCAGTTTTGTGGTGGATGAAGACGTAGATGGTGGTAGCGATGGCTGCGAGTACTGCACCCACGCGAATGCTAGCAAGGCGGCCGATGCGATCGGCAAAGTAGCCGGTGGGAACTTCGGCTACGAGCTGAATGATTGAGAAGAAGGCTGAGAGAAGGCCAATATTGCGGATAGTAAAACCGGCGGTATCAATAAAATAGAGAGCGGTAAGGGGCAAAAAGACGCGTTTGGCAAAGATGCGGATGAAAATGTAGAGCTTGATGTTGCGGTTGGCTTGTTGTAGTTGATTCATGGGGATTTTCCAAAATTAGTGCCGAGGGCGGGACTTGAACCCGCACGCCTGTAAAGGCAACAGATTTTAAGTCTGTATTGTCTACCGATTCCAACACCTCGGCACTCACTAAATTATACAACCTAAGACTGGTATAATCGACAGAGAGTTTGAGTGGTGCTCCAGTAGCTCAGTTGGATAGAGCAACTGCCTTCTAAGCAGTAGGTCGGAGGTTCGATTCCCCCCTGGGGCACAACAGATAAGCTATAATTGCTATATGCACACCGGGGTGTGGCTTAGATGGTAGAGCGCCGCGTTTGGGACGCGGAGGTCCCCAGTTCGAGTCTGGGCACCCCGACAATTTCAGACATATTTTCAGGCGAGAGGTCAGTTTTTACATCTGTTGCTAGAATTTTGAAAATTTGGTATCATAATATTGAAAGCATAACATAACACTATCATACTATCAAATTTGTGAAACTATGGCAATAGAAATAAACATCGGGGAAAATATAAAGAAATATCGGAATAAACAGGGCTTGTCGCAAGAAGATTTTGCCAAAAAATCCGGTGTTAAATATACAACCCTGACAAAAATTGAGAGCAATGTTATTAAAAAGCCATCTGTGCTTATTATGGCAAAATTAGCCAAAGCATTAAGCGTTTCAATCGAGGATTTGATAAAATAAAACTATGTACGATAACACAGTAGCTCAAAAAATTTCTAAACAATATAATCAAACACCACTAGTCAATTTTACTAGTGTTAATTTGAATACAAAACTTGATGATCTAAATTTGAATTGGAGAGAACGGGATTTGCCAGAAATAGAAAGAACGAAACATGTTCATCGTTTACACCCATACATGGGTAAATTTATTCCCCAGCTTGTGGAAATTTTTTTGAGAAAATATCAACCAAAATTAGTTTATGACCCATTTTGTGGTTCTGGCACAACTTTGGTTGAGGCAAATGCTTTAGGTATTGATTCAATAGGTACAGACATCTCTGTTTTTAATACCCTGCTTTCAAGAGTAAAAACATCGGATTATGATATTCAGCTTTTGGATAAAGAAATTAAAGACATATTGCAAAGGATATACAAATATAAAAGCAAATTTTCAAAAGATGAAAAAATAAATAAGCTTTTTACAACAGAAAACGAATACATAAATAATTGGTTTGCTCCGAACACGCAAAAAGAGCTTTTATGTTATTTGAGATTGATAAAAGATTATACATATCAAGATTTATTAAAAATTGTTCTTTCTCGTTCGGCTCGTTCCGCGAGACTTGTTACGCATTATGATTTAGATTTTCCTAAAGTGCCTCAAACGAAACCTTACCAGTGCTATAAACATGGTAGAATTTGTACCCCAGTAGATGAGGCATATAAATTCTTATCACGATACACAATAGACACCTTGGAAAGGGTAAAAGAATTTTCTAAAATTAAGACAGATGCAAAAGTTATTATAAATCATGCTGATTCTCGGAAGGTTGAATTACCTAAGGGTATTGATATGATTTTTACTTCACCTCCGTACCTTGGGTTGATTGATTACCACGATCAGCATAAATATGCTTATGAGATTTTGGGGTTAAAAAATAACGAAACTAAAGAAATAGGTCCGGCAAAGAATGGTCAATCCGAAAGGGCAAAAAAAGAATACATTGACGGAATAAATGCTGTGTTATCACACACAAGAAATTTTATGACAAAAGACGGACTTGCTTTAATAGTGATAAACGATAAATATAATTTGTATAAACCGGAAGCAGTTGGTTTTAAGTCAATCGGCAGAGTTGATCGCCATGTAAATAGACGGACTGGACGAAGGGACACTCCTTTTTATGAAAGTATTTTAATTTGGCAAAAAATATGATCAATAAAGAAACAAGAAATACAATTAAAGGATATTTAGAGGGCTTCATTCAGGGTATGATTGAAGAAGCTACCGACAATGGTTTTGATCCAAAACAACTTCGCCCGATTCGAGAAGCCTCTAAAAAAGGAGATTTAAAACCATTTCACGAGTCGTTGCTCCCCGACGGTCTTTTGAAAATAACTGAGTTTGAAAGATCATTTTCTACAAAACTTGGCACGACTTTTGAGGAATGCGCTCGTTTAATCGCAAAAACGGTTCATAAAAATGCAAAGCGAGGTCATAGAGTTAGGGGCTTAGTTACTGCAAAAGCCATTAAGCGCATTGAGGAGATAACGAGCAAAATTGGTAGCGGTGGGATGAAATCAAAATACCCCGATTTTGTGAAAGAAATTATAGAGTTAAGCAAAAATGGTTCCGGTATCGAACGGGTTAGTATTGCCGATTTGTATATTGAAACAAAATCCGGCGAGGAATGGTTTTTCGAAATCAAAAGCCCAAAACCTAACAAGGGGCAGTGCTTAGAAGCAACTGGACGCTTGTTGCAAATTCAAGCAATAACGCATGATAAATTTCCGAAAGCCAAAGCGTTTTATGCCACCGCTTATAATCCGTATGGAGTTAAAAAAGAAACCTTTAAACATAGCTTCATTCTAAATTATATGGATTTAGATAGCGAAGTCTTAATTGGTAAAGAGTTTTGGGATATGGTCGGCGGAAACGGAACTTATGAGGAAATTTTAAGTATTTATCAGGAAGTTGGAAAAGAGAAAGGGCCAGATATGTTAGATCAATTAGCATTAGGTTATTAGCACTATGAAAAAACACTTAACCAAAAAATCGAAAATTAAAAAACTCCTAATTTTGTATGAGCAATATAAAACTTACAAAGGGGTGTCTGATTTAGTTTGTAAAAAGAAACTGCCGCCCCTTACATTAGATCAACAGATTGAAAGCATAAATCCTTATTACATAAGAAGCGAAACTGTAAAATATGGCTGAAGAAAAAGACAATATAAAAGAACCAGAGGTTTTGGAATTACCGGAAGCACAACCTCAACAAAAACAAGTCAGCCCTTTTGAGGAGCCGTACTTTAATGTTTTGGAAAGGGAACGGCAACAGAGCAAGCAATCTTTTGAAAATAGCAGACGTAATTCCCGCGTTGAAAGAATAAAGGCGATCCAGAATTTCAGAGAGTCAAAAGTTATCGTTTATTATTCAATAGATACATTGACTGGCAATGATGCCGAAATTTTGTTTGATCTTCTCCAAAGCGTTGGAAAGCAGAAGAAAATTGATCTCTTTTTGTTGAGTCCCGGCGGTTATGTTGATCCTGCTTTCAAAATGGCAAAAATGTGTCGCGATTTTGCCGAGGAAAAATTTGGAATAATTATTCCCCATTATGCTAAAAGTGCCGCAACACTTCTTTGTCTTGGTGGCGATGAGTTAGTTATGGGTTCTGCTTCCGAAATTGGACCAATTGACCCTCAGATTGAAATAATGGACGAATATGGAAGGAAATTTAATGTTTCTGCAAATTCAGTTGAAGATGCATTAGAGGTAATTGAGGAACACTCGGCGGGCGATCCGGCAAAATCGCTTAAATATATGCCTCTGATTGAAAAAATAAACCTTAACACACTGGGGCAATATAGACGCGCCCTTGATAGTTCACAACAATACGCAAAGGATTTACTGAAGATAAGTAAATTATTAAGAAACAAAAATTCAAAAACAATTACGTTGGTAGCGAAAAAACTTGCCACTTCCTATTTTTCTCACGCCTACCCGATTAAAGCAGATGTGGCTGGTGATGAATTAAAGTTTAATATTATAGACGCGACTGCAAATAAGCAATTATGGCAAGCGATGTGGCAACTTCATAAACTTTATGATGCAATGATTAAGGAATCGCGCGACGGAAAAACAATGATTACTACAATTTTTGAGGCGGAAGAATTTATATTACCAATAACAAAACTTCTAATTCAAGAAGGCCAACCATATGAGCAAAGAAGAAAATAAAACCGAACGCCCCATTTTGCAATTTTCTGTCTTATGTGACGGTATTGCAACTCCGCAAGAAATTGGGAATAAGCCCGTGTTTATTGGGGTATTTAGTAGTTTATTAAGGCCAATGACTGTGCCACAATTTTTTATTGCTAATAGGTGGATAAATGGAACTGGCGAACATGTCCAAGCTATAAAAATCTTAGACCCAGATTTAAAAGAGCTTGCAAAAACCGAAAATCAAAAGTTTATTTTGGCGTCAAAGGTCAATTCGGCAGATTTGTTTAGTGCATTTGTTAATTTGAATTTTTCAAAAGCAGGAGTTTATTGGATCAGGGTTGAGCTAGATGATAAACTGGCAATGTCTTATCCGTTTCCAGTTTTTGATAAAAAATAGAC
>ORMF010251938.1_pt1 | contig 10248 bp, 6 predicted proteins | sample 1779871 | NCBI WGS metagenome assembly ORMF01 (sample SAMEA104232316, study PRJEB22302) | groundwater metagenome | biome: forest; feature: aquifer; material: groundwater | place: USA | collected 2011-08-07 | depth 5.4 m | reverse complement strand
CTACACGGGCAATATGCACCAATGGTCAACCGGCCTTCGCGACCCACAACCTTGCTACATCATAGCTTTCCTTGCCGGGCGCGCTACAGGAAAGAGTTTCATCATGGCAAACGTTCGTCGCCGCGACGGACTGCAGAACTCTTACGGAGCTTATAGATAACTTTGACAGCAGATATTTCGTCCTGCGGAACTTAGTTATTTAAATCCGATCGCGCGTGGATCCCAGCCGTCGGACCCGCTCAGAACTGTCTTGACCGTAATGGATTTCGCCTGAGCTTTAGTCAGCTGGCGGGACCAGGAGACTCGCGCTGATGGATTCGCACCTGGCCCGGTGCTATTGAACTCCCCGTAGCGCGATGTTTGCTCACGATTAGGCAGATCCCAATTGTGCCAGCCCGCTGGACGAACCACATCAGACATCTCCGTATCCAGGAAAACCACGCTGGCAAAGTCGCGCCACGGGCGGCCCAGGTACGTCTTCACGTCGGAAGATTCCCCCGTGATTTTGCAATACCGGAAGACAAAGCCAAAGCGACGGTCGTTCGGGGTTGAGGCCGCCGTGATGTAACCACTCCTTAAGCAGTGAATCTCGCACGCCTCAAAAAATGCGGTCGCGCCGCCAAAGATAAAATCCACGTGACCCGCGATGTAGCAATGCTCGAAATACTGTCGGCCGCGGTTGAGAAGAATTGTGTCCTGCCAACCGAGAAAGCGACAATTTCGAAACACCACACGATCGCCGTCAACGCGAATAGCCAGGGCCTGGCCCACCGGACCGGCCGAGTTTTCAAATGTAATGTTTTCTGCGGTGAAGTCGTCTGCGTCGATGATTGTCGAGGGAGTGCGAAAGGTTCCGATAGGTTTGCCGTCAAGCCCCTGCATATTGGCGTGCAGATTGTAAGTTAGAATCGTCTTTTCCGGATCCTCACCAACGAGGTGGAAGAAACGCTTCTCATGCTGCAGATAGATCAGTTCCTTGTAAGTCCCGGGCCTGATCCTGATAACAACCGGACCTGAAGCACTGCCCGACGGCACAGACATGATAGCTTCCTGGACGGTTTTGAACTTGCCGGTGCCGTCAGCGGCAACTGTGATTTCGATTGGCCCCGTTGCTCGTACACCCGAGGCGCATATCAGGGCAACCAAACCCAGGAAGCCCAGTCTGATTGCGATACCTTTGATCATCAGTTTTGTCGTTGTAAGTGTTCCGTCGCGAAGTAATCTTGTCGTTCCGTCCTGCAAAAAAAAGGATTGGAATGACCTCATGGTCATCCAATCCCTCGAAAAGAGCTATGCGGTCGTCAGCCAGGCCTCCGACTAGAAGATGAACTTGAATCCAATTTGGGCGCGTCGCGCGTAGTTGTCCTGATTGGAAGCCGAAATCTTTCCGAAATCAGTCGAGCCTGGGCTAACCACCGGCGCGACAAAATACGGTTCATTAAAGGCGTTGAGGAGTTCGAACCGCAACTGTATTTTCATGGTTTCACGTAGTTGAATGTCCTTCCCGACTCCGAAGTCAAGGTTCTTAATGTAGTCTCGACGGACCGTGTCGAAGCGGTACGGTAAGGTTCGGAGGTGATTCACGGGCGTTGCATTAGTGGACGTCGCGTTCAAGATGGAGGTAAAGGCGCTGGTGTTGAACCAGTGCTCAGTTGTTCTCTGATTAGAGGGAATAGCGATTGTTCCACCGTTGTAGAACAAATCACCTGACGTAGCGCCGGTGGCGATATTAAAAGATCCAAACCCAATCGGGAAGCCAGCCTGAAGTTGAAGGGTGCCATTAATGTGCCAGCCGCCGATCAATGCATTCGCAAGCCAATTGGAGTGGGCCATGAATCGCTCACCCTTCCCAAACGGCAATGTGTAGAGCGAGCTCAAAGCAAATCTGTGCGGAGAATCCTGATCCGAAATCATCTTCGTCGGAAGGGCATCCCCGGGATTTAGATATTCAGTAGCCTGCGTCCACTTTGACCAGGTGTAGCTGGCTTGAATGGTGTAGTCTTTTGAGAACCGCTTGTTGAGGCTGAACTGGGCCGCGTTATACCATGACTTGCCGTCATTGTTGGTCGTCAGAATGTCTCCGAATGACGGGAAGGGACGCAACAGTTGGGACCGCGAAATCGTCGGATTAAAGAATGAAGTCCCTTTAAACTCTGCCAAGCCGGCAAACGGGTTGGCGACCGCGGTGGTCAGAAACGTGTTGTTATTAGTCATCGCGGTGGTGCGCGAGTTGTCGGTATTCAAAAACTGGTTCGGCAACGCATTGATGTTCCGAACTATCTCCATGTTGTAACCGTGGTTTCCGACGTATTCGCCTTCGAGCACCCAGCCGGCCAGCAGTTCTCGCTGAAAGCCGATTTGCCAACGCGCCTGCTTCGAGACTTTCGGGTTTTGATTAAAGAAAGAGATCGCCTGGCCCAGCGCAGTTTGTCTTCCCAGAGCATTTCCGGTGGGTTCCAGAATCGCAGTATTTGCAAACGGGGTGGAAAGCGTAAAGGGAAGCGGCGCCCCGTTGGCATTTGTGGTCAACACCGCGGTAGTAGTTTGCGTGTAGCCCGGTTGGATAGCATCCCCGCGTCGTTCGCCGAGGAATCCCTGGTATAGTCCGAACCCTCCGCGGATAACGGTCTTGCTGTCCCATTGATATGCAAAACCGATTCGAGGCAGAAAGCCACTCTTAGGCGTGTTATAGAGTCCTTTTCCAGTGTCCTTGCCGGCAAAGAGTAGCCCCCCTGTCACATTGATCTGAGGCAGCAGCGCCTTCAGCGCCGCATCATTGAGCGCGGCATATTTTGACTGGACCGTAGCCTGAACCGGTTGAACATAGGCGGTATCGAAAGCGGAAATGCTCTTGTTCTGACGTTCAACTAAGGCACTTTCAAATTCCCACCGTAACCCCAGATTCAAAGTCAGTTTGTTATTTAACCGCCAACCATCCTGCACGAAAAAGCCCCAGGTCTTTGAATACTCTGAATAGTCGGCGCGGCGCACGATGTTGAGAGTGGTTGGGTATCCGAGAAGGAACGAGGCAAGCGCTTGCAATCCATTGGTGTCTGAGCTGCTTGCACTGGTGGGGCGCGTGTAAGTGTTGTCGAAAATGAACTGACCGGTTTGGTCGTTACTTTTGAACCTGTCGTCTTCGCGATAGATTCTCATCTCAGCACCAAATTTCAGTGAATGCTGGTCGAGCGCTTTGTTCACGATCGCGGTGGCGAAGTGACTGCCTACCGGCCTGAACTCATTTGACATTCCATTTCCCAGGACCGTGTTTGCTGGAAAATCAAAACGCGGAAAGCGTCTAATGGCCGCTGGGACGAGACTGTTGTAGGACGCCGGAAACCCGAGCGTCGTCAGATCGAAATTCTGGGCATCTGGTTCCTGATCCTGAATGCGTATGAACCGGTTATAGCCATACCTGACATTCAGCACGGTCGTGGCATTGAAGGTATGAACATCGTCTATGACAGCCTGGCGGGACCTGAATCCGAAATTGACTCCCGAGTAAGCCGATGCAGTATAGTCGTTGTATACTCCGATCCTTTCGTACCAGCTTCCCCGCACAAAGAATCTGTCCCTGTCTCCGATGTTCTGATCAATTCGAAAAGTGTAGGTGTCGTACTTCTTGGTCTTCTCAGTAAGCTGGGAATCAAAGATGTTGCCGTTCAAACCCGAACTCTTGGGTTGACCGAAGGTGGCCAGGATGGCTTTGGCAACGGGATTGATTCTTGTTGAAGGAATGAGGTTACCCGCGAAGGCCGTCCGACAAATAACTCCCGTAGCGCACCCGTTTCCGCCCGCACCTGTGCCGGTCCCGACAATCCCGGTCAACGGATCGAAAATGGTCACACCCAAGCCCGAGAAATTGCCGCTCGCTAATGTCGCAGTCGGAACGTACACGCTTGATCCCGCATCAAAGCGCGGTCGAGAGTCATGAATTCTTTCATAACCGAACAGGAAGAAGGTCTTGTCCTTTCCATTGTAAAGCTTCGGAATGACGATCGGGCCGTTGACACTAAAGCCGGGACGATTCGAGTAAGTAAATGGTCGGCCCTGGTTCCGCGCCTTTCCAAAAAAGTCATTTGCGGCTAAACCACCTGGCTCCTCCCAAAAGTAGGCAGTGCCGTGGAGTTGGTTGGTGCCGGATTTAATAACGATGCTGGTAACACCGCCTTCAGTATTGCCGAATTGAGCATCAAAGGTGGCGGTTTGTACCTTGAACTCTTGCACAATGTCGCTGGGTGGAACATACGAAGCAATAACCTCGTTGGCATTCGCGGTCGCCGTGCTGGGCGCCCCGTCAATCAACATGTCGCTGCGGATGCCGCGCACGCCGTCCATCGCGTACCCGACAATGTGAGTAGGCTCGAACGGCCGATCGAGTCTGGTGCTGCCGGGGTAGGGGACTCCGGGCGCCAGTCCCACCAATGTGTAAGGATCGCCATGGACCAACGGAAGTTCCGCCAGCCGCTTCTGGTCCACCGTCTGCCCCAGGTTGGCATCTGTCGCGTTAAGCGTCGCTGCCTCAGCCGTTACCGTAACCGTTTCCTGATTCCCGCCGACTTCGACTGCAATTTCCAGGTTGCGTGTCTCATTGATCTGCACCTGGACTCCGTCTTGAATGGATTTCTTGAAACCTGCGGCCTCGACCACAATCTGGTAAACGCTAGGCAACAGGTAAGGAGCCTCAAAGAGTCCATCGGCGTTGGTCGCCAAGGTCACAGTCGTATTTCTGGATCTATCGGTAATGCTTACAGTCGCTCCAGGCACTGCGGCTTTGTTTTGATCCATTACTCGTCCAGTGATTTTTCCGCGTAGTTCCTGAGCGCGTACAGGTGGGCCCGGCAAGCAGAGAAACAGGAAGGTCATTGCGCATAGCAGGCGCGCGCCACTGGCAAGTTTCGAGTTCATATCAATCTCCTTTTTTGTGCGTGAACCTTTCGGTGCAGTCAATCCTGAACCTTCACAAGGAAGATGCATTCAGACACCTGTTACCGCGAGCTGCAAACAGATACCAGCTCACGCGACAAGCTAGTCTTTCAGTTTAAGTTGAATCACGTATGAATAGCCCTTTGAAAGCATCTGGTCTAACCAATCACGGTTTTGATATAACCCAGAAGCTCGCTCATCCGACAGAATAACTGGCTGGAATCACCCGGCCTGTTCACCCCAAAGGGTCAGCATGAAGAGCAGGCGCGCCCCGTAGGGGAGTGGTCAAAGCGCCGAAAACCGATTTAAAAGGATTCAGAAGTTTCGTTGAAACGAAGCTTATGTCCTGGCGAAACGGTGCTCGGCCTGTTAAAAGCCGCATTTTCCAGTACCCGGGGAATTCTGTCAATTGTTTTTTTAACCAATTAAGTTGTCGCCGCTCGAAGGGTTTGACCACTGGTCTTGACGAGGCAGTGCTTCCGCAGACATTATTACCCCGGTTGAGTTCGTCTAAGTTTGCTGAAAACTGCTGGGCGCCGTTCGGCCGGGAGCGGTAACTCGATCAGGGATTTGGACTTTCAAGGACAGTGTCAAGTTGGATTATTCTCTAGCGCTCGGCTAATTAGAATAGATTCGTTGAATGCCGAAGCGTAGAGCTTTGATTCAAATATCATAGCCTGGCCTTCGACAGAAAGATGACTACTCGGCGCGAGTTTATTAAGAACGCTTTGATTGGCGGAACCGCGGTGTTTGCGACGTCGCGTCTGCTGTCCCGCCAAGCATTTGCCGAACTCTATCCGGGTTCTTGGCCGCACCCTCAGGAAGACGAAGCATGGGCGCAAGTGCCAAAGATCTTGAAACGGATCAACGCTCCCGTTTTTCCAAGACGCGATTTTCATGTGACGGGCTTCGGGGCGGTAGGCGACGGCCAGACGGATTGCACAGACGCTTTTCGGAGAGCAATCGGCGCTTGCCACCAGGCTGGAGGAGGGAGGGTAGTAGTACCGGCAGGTAAATTTCTGACCGGCGCAATTCGCCTTAGAAGTAATGTCAACCTTCACTTCGCTTCCGCTGCAACGATCAAATTCAGCCAGGATCCAGCTAAATACTTGCCGCTGGTTTTTACTCGTTGGGAAGGCATGGAGCTGATGAATTACTCGCCGTTCATCTATGCCTTCGAAGAGCAAAACATAGCCATCACCGGAGACGGAACGCTCGACGGGCAATCCAACGTCGGGGCCTGGTGGCCATGGAACGGCAACCCCAGGTATGGTTGGAAGGAAGGCGCCCCGAATCAGCGGAAAGCCAGAGCCGCGTTAGTGGAAATGATCGAGCAGGGAGTACCCCCCGCGCAAAGACGATTTGGGGAAGGTGGCTACTTGAGGCCTCAATTCATCCAGCCCTACCGCTGTCAGAACGTGCTCATTGAGGGAGTAACCATTAAGAATTCTCCCATGTGGGAGATTCATCCGGTGCTTTGTACCAACGTCACAGTGGCAAAGGTTACTATCAGCAGCCACGGTCCCAACAACGATGGGTGTGACCCGGAGTCCTGCACTGATGTGCTGATCAAGGATTGCAATTTTGACACCGGGGACGATTGCATTGCGATCAAGTCTGGACGAAACGCAGATGGGCGCCGGCTGAACGCGCCTTCAAAGAATATCGTTATTCAGGGTTGCCGCATGCGGGACGGGCACGGTGGCATAACAATCGGCAGCGAAATTTCGGGAGGCGTCCGGAACATCTTTGCCGAGCACTGCCAGATGGACAGCCCGAATCTCGACCACGCCTTGCGCGTTAAGAACAACGCCATGCGCGGCGGCCTGCTGGAAAATCTTTACTTCAGAAATATACAAGTGGGCCAGGTGTCGCATGCGGCGATCACCATAGACTTCAATTATGAAGAAGGAGAGAGGGGCAGGTTCATTCCGGTCGTTAACAATTTCGTGGTTAGCGATTTGCGAAGCAGAAAGAGCCAGCACGCGGTCGACGTTCAGGGGCTAAAGAACGCTCCCATACGAAACCTCCGGCTGGAGAATTGCGCCTTCGATGACGTAGCGCAGCCCAGTATCTTGAAGAATGTCGTAGGATTGAGCTTGCACAATGTTCGGATCAACGGCCGGGTGGCTGAAACGCTCGATGTGATGGGCGTAAGCGGCGCCTGAGTCGAGTTGTTTTGCGCTGGTCCATCTAAAGAATCAAATCCGAAGCTCGTCCGTGCTTATGAAAGCGAGGGACCCACAGTTGAGTAGATTTCAAGGATTGCTGCGCGTTCTGCTGCTCTTACCCGTGTTATCCACGCCGTTAGTCAAACCAGCGCCCGAGACTCCGATTGTTCTTTGGCCGGGCGGGGCACCCGGCGCTTTAGGAAGTGAACCGGTTGACATTCCTACATTGACACCGTACCTACCGTCGAAAGAAAGGATGTCAGGAGCGGCGATCATTATTTGTCCCGGAGGCGGGTATGCGCATCTGGCAGATCACGAGGGTGAACCGGTTGCGCGGTGGATCAACTCGCTCGGGGTTACAGCGTTTGTCCTGAAATACCGGCTGGGGCCTCGTTATCATCATCCGGCGCCAATGCAGGACGCTGCCCGCGCGATTCGTATCGTACGCGCAAGAGCGATGGAATGGGGTCTCGATCCGCAGCGGATCGGCATCCTGGGTTTCTCGGCCGGAGGACATCTCGCGTCTACTGCGGGGACCCATTTCGATTCCGGCAAACCTGAGGCGTTAGACCCAATCGAACGAGTCAGCTCGAGGCCCAACCTCATGATTCTGATCTATCCGGTGATCACGATGAGGGAAAAAACGCACGCGGGCTCAAAAGCAAATTTGCTTGGCGCTAACCCCGCACCTGAATTGATCGCGCTACTTTCAAATGACGAGCAGGTGACGAAAGGAACACCGCCGACTTTTCTGGTCCACACAGTAACCGATCCTGTGGTCGCAATCGACAATGCTTTGCTTTTCGTCACAGCATTGCGCAAAGCCGGGGTACCTTTCGAGTTTCACGCGTACGAGAGCGGGCCACATGGTTTTGGGCTTGGCAACAAAGATCCAACGCTTGCCACTTGGCCCGATCATTGCGGGGATTGGCTTCGCCTCCACGGTTTTATCACCGTGAAAACTGAAGCGTGACCTTCCTCCGGACCAGATCGGTGATCCCGAATGGGATTAACTTCGGATCCGTCCCGAGATCAGATTAAAGGTCTTACCAATCCCACCCCCAACAACGGCTGTGCAAACCTATTATTAGTCGGCGCCAAGGCCTTCAAAGCCCTTCTTGATGCAGCCGACCCGGCTTTGACGGCCAAGTTCATCCTTGCCTTGAATTCCATCCGTGTGGTAAATATCCGTCTTGTTCTTGAGAATGGTTTGACCAGTTATTCAGATTTGGATTTGTGATTATTGCTCCCTCAGCGCCAGCGGGAAGCGGAAATGCTATCGCCGGGCGCTTGTGACGGAGAGTGATGGTGAGCAACGAGCTCGGCAACTCGATGATCGTTCGGGATTGTGTTGGCGTCTCTATGCCAACGTCCAATCATTGATCCCGACGAACGGGCCGGATTTGGAAAGCGCGAACCGGGGAAATTGAGACTGCATGTCGACTACTTGCACAGCAACACAGCTGAGCGAATACGCGATCATCGTTGATCCGAGAGACAATCTGGCTGTGGTCAAGAAAGAGACAGAGCCGGGTCTCGAGTTGACGCTTGCCCACAATCGCGTGGTTCGGGTGAGCGGGGCTGTGCGGCCGGGCCATCGCTTTGCCACTCGCGAGATTCCCGCCGGTGAGTTCGTTCTGCAATATGGCCAGCCCATAGGAACATCCAAGGGCATCGGCGAAGGGGATCAGATCACCCATGAGAATATGTCGAACGACGTTCCGGTGATTCGCGATCTGCCTGAGGACCTCTCGACGCCGCCGCCTGACTACGTTCCACTGAAGCGACGCCCAACGTTCATGGGATTTCGCCGCCAGGATGGACGTGTAGGCACGCGGAATTACGTGCTGATCGTGCCGACTAGTATGTGTGCCAGCCACGAGGCGCAGCAGATCTCGGTGATGGCCGAGTTCATGCTCTACAATCGCGAGAAGTATCCCAACGTCGATGGAGTGGTGGCGATTCCGCACAACAAGGGCTGTGGTTGTCAGGACGGCTCCACGCTGGACGTGATGTTGCGCACCCTTTCGAACTACGCCGATCACCCGAACGTAGGCGGCGTGATCCTGATGGACCTGGGATGCGAGAAGACGAATCTCGCTTATGTTGAGCGGTATCTGCTCAAGCGCGATAAGTCTTTCAATAAACCGGTGGCCAGGATCGGCATTCAAGAGGTTGGCGGCACGGAAGCGGCGATCAAGCTTGGCCTCGAAGAGGTTGGCCAGATGTTGCCGGAAGTAAACCGCGCCGTGCGCGAAGAAGTGTCTGTCGAAGAATTGGTGTTGGGAGTTAAATGTGGCGGGTCAGACGGCTTCTCCGGCATTTCGGCGAATCCGTCTTTGGGGCGCGCCGCGGACAAGTTGATTCGTTGCGGTGGCACGGTGTTGATTACAGAGGTGCCGGAGTTTTGTGGTGCTGAACACATTCTGGCGCACCGAGCGAAGAACGCTGAAGTTGGTCGAGCAATCTACAATTTGGTCGACTGGTACAAGGAATATGCTTCGAAGTTTGGCGCCGTGCTCAATCAGAATCCGAGTCCAGGCAACATTGCCGGGGGGCTGCTCAACCTTTCTGTCAAAAGCTTGGGTGCGATGTCCAAGGCCGGCACAACGCGCGTAGAAGGCACTATTGAGTACGCCGAAACACCGAAGTGTCACGGACTGCATTTGATGCAAGGGCCCGGTTACGATCAGGAGTCTACGCCGGGCCTGGTCGGCGCCGGCGCAACTGTGATCGTATTCACCACCGGGCGCGGCACAACAATCGGAAATGCTATCGCACCAGTAATCAAACTAGCTTCGAACACGCCGGTCTTCGAGCGCATGTCGCGCGACCTGGACCTCTCTGCCGGCGGAGTGATTGATGGCACAGAAACAATTGATGAAGTCGGTGAGCGGGTCTTTGAGCAGATGAGAAGAGTCGCCAGCGGTGAAGTTCTGGCGAGAGCCGAAGAGCACAAACATCGCGAGTTTCAATTCTGGGCTGAACAGACTGTTTCCCTGTAATCAAGAGCGGAGCGCGTCTATGAAGCAGGCGTCGGAGTCAAGAAGAATTTTGAGTAGACTGGGCCTGGGTCGCCAGGGCCGTGGGGCGGAAAGCGACCAGGTGTGAATACTCAAGGTTAATTTGGCTCAAGGTCTGAGTTAGCATT
>ORMF010023172.1_pt1 | contig 10248 bp, 9 predicted proteins | sample 1779871 | NCBI WGS metagenome assembly ORMF01 (sample SAMEA104232316, study PRJEB22302) | groundwater metagenome | biome: forest; feature: aquifer; material: groundwater | place: USA | collected 2011-08-07 | depth 5.4 m | reverse complement strand
TTGTTGCGCCTGAAGCCGCATCTGCAATCGGGCGGCACCTTCATGCTTACGTATGGCGACGGCGTTTCGGATGTAGATGTCACTGCGTTGCTGGCCTTCCATCGCGCGCATGGTCGCTTGGCCACGGTCACGGCGGTGCGGCCTACAGTGCGCTTTGGCGAGTTGTCGATTGATGAGAAACGAGTTATGAATTTTCAAGAAAAGCCCCAGGCGAGAGAGGGCTGGATTAATGGCGGGTTCTTTGTGTTCGAACCGGCGATCTTCGACTTCATTGACGGTGATTCCACCATGCTTGAGAGGGAGCCTCTTGAGCAAATTGCACTGAAAGGCGAACTGATGGCTTATCACCACACTGGATATTGGCAATGCATGGACACCTTGCGTGATAAGCATGCTCTTGAAGAACTGTGGGCGAATGGTAAGGCCCCGTGGAAGGTTTGATCGCTGTGACCTGCTTTGCGGATGTTTACCGCGGTCGCAGGGTGCTGGTGACCGGCCATACCGGTTTCAAGGGCTCATGGCTGGCCCAGGCCTTGGTGAAGCGCTCCTATGCCGACCGGGTCACCACATGCGAAACCAATATCATGGGAATGGTGAATCTGCTCGAATACGTGCGCACGCGTCCCTGGATCGAGGTGGCGGTGCTGATCACCAGTGACAAGGCCTACCGCAACGTCGTGGGGTATCGCGAGGCCGATGCGCTGGGCGGCCATGACCCCTATAGCGGTTCCAAGAGCTGTGCCGATCTCGTGGCTCAGTCCTGTTTCCATTCCTTCCTCGGCCATACCACTACCCGGGTGGCGACGACCCGGGCCGGCAATGTCATAGGTGGTGGTGACTGGGCCGATGATCGTGTCAAGGGGAACCCAAATTTCCCCAGTTGTGGTCATGCAAAACTCCCCACCCCGGTGGGTCAACTGACAGTGTCGGGTTCTTCGGTGCGGATCAGGCCAGCCTTGAGCTTGTCCTTGAGTCGGTACGAATTCCCGCGGATATTGAGCGTAATGGCGTGATGCAGCAGACGATCCAGGATGGCGGTGGCGACGGGGTCACCAATTCATGAGAGTGCTCATCACCGGCGGGTTCGGTTATGTGGGCGGTCGGTTGGCGCAGTTCCTTGCGTCCCAGGCAGGCTATGAGATTGTTCTGGGGTCACGGCAGCAAACCGAGCCGCCTCCTTGGTTGCCCCAAGCAAAGGTCGTTCAGACCCGGTACGGCTCGCCGACTGGTCTTGAGTACATCTGCACGGGTGTCGATACGGTCGTACATCTGGCCCGGATGAATGCGCAGGACTGCGCCGCCGATCCCATTGCCGCTCTGGAGTTCAACGCTGTCGCCACGGCTCGGTTGTTGCAGGTGGCGATTCGACAAGGGGCGAAACGATTCATCTATCTTTCCACGGCCCATGTCTATGGCAGTCCTTTGACGGGGGTGATTACGGAAAATACATGCCCTGTCTCGCTTCATCCCTATGCCACCAGCCATCGCGCCGGGGAGGATGTGGTTCGGGCCGCGCACCAGCGCGGGGAAATTGTAGGAATTGTAATTCGACTTTCCAACTCATACGGCGCGCCGGCGCATAAGGATGCCAATTGCTGGATGTTGCTGGTGAATGATCTTTGCCGCCAGGCGGTGACGACACAGGGCATGGTGCTGCGATCATCGGGGTTGCAACGGCGGAATTTTATTCCGCTGCCAGATGCGTGTCGCGCCATCGGCCATTTGCTTCGCCTGCCGGCGCGAGACCTTGCCGGGAATATCTTCAACGTGGGCGGGGAGTGGTCGCCGACCGTATGGGAACTAGCGTGTCTTGTCCAGGAGCGTTGCGCAGTGGCGCTTGGGTTTCGGCCGACACTCACCAACATTCCACCGCAAATCGATGAGATGTCTGCCGAACTCGACTATCGGTTCGATGTCCTTCGCCAGAGCGGCTTTCAGCCTGGTTCCGACAGGACAGGGGAGATTGACCGGCTGATCGAGTTCTGCAGGGTAGCGTTCGTTCAAACACCGCGACATGAGTAATACCGAATAAAGAGTATTTAAAATGGTAATTGTTCTGTCAACCAAGAAAGGCCAGTACTGGATAAATAGATTGTTATTTGCCTTTTTGTTCGCTACTGCTTTCTTAAGTCCTCCACTTATTTTTCAACATCTTCAGCTTGTGGATGATGCCGTAAGGATTTCTTTAAGTTTTTGTGCAATTTTGCTATGCATTCTAAGTCATCCCAAACTACGCAGAAGCGATATTCTTGTGTTTTCTTGTGCCTTATTCCTTCTCGTTGTAGAGGTTATTTGGGACAGAAGCAGGATGAGCAACATCCTGTCTTTTTATGCTGTCATTATATTAAGCCTTTTATTATTTTACGTACTAAAAAACAGCAAATCATGTCGAGAGATTATTTTGGCGTCATGGATTCGTATAGCATATATTTTGTCGATAACTGCAATTGCATTATCGCTACTGCATAATTTTACTTCGTTAGATACCGATTTTTTTCAGTTCTCCAGGAACAATGTTGCTCTATATAACTATAGATATAGTTTTCTCGGAGTGACTCAAAACAAGAATATATTCGATTTTGACGTTACTCGAGCTTATTCGTATTTTGTTGAAGCGCAATATGCCGGGTTTTATTTCACAATTAATGTCATGATAGCCATCGCTCTTAACAGGAAATTCAAGCACCGAGTGTGGATGGTTCTCAATCTCCTGGCTGGCATGTTAACCTTTTCGACGACTTTCTTTATCTCGATGGCAATGCTTTTGTCCCTTAAATTCAGATCTAAAATTATTTATTTTTCCTTGTTAGCAGCGATAATCATTAGTTTTGGATCCTTATTTGTTAAATATACATCGTATGATGAAAGGGTACTGCGTTTAGTGATTGCCATAGAACTTCTATCAAGATCTTCGCCGTCGGAATTGTTGCTAGGGCATGGAGTAGAAAGTCCTACTGCTGATACTAGTGATATCGCCGACGTAGGGGTTAATGCAGGGGTTTTAATTCTTCTTGTTGAGCGTGGAATTCTCGGCTTGCTTTTTTCCATGACCGTGATGACCTTATTGATGAACAAAAATTACTTGAATCTATCTGTTTGTTGGATTTGGCTTTTGGCGTTGAATTGGAACATAAATTACATTTATTGGATTGGTCTTCTCGTGTTGTGGGTTGTTTCCAGAAAGGAAAGTCTTCGTTCTGAATCCTTGGGTATTAAGAGGCTTACCCCGGCCTTGATTACATAGCGGTTTGTTTTCATGAAACCGCTTGTTTCCATCGTCATCCCCACCTACAACAGGGCCCGCGATATCGATCGTGCGCTAAAGTCTGTGGTTGCCCAGACGTATACCAATTGGGAAGCATTGATTGTCGATAACCACTCCAGTGACAATACGGACGATGTGGTAAACCGCTTTAACGATTCGAGGATAAGGCTATTCAAAATCCATAATAAAGGAGTGATAGCTGCATCGAGAAATTTGGGAATAAAACATGCTCTAGGGGAATATATCGCCTTTCTTGATTCGGACGACTGGTGGGCGCCGCGGAAATTGGAGGAGTCTCTGAAATATCTGGAGCAGGGGGCGGACATTGTTTATCACGACCTGTTTCTTGTTAGCCAGCCGGGCCAAAGAGTTTTCTGGAGAAAAGAACGCGGACGTGGATTAAAATCTCCTGTACTTGACGATCTTATCGTAAATGGGAGTGCGCTGAATAATTCCAGTGTCGTGGTAAGAAAAAGTATATTGCAGGAAATTGGGGGATTGTCGGAAGACATCAATCTGGTTGCCATCGAAGATTACGACGCATGGTTGAGGGTTGCCAAGATAACTGAAAAATTCAAAAGGATGCCGAAGACACTGGGATACTGGTGGGCAGGGGGCGGAAACATGAGCGGCCCGGAGAGAACAATTAAGTGCCTCGACGCTTTTGAAAAATTCTACGCCAGCGACATCGACAGGGTAAAAGCGGGCGGGGGGATCTGGTGGCTTAACTACGACAAAGGTGAAGCCTATTATTCACTGGGATCTTATGCAATGGCAATGAGGCATCTCAAGCAATTTAATTGGAGGCAAATTCGGCTTCGATCGATGACGAAAGCCCTGTGGATGATTCTGATGATGAAATCGCGCGGCTGGGCGTAATCCATAATTGACTCTGTTCCGCTTAAACGGCAAGAAGAATTCGCCGAGAGCGGGCGCGGTCTTGTAATATCATGAATTCTGACAATAAATTAATCGTTCTTACCTTTGTCGGAAATTACCTCCCCGGTTACAAAGCGGGCGGCATTGTGCGCACCATTGTCAATACCGTCGACCACTTGTGTAGTGAGTTTGAATTTAGGATAGTGACGAGGGATCGGGATTTGGGGGATGACAGACCGTATGCTGGTATTAAACAAAGACAATGGCAACAAGTTGGCAATGCCATGGTTAATTACTTACCGCCCCAGTCGTGCACGAGAAAAGAGATATTCAATTTGATGGCACGTACGCCCCATCAGGTGTTTTGGCTGAATAGCTTCTTTGATCCTTTGACAATAAAGGTGTTATTGAACATTAGGCTTGGCGCGTTACCCTATGAACCGGTAATCGTTGCCCCGCGGGGTGAGTTTGCATGGGCCTCACTCAAGCAAAAATACCCGAAAAAGTTTGTCTTTATTCAGGTGGCAAGGCTTTTGGGGCTCTATAGAAAAGTGACGTGGCATGCGTCTAGTGAGCCGGAGGCGCTGGATATCATCAAGGTCATGAAGATACCGCGCAATGCGATTCGCGTCATGGATGATTTTCCTATAAAAGTTATTCCAGAGGGGGCTCCTGACTTAACTGTACAGTCTCCACATAATTGCGAAAGTTTAAAAGTCGTATTTTTGTCGCGCATTGCACGCGAGAAAAATCTGGATTATGCGGTAAGGGTTTTGAGCAAGGTCAATGCGAAGGTCGTCTTTGATATCTATGGTCCTGCGCCAGATGCCACCTACTGGAAAGAATGCCAGAACCTGATCGCCCGGCTACCAGCCAATGTGACAGTAAACTATCTCGGTAGCGTCAGTCCGGATCAGGTGGTGCATATCTTCAGCCGATATGACCTGTTCCTGTTTCCGACTGGCGGAGAGGCTTATGGCCACGTAATCGCCGAGTGTTTGACTGCAGGCACGCCGGTGCTGACTAGTACCGATACGGGGTGGCGCAATCTGCAGGCGGACGGCCTGGGTTGGGATATAGACTTGGCGCACGAGAATTCTTTTGTCGCGGTAATTGAGAACATGGCAGTTATGAGTGCTGATAAGCGTTTGGAAAAACGTTCTATAGTGAAGGCGAAGGTCATGGAGCGTTTGTTAAATCCTGCCGTCTTGGACGCGCACCGCCAACTTTTTACGAGCCACTGATGTAATGTACACATTAGCAATAACTGGGGCTACTGGTTTTTTGGGGAGACATCTGGTTTCTGAGTGCATATTGCAGGGTCGCCTTGAACTCAGATTACTGATCCGTGATCAGTGTTCGATCGAGCAGTTGCCATGAATTTCACGTGTAATAGCCCTAAAGAAAAGCCAAGAATAGCTTGTGTAACGGGTGCCACTGGCATGATTGGAAATCTTATTGTTAAAAATCTTTTGGCAGGTGGTTACACAGTGAGAATTCTTACTCGTCGTGAGTACCTCAATCCTCGCGTACAGGTATTTAGAGGTGATTTGTCAGACCTGTTTAAGCTTGATGCGTTTATTAGTGGCGCTGAAATGGTATTTCATTGTGCCGCCGAGTTAAGGGATATATCGAAGATGCAGGAAGTAAATGTTCTCGGCACAAAAAATATTGTAACGCTGGTAGGCCAGCACCATGTCAGATACTTTTGCCACTTAAGCAGTGCCGGTGTTGTCGGGAAAACATCTGAACCTTGGGTGGATGAAAGCACCCCATGCCAACCTCAGGATGATTACGAGATTTCAAAACTTGAGGCTGAAGAGTATGCTCGTTTGCCTATCGCTGGATGCAGTACGGTAATTCTGCGACCTACCAATGTAGTAGACGAGAATCACCTCGGTGAGTTGAGTTTGCCGGCTACTGGATCGATCAAAAGTAGACTAAACGCATTTATTAAGGGTGGTGAGTGCGCTCATATCGTACACGCCGAAGATGTGGCTAAAGCTGCAATCTACTTTGCAGATCGGCCTCCGTCACAAAATCCAGGACTTTTCTTCGTATCTTTGGATGATGACCCGATGAATACGGTCGCTCACTTGTGGTCGCTATACACTGCTATGAGAATCGGTCAGGAAAAAGAAACTGCTACCCCACTTCCACACCTTCCATCGATGATTCCGCATATTCTCAGACGGATAGCACGTGGCACGGGAAATTACGGCAATGTTAGATACTCGTCCAAGCGACTTATTTCCGAAGGCTTCAGATTTTCTCTCGGGGTAAGCGATGCTGTTGCGAAAATCATTCTGGAACGTGGAATACACTAATTTGGCTACGCCTCTCCGGCAAAGTTCCTCGATGACCGGATCATTACTCAGCACGAGCAAAAGTCGGCGGCATAATGCCAATGGCGAGGAGAACAAAAAACATATGGAAGCACAGTCACCGGACTTGCCAATTCAGACAGTTCTTAATCATCCATAATATTTTATGTAAAAGTCGATTAAATAATCCATTTGCCAGCATCCTGAGCACCCTCGCCTACCTCAGTTCGTCGGATTGTTTTCCGAGCCACACCCACATCGCGATCTCTTCCGGGGTTGCCCCTAGCCGTTCCTTGAGTATTTCCTTCGCGTTCAGGAAGTGAACGTACTCACCTAGTTGATGGGCATCCGGCTTTTCATATCGTGTAGAAGACTTGGGATGATTATCCAGCGCTTGCCAATGAGATTTGCCACGGTCAGCGACTTCACTCGTGTAGCGCGTTCTTGCCTGGACCCGGTCCAGTTGTTGACGAAGTTCAACGAGTTGCCGCATTTTCGACTCACGCTCAAGCGGCGTATGCGCCGCCATCAGTTCGAGTTCTAGAATCTGCCGCTCAATATGGTCTTGCTCGACGAATCTGTTAAATTGTTCGACGCGCTCGTCCCCGGTCGCCGGATCGTGCTGGTAGTCCCAATCCGTAGCCCAACGTCGACGTTGATCGGCGCTCAAGTGATCCCAAAGACCGGTCGGGAGATCGGTTTCAACACGGTTGCGTTGAGGGTTGGGCAGTTCCGCCAGTGGTTTGTCGAACCATCCGTCAAGCTCGGCTGTCAGGCTCTCGAAACTCGCTGGCTCTGGCGAACGCACAGCGGGTGAGCCGCCAGCGTACCTCACCGCGTGTGCAAGGTCGCTAGGAAACAGGATCTCTCCCGCCTGGGTCATGGTCAAGTAATCGGCGAGCCATTGCAGGAACTCGTGCGCTTCGATATAGGGGCCGTCGTCGCGCTCCAAGAATCGCGGCTGAGCCACTATGGTATAGCCTTGACCCAGCGCACCAATCAATGTTCTCTGGTTGACGAGGACTTGATTGGTCGGGGCACGCAGAACGGGGGCCAGATTGTGCTTATCATCGCGGATGGGAAGGTAGCCCGCTCCCAACTTTATCGCGTCTTCCGTCCGCCACCAGATGCTCCCATTCTCCGAAACATGGAGAAACGGCGAGTAGTCGATTGCCATGGCGTCCCTTCACGCTCACCCTTGAATCAGAAGCCGCACCAGCTGGGCAAGGGTGTCCCGGTTTTCGCCCCTTCGGGCTAGGCGCGGCGTTGATCGCTATGCGGCTGCCTTGCGGATCGGCGTCACTTTACTGCCTAACGCGAGCGCCTCAAGATAATCAGCCTGTGTCTGCATCATTTGCCGGCGCTCGTCGAGATACTGCGCTTGATTGTAGGATGCCCGCACGGTGCGTTCCTTTCCTTGTGCGCCGGTTGCCGCTTGATCACGTCTGGGCGATACCCCAACTCATTGAGCATCGTTGAAGCGGTCGCGCGAAAGCCATGCCCCGAGAGTCGGCCCAAGTAGCCCATGTGCTCTAGCGCCCGGTTTGATGGTCGTCCCGGTCATGCAGGTTTTCGGACGACGGTAATTAGGAAATAGCAAACGCTGCCCGCCGGTGAGGATATGAAGCTCGCACAGCAGAGCCACAGCCTGCCCGAGAAGAGTGCATACATTTGTGGCCTAAGTCATTGACGGGAAAAGGCACACAGAATTCTGAGTTTCCGATATACCGCCAAAAACACCCCATCGTCTCACACTAACCCGTACCTCCACTCCTAATCTGCCGCAGATTTGAAGGTGCCCTCCATCCGGCCGTGTCATCGCCTCGGTTGGTTCGACAAGTCCCCTGATTCCATGATTCTGCGATGTACCGGCGATGCAATCCGTGTATGCTACCAGCATGCAGGATGCCTGCTGCGCCCTGAGGATCAATTTCCCCTGTCGTAGTTCCGGCAGCGCTGCTGGCGCCTGTTCCTGCAGCTTCGTATTCCATTGCGTGATCGGAGTCGGATGCACGTCATTATCGCCAAATCGTACCGGTCCCAAACATCCAAATTGTGATATCTGACCGCTGCAACCACCGTCATCGAGGAAATCATGCCGGAAGAACTCTACGCCGACCGCATCGCTGAGATCGCAGTCACGGGCACGGTAGTGAGGCTGGATCTGATGAGCCTGTCCGCCACCGAGCGCGACGCGAACAAGCAGCCCAAGCCAGTATTCAGGCAACGCGTCGTGATGCCCGTCGAGGGCTTCGTGCAATCCTACGCGCTGATGGCGCAGGTGATGCAGGATTTCGAGAAGAAAGGACTCATCTGCCACGGCGAGCCTGCTGGGAAGGCGGGTGACGTTACTGTCAAGACGGGGGTCCTTTGATACCTGCGGCAGGCTTTATGCGCCCGTCAATGGCGTACAGCCAAGGTTACCGGACGAATATCGGATTAAGACGGGCCAATGATCTGACGGTTGGCGTTGGCCTTATGGTATAAACAATCTGATTGGCCTATCGTTCGCATTCGCGGACCATAGCCACTCGAGGACGCACGATGCTGCCGGTTGGCGCGATGGTCCGATTTGACTCATCCGGGATTCTTCCGATGGGTTCTCGCGTGTCATTTTCGTTTACCAGCGAAGTTTCTTCCGCAGTTTTGGGCGTTCCGCTTCGTTTTGCCAACCCCAGAAACCAAACATAAGCCATGGCCATTCTGATTGCCATCGATTCCCGAGTAAGCGTTTCTGACGAGGTCTTGTCCAGACTCTCGACGGACGTTCATTTACTCAGGATCGATCCGAATAGCGACGGAATTCGTGCTATTGCGGATTGGTTAAAGACGAACGCTGCCGCAGGTAATTCTTATTCCTCGCTAGAGATTATTTCCCACGGTTCGCCCGGAAGCGTACTGCTCGGAAACGCCGAACTTTCGTCGGACACCCTCAGTGCATATCTCGACGACCTGAGGACCATCGGGGACTCGCTCGCCGCGTCGGACGACCCCACCGGCGCATCGTTGCTAGCCGGCGACGCGAATCTGGAAATCAACATCGGCGACGTCTCGACGCAACCGCTGTTCACGCAAGCTCAATTTGACGAGTTGAATGTCCTGCTTGCCAGTCCGGATCAGGTGATCTCAGCGCTGACCGAACTAGTATTCGTCGACGCCCGCGTCGCTGATTACCGGACTTTGATTGCCGGGCTGACCGCGCCGGCAGAGGTCTTCATTCTCGATCCGGATTCGGACGGGGTGGACCAGATTGCGGCACTGCTACAGGGGCGCACCGGAATCAATGCCCTTCACATCATCTCCCACGGCAGCGCTGGCAGTGTGTATCTCGGCAGCAGCGTGCTCGATATCCAGCACCTTTCGTCGTATGCCAATCAACTTGCAGATATCGGCAGCGCGCTCACCGAAACTGGAGACATCCTGCTCTACGGTTGTGAGGTGGCCAACGGTGTTTCCGGGCAGAGCTTTATCGAGAACCTTGCGCTATACACAGGGGCTGATGTAGCGGCCTCGGATGACCTGACTGGGGCTTCGTATCTTGGGGGCGACACGGAACTGGAAATGCGAGTCGGGGACGTGTCGACAGAGCAAGCGCTTGATCAGCGAACACTCGACAACCTTGGTACTGTCCTGGCCCTTCCTGACCTCGATGCCCGCGAGGACGACGGCCAGGGCTACCAAGCAACGCTGAACACCTCGACGGTGGTGCAAGGCACCAGCAGCGTCACGCTGACGTACCGCGCCACCAATTGGGGGCCGGGGAATGCCGTGGGTTCGACC
>ORMF011685811.1_pt1 | contig 10249 bp, 9 predicted proteins | sample 1779871 | NCBI WGS metagenome assembly ORMF01 (sample SAMEA104232316, study PRJEB22302) | groundwater metagenome | biome: forest; feature: aquifer; material: groundwater | place: USA | collected 2011-08-07 | depth 5.4 m | reverse complement strand
TTCACCCGCATCATCAAGACCGCAAATATCAAGCTTGAACAGTGAGCGGCGACTAGTTGTGCCGTTCTGGCTCGTCGCCGGCATTTGGGCATGGGAATAAAATCTTGACCTGCCCACGCTCCCGACTACGACAATCCGCAACACCCCTGCGACTGCAGGCGCCCCAATGGCGCTTGCTTGCTCGGCCACCGCCCAGCAGGGAGGAGCGATGCCCCGATCCATACTTGGTTGGCGTCCCAAAGGGGATGAAGGTGGGCACTGGCGCCAGGTGGTTTCCATCCGGTACGCGCCGAAGTATTCGCCGCTCTACGTAGTGCAGACCGAGACCAAGGCTGCAAAGTTCGAACTTTGGGCGGATAATGCACCTATGCCGCCGTGGGAATGGAGCAGGGAGATCCTTCGGAACAGTTTCGAGGCCTGATATGCCTGAAATGCCTGAACAATGCGCCCGAGATCCATCGGACGCACGGCAGGAATCAAAAGCGCTGCGCTTGGCCCGTTACCTAAAGGAGTTTGTGGGCCTGCGTAGCACAACGGTACGTGATGTCGATAAGTACGAGGCAGTGTTGTGGTTCGGCGATATGCCTCAGGAGTCTGAGTGCCAGAGCCCGGCATGGAATGACAGTTTCGAGCCAGGTGATCCCTGGCTTGAGGTGCGTAAGCAGCGGTTTCCAAAACCTCCTGAGCCACCCGAAGTCATTCTCTCATGGGTTGACCAGCAGGCTCTGAAACGAGCGACGGTCGAAATGCCCCAACTGCGACCGACAATCCTACTGCCTGATCTGAACGCCGAGGTTGCCGATGGCGAAGATCCACCGCTTGTCGAGCATGCTCTCAGCGAGCACCCCGAGATCTCCCGTGCCTACGAGCGCTACCTCCCCAATTGGGAGGTGTGGTCGGCCGAATACCGCCGCCGCGAGAAGATCCAAGCGGTCTACGCTGAACTCTTCCGCATGCACACACAGGTGCGCAAGCAGGGGGAGATCGTTGAACTGGTGCTGGGCGTTGCGCTTCTCAATTGGCGCAGTCCGGTGAATGGTAATATCGTCGCCATCCGTCGGCATATTGTGACCGCTCGCGTCGACCTCCACTTCGATCCCGCTAACGGGATGATCCGACTGGAGAGCGCTGCTGAAGGCGCCCAACTACGAATCGAAGACGACATGCTGGAGGCCGAGCTGCGGCCCGAGCGTAGTCACTACGCCAGCGTCGGTGAGCAATTGAGCGCCATCGGCGATGATGTCTGGGACAAAGCCAGCATGCACACAGCGCTCAAATCTTGGGCTGGCGCCCTGAACGCCGATTCGCAGTGGTCAGCCAATTTGAAACCTGGTACCGACAGCGAAGGCGAGCCGGTGATCAGTTTCGCCCCGGCGTTGATTCTCCGCCTTCGTAGTCAAGTCGGAATGGTGCGCATCTACGATACCCTGATCCAGAGACTCAGTAGAAATGCTGAGGAAGTTCCCCCTGGCTGGCACGGATTGGTCGAAGACGAAGACGACCAAGATGAATCTGATTCATGGGCGAAACCCGCTGATGCGACGGGGCGGTCCAATTTGGCGCCGCAGGAGATCTATTTCCCATTACCAGCAAATCGCGAGCAGCGACGCATCGTCGAGGCCATCAACCGTCGTCGCGGCGTCCTGGTGCAGGGGCCGCCGGGAACTGGGAAGAGCCACACCATCGCCAACTTGATGTGCCACTTGTTGGCCACAGGCAAGCGGGTGCTGATAACGGCCGAGACCGGTCGTGCTCTGCAGGTGCTCAAAAACAAACTTCCCGAAGAGATCAGGCCCCTCTGCGTTAGCCTGTTAGGTCAGGGAGGCGACGCCTTCTCCGAACTTAACAGTGCCGTGCAAGGAATAACTACCCGCCACGCCGCTTACAGCCCAGGTGCCTATGATGACCGCATTGCTGAGATAGACCGCGAACTCGATGCTATGCGACGGTCGTTAGCCAAGATCGATACGGAACTGAGGGGCCTCCGTGCGGAGGAAACCTACCCGCACAGCATCGCGAACGGCGCCTACCAAGGCACTGCGTCGGCTATTGCAGAGCAGGTCGCCACCGAGCGCGCGCGCTTCGGTTGGCTGCAGGTGCCGCGAGAAGCAACTGATAACCCGCCGGTGACCGAAGCTGACATAGCAACGTGGTTGCACATTCGCCGCAGCTACGACGATGAAGCCATCGCCAACTCCAAGCTGCAGGCAATTCCTAGCGACAAGGTGCCAACTCCAGCGGAGTTTGGAAACGCCGTAAGTACCGAGCGAGAAGCCAAAGCTGCTGTCGAGCAACTCGCGGAACTGCGAAGTCATGCGGCCTATGCCCCCATCCTCGCCCTCGGTAAGAATGTCCGCACCAAGTTGGCTGAACACCTGCGCATGCAGGGCGAAAAGCGTCGAAGACTTGATCGCTTCGGAAGCGATTGGCTTCGCGGTGCCCTTACAGCCGCATTGGTTGGTCGACACGCAGTTTGGCACGCACTGCACGTGCGGTCGCGCGATTCAATCGGCCAAATCGATCTATTGCTAGAAAGCCTCGGTCCCACCTCGGTTTCAATCTCGGCGGAAAAGGACGTTAAGGCTATACGTACCGATGCTGCAGCGGTCATCCAACATCTTGAGGCCGGAGGCAAATGGACAAACTGGGGGATTTTCACTCCTAAGACCGTAAAGGAGCGAACTTACCTCCGCGACCAAGTAACCGTTGACGGCCAGGCGGCCGATACCGCAGAGCGGCTGCAGGCGGTCTGTATGCATCTCGACCTTACCTTCGCAATCGAGGATATGCAACGTGCATGGGCCGATCATGGGGGCCTACCGGCGGGCTCTGACCTACGAATACGCTTAGTAGCGATTAAGGAGCATATCGGAATTCTGGACGATGCCCTGCAGTACGCACAGGATTGCCTGAAACTGGGCGAGGCCATGAAAACAGCCGCTCCAACGATCCCTGAGCCAAATTGGCAGAACGATCAGATTCAGGAGTGGCTCAAGATCATCGATGCCTCTTTAGTAGAGGAACGGCACCGTCTGGCCACCGAGCAGGTGACTACTTGTCTCCGCGATCTTACGGTCATGCGCGATCTCTTCGACGCACACCCGATCATCGGTTCTTTGATCGAAGCCATTGAAAAACGCAATCTGACCGCCTACAGCGAGACCTACACACGGCTGCAGCGTATCGAGCAGACACGGCGGGATCAACAGCAATGCCAGCAGATTGAGACGGCCTTGGGCGCTGCTGTACCAGGGTTCATCGATGCTGTAGCCAGTAGCCTAGATGATATGGCTTGGGATGAGCGCTTCCGGTATTGGGTGCAGGCGTGGTGCTGGGCTATTGCCGACAAGTGGCTACAGAAACGCATCGACCCAGACTACCACCAGCAGCTCAGGCAACGCCGTCACGATACGGACACGGCGATCGGACGATTGCTCGCCGAATCGGCCGCGCTGCGAGCATGGACGCACTTCTTTAAACGGCTTAACGAAGACCCAAGGCAATTAGCCGCGCTCAAGGGCTGGCGCGAGGCCGTGAAGGCCATAGGTAAGGGTACCGGTCGCTCGTCAAGGATCGAGTGGCTGCGCCGTGAAGCCCGGAAGTACATGGACCAGTGTCGCGATGCGATTCCGATCTGGATCATGCCCCGGTATCTCGTGGCAGAAATGGTCGATCCTGCACCCGGCCGCTATGACTTGGTCATCGTCGACGAGGCCAGCCAGCTAGGGATCGAAAGCCTTTTTCTTTTCTACATCGCTAAGAAGATGGTGGTGGTGGGGGATGACCAGCAGATCAGCCCCTACGGCGTGGGAATTGCCACCGACGCGATCGCAGGTCTTCAGCATCACTATCTCGATGGTATCCCGCACAAAGTCGCCTTGTCCGCTCAGAGCAGCCTCTACGGTAACGCGAGGATCCGATTCGGACAAAACATTGTACTGCGTGAGCACTTCCGCTGTATGCCGGAGATCATCCAGTTCTCGAACGACCTCTGCTATGCCAGCAACGGTACCCCGCTTGATCCACTGCGTGCCTATCCCGCCAACCGTCTGAAACCCCTTGTCCTCCGCCACGTGTCCGATGGCTATCGCACCGGCAGCAGCCAAAACGCCTTGAACGAACCGGAGGCCGACGCCATAGTGGCCCAGATCATCGCCTGCATTGATGATTCACGCTATGCTGGCCGTACTATGGGCGTCATCAGTCTTCAGGGAGAGGCGCAGGCCAAGCTCATCGAACACAAGCTCCTTGAAACGTTGGAACCGGAGATCATCGAGGAGCGGCGGCTGATCTGCGGTGATGCCTATGCGTTCCAGGGAGATGAGCGCCACATCATGTTCCTCAGCATGGTTGCTGCGCCAAATGAAAGAATCGGTGCGCTGGCGGCGGAGTCTGCGCGTCAGCGATTTAATGTGGCGGCAAGTCGCGCCCAAGACCAACTGTGGCTCTTCCATTCGACCAGCTTGGATCTCCTAAGTCCAACCTGTATGCGCCACCATCTGTTGAGTTACATGCTCAATCCCGGGCGCCAAGCGACCGTGGAGGGGGAGCAGCGGTTTGATTCTCAGCTTGAACGCCATGTTTTCCATCTGATTACCGCCAAGGGTTTCCATGTGCGCACTCAGGTGTGCGTCGGCGATCCCACCAATCACCGTTACCGTATCGACCAAGTTGTCGAGGGCATGCAGGGGCGCCTCGCCGTCGAATGCGATGGCGATCAGTGGCACGGGCCCGACCGGTACGAACAGGACATGGCCCGTCAACGCGACCTTGAGCGAGCTGGCTGGCAATTCGTCCGCATTCGCGGCGGAGATTTCTACCGCGATCGCACCAAGGCCATGGAGCCCCTTTGGGCAGAACTTCATCGCCTCGGTATCGAGCCCGGTGGTATCGATGAAGCCGCAGCCGAGCCGCCTCCTCCAGTCGCCAATCAGAATGCTGAGCGCAAGGAAGTGGACGAGGTCATTTCTGAAAGGCTGTTACCAGAGCCACTCGTTGGGATAGGGCAACCACTAGACCTTAATGCGGATCCAACATTAAATGGTGAAGACCGTGCGTCCAGTGGAGGGTTGGCGTACACGTCGACACCCCAACCGAAGGATTCCAATTTTCCGTTTTCTCCTTACGTTGTCTTCAGCGGCCTCGTTGGTGATGATCCTCGTACCATTAGCGCCGGTGCCCTAGCGGACCAACTTTGTCGAATTATTGATGTCGAAGGACCAATGATTGCGAAGCGGGCTTACGACATTTACTTGCGGGGCTGTGGCATAAGGCGAATGGGCCATGAACTTAAAAGCACAATGAACAAGGCCCTTGCTACCGCTATTCGTCAAGGACGAATATGCTCAGAGGAAGAATCGGGTAACCGCGGGCAGCTCTTTTCAGTAGTACGAAGCAAAGGATGTCCCTCGATTAAGGTGCGAAGCAGGGGACCACGGACTTTTGAGGAGATCCCACCGAGCGAACTCCAAACTGTCGCAAAATGCTTAGCGGAAATTGGCGCTTTTTCGGTCGGTAGCGACGAGCATTTGCGTGCCATTTTGGACACCTATGATTTGAAGAGATTAACTACCCAGGTTGGAACATCTTTGCTAGACAGCATCGAAAAACATTTTCCATATGTCGAGGATTATTTAGCTACCAGCTCTCTCAAGTGGACCTCGCGACAAAAGCCAATGGTTAATCAGGAAAAGTCCCCAAGCAGCTCACACCAAGAACCTGCGCCGTCTTCCCCCATCGAAAGACAAATTAGTCCCGATAGCCCCTCAAGCGTACAGTTTACGAGAGTAGTTGAGGCAACATTTGGCCACGAGCAGGCCACCGGTTGGAATCAATTGCTGGAAATGGCTATTCGTGAGGCACTGAGCAAGTCTCTTACGATAGCGGATTTACAGCAATTATTGAGCGCAAACTTACGAAGTGGAGAACATAACCAAAACGGTTTTCATAAAATCCTCGGCACGAATATATCGATTCAAGGATTAAACGCAGAGAACTCCCTCAAGAATACCATCATCCTAGCCCGTCGGCTTCAAATTCCGCTTCGTGTTCGCTTTGTCTGGAAAAATGGGGAATTTGCAAATCAATTTGGATTGCTTGAATTAAATCCTTAATGCGGCCATACGCGATGATCGGCGATAAAGTTTCTAACAGTGGGAAAGAGGGGGTAAATTTCCTCTCCCCAGAACTTGGCATAGGGCGCGCAGCCGCATAATATCTACCATTATCGGTTCCCGTTCTATTACTTCAATTCTGTCAGGTCGTTACATATGAGGGACGATTTTTCACCTAAAGTGAAAGACGTGCTTGCGAAGCGAGTTGGGCACGCATGCTCGAATCCCAGTTGTGAAATGGCGACTGTTGGCCCCCACACCGCGCCCGAGAAAGTTACAAATCTTGGAGTCGCTGCGCATATAACCGCAGCGTCTGTCGGTGGGCCTAGGTACGACGCCGCTCTCACGGAAGAGGAAAGAGCGTCCGGTAACAACGGTATATGGCTTTGCCAGAGCTGTGCAAAAGAAATTGATTCGGACATTCCGAAGTATACGAAGCAACTTCTAATGCAGTGGAAGGAAGAAGCAGAGAGGAAGGCCGCTGGACGACTCAATAAACAACTAGGACGAAGTAATATACCATTGCCCTCAGAAGCGAATTTTGAACTAATTCCACAAAACGGCTTCCTCGAAAAGGAATTTAGCGGGCAGACGATACGAATGTTTTTGCAGGGTAATTTATTGCACGTCGAACATGAAATACCAGGTGGAGGTACTACCTATTACATCTTTGACGAACAGGGGAATGCCGTGGCCCCACAGTGGCCCTTTCCGTTGGCGGAGTACTCGGTTGAGATTGACCCTGGCTTAATCCTGAAAACTACAGTAGAGCAACTTGCGGACGGATATACGAAAGAAACTATCGAAATGAAGTGGGGGAAGCGCGCAGTTCTAACTCGGAACTCTCAGAACCAACTAGCCGACATACTTGTAACTGGATCCACGCTGCTCCATGCTGAGAAAAAAATCACGTTCAAAACGCCAGACTTCAAGAATAAACCTTAGATCATCTCCATCAGCCCATCCTCCAGCGGCCGTTCATCAACTAATTCCCCTCCTTTGCTCACTTGATTCTGAAGTGCAGCTTCAAGGCCGTCGAGAAATAATGCCGTGTTACCGTTCATCGGGCACACCTCCCCTGTCGCAGCGTCACGAGACGGCGACCTGCTGCACGCTGGGGTGCTGTGCTGATAGGTAGACGCCCCGAATGCAGAATTGATTGCGATACGCGGGTCAACACACACGCCACAACGCATGACACTGGCGCGACATGGCCGAGACATATGACGCTCTACCGAGAGCCGTAACTTAATAACGCCTTGATTCTAATGGCATCCACACAGGGATTCGAACCTATTCCGATCGCAAATTCAACAACAATCAAGCTGCACTAAAGGGAAATACCCCAATTCCGAGGGAGTCGGGCACCGACCGAATAGTCAAGTTCCCCCCGGGAGTAGACGCTGACACTGGCCTATACACGGTGCTTCGCAGTCGAGGCCGCCGGCATCGTCGCCATAGAAATGCTCGAAACATCTGCGCTCGCCTGAGCATACCCTCCCGGAGGCACCACCGACATATTGGCTCGACTTGTCGGCCCAACCGCCGCCGCGAACACCGGCGCGGCGCGTCGATCTATTTCAGGCGGCTTGATTCTCGAATTCGGACTGGTTTTGGCCTGCGCCGATGGGTGGGCTCGGCGTGCGCTCGTGCCGGCGTGCGGATTGAGCGAAAGCGGAGGCTGCGAAGGGCAAGACACCGGGAAAACAGCGGGGCTCGAGTGAATTGTCACACGGTTTGGCGGTTCGCTGAGCGGGCAACAGAGTGCCGTTTGGTGAAAACGGGCGTTTAAAATGCCTATCCGTCAATCTGGACGCGCTCGACAAGCTCATCGGCGGCTGGACCAAAACGCAGGAACCGTACGCTGCGATGCACGCGCTGCAAAGGTCCGGCGCGCCGTGCTGTGGCGGAGACAACAACTATGTGTTCGGCGAACTGCTGGGGTTTTCGCCGCAGGAGATCGAGACCATGGCGGCGGAGGGCGTGATTTGAGCTGAATCTGCTTAGCCGGCGGGCGACAGTACATGCACTACGCGGCCTGCGAGCATGTCCTTGACCTTGGACGCGTAGGCGGCCATGTGCGGCGCGGCGGCGTGCGCCTTGAGCGCGGGAACGTCGCGCCATTTTTCGATGACAACAAAAGTATCGGCGCCGAACCTGGTCTGAAAACCGCCAAGTCCTTCGGCGTCGATGGCGGGGCCGTACTCGATGCAGCCGTCCTCGGCGCGTACAGCGGGAATATTGGCGCGAAACGCTTCCAGCACGCTTTCACGCATGCCGGGCTTGGTGGTGAGAATGGCTACGACGTGGATCATGGGGTTGGTCCTCTGGTTGCGGAAGTCCTAGCTGCGCGCCTTATTCGTCGGCGTACCGACCCAGCCGGTTTGCGACACATCGAAGGTCACATTGTCAGGGCCGCTGTAACGAACCTCGACATTACCGTGCCCGGCTTGCGTGCCCCCCGCGCCCAGTCCAAGGGCCACGTTGATGTCATCACGCGGTTTTGCGCCGGACGCCGCCAGCTTTTCAACGGTCTCTTCCAGGCTCTCGACCTGAAACCCGATGTGATGAATGCCGCACCAGCCTGTGCCACGCTCGGCGCCGGCGATCACATCGTTTTTGAAGCGCAGAATCGCGAGATTGATATGGCCGTCGGTGAGGAAGTAGCCCGCGGTGCGTGGACTATCAAGTTTCCTCACTTCCTTGAGACCGAAGTTCTCAATATAGAAACGCGCTGTCGCTTCTTCGTCCTGGGTCTGAATCGCGATATGCCTGATCTGTGCCATGATGGGGTTTCCTTTGGGTCAAGTTCGTAGTTACGCCCGCTGGGCGGTCGGCAGCAGGCCCTCGGGCAATTTCTGGCTCAGGCGATCCAGCCTTAACGGCACCGGCGTGCCGAGCCACAGCGCGTTCTTGCTGTGGTCGTCGTAGTTGCTTTCGGTCAGCGGATGGACGAGAACGTCGAGGCCCTCGCGGTTCAGCATGAGCCACGGCACGATGTTCTGGAACTCCGGGATCTCGAAGATCACGTTGAACTGTGAGATGGGATGCGGGCCTCGCGGCTCATCGCTGAAGGCGCCGGGCTCGACGGCGAATTTGCGGATGATCGTGTCGCGCAGCCGTTCGGCGACCGGCCTTGTGGCGGCATCGTAATAGACATGGGCGTGATAGCCTTTGAGTTCGGACATTGCGTGCTCTCCTGTTCGGGTTGCGCGCCAGTGCGTAGCCGGCGCGTGGGGTTGATCGGCGTTTTCGGGCTGTCTTCGCGGCTCATGCTTCGAGCTGCGCCGCGATCTTCCGGCTGATCTCGGCGCGCCATTCCTCCATCGGCTTGAAACCCGGCTTGGCACGGCAGATCGCTTCGGTCTCGCGGTAGAGTTCGTCCTCGGATTTGGTGAGGTCGATCTCGAAGCCGAGCGGTTGCGGCACGTACCATGGCGTATCGCAGAACATCTCGATGCGGTTGCCTTCGGGATCGCTGAAATAGACCGACCAGGCATTACCGTGACACCGCGGATCGACGACCTTGCAGCCGGCGTCGCGCACCTTGCGGAAGGCGCGCTGGACGTTGGCGAGGGTGCTGACGTTGAACGAGACCTGTTGCACCATCGGCACCCCGACATCGGTGTTGCGGCCGCGCACCAGCACCACCTGGTGGTGGTCGCTGGGGTTGCGGCTCAAAAACGTGATCCGGCCGTCCTCCGCCGCATCGCTGACGACGAAACCGAGAACTTTGGTATAGAAATCGGTCATCTTCGGCACGTCGGTAACGTAGAGCCCGACATGGCTGAGGCGTGGCGCTTGTTCTTGCGGCATGGCTGGTCACTCCGTGGCGGGGTCCGGCACGCAGTATAGCAGCGCGCGGCCATCACTCCACCTTGATGCTCGCGTCCTTGATGATCTTGAATTGTCACGCGGTTGACGTTGCGCCCATCGCAAGGATACAGTGAACATTTTTTGGGCACGATGGGAGAACGCGTGATGTGGCGCTTGTCGATGGCAATTGCACTGGGGGCGTTGATACTGCCGGCGTTGGCAGCAGAGGCGCCGTTTCCGAACCGGCCGGTGCGGATGCTGATTCCGTATCCCGCCGGCGGCGGGCTCGACCTGCCGGGGCGGGCCGTCGCGCAGAAATT
>ORMF011436964.1_pt1 | contig 10249 bp, 10 predicted proteins | sample 1779871 | NCBI WGS metagenome assembly ORMF01 (sample SAMEA104232316, study PRJEB22302) | groundwater metagenome | biome: forest; feature: aquifer; material: groundwater | place: USA | collected 2011-08-07 | depth 5.4 m | reverse complement strand
TTGGGTTAGACATTAATTAAAGTTTTTTGGTTTGTGTTGGATTCTTCTTGCGCCGCGATCCAGCGGTCTATCGTTTTCTTTTTAAAGCGCCAATGCGATCCGACCTTAAACCCGGGGATCTTTCCCGATGCCGCGTGCTTATAAATCGTAAGCGGCTGCATCCGAAGATACTTAGCGAGCTCGTCGACCGTAAAGACGTTATCTCGGTCTTCCATATTACCCTCACTTTACCTGGTTATATCTTTGCTTCCGTTTCTTTATCTTTGCTTCTGCTGCTTGGTCTTTGACAATTTTGTAGGACTAACCCTTATCAAAGGTAGGCAGAATTTTATACTGTGTGCTATGTTTTGTCAATGTATTTTCAGCAAGTTTTATCAATTTCAACATATGGTGGGTGACTTTTTGGTCTTCTACAAGATATGGGGCTATTATGGGACTGCGGGAGAAAAATGTTGCATGAAAAATAAGGGGTGCGTCGTCTTATTAGGTAGGGACCATAACTTAAAACTTAAAGGTCAAAACTTAAAACTGAAACTTCAAACTTAAAAATAAAGGCGAAAAATGGAAACCAACAAAAGAGCTTACCAATTTGCGCTAGGAATTATCGGCTTCATTGATAAACTACCTAAAGATATGTCAACACAGATAATAGCAAAGCAACTTTTGAGATCTTCGACTTCAATAGGCGCTAATATTATCGAGGCTAGGGCCGGTTCGTCCAGAAGAGATTATACGAATTTCTTATCTCACTCCCTGAAGTCCGCAAATGAAACTAAGTATTGGCTCGAATTACTAAAAGATGCCAATAAGTACGACAAAGAAACTATATCTGTTTTTCTTCAGGAGGCCAACGAAATATCAAAGATACTAGGGGCAAGCATCTTAACCTTAAAAGGTAAAAGGATATTGTAATGCTTTTGTTTTAACTTTTAAGTTTTCGTTTTGAGTTTATAGTTTGAAGTTTTAAGTTACCTAACTGTGGGCAAAGTAATTGTGAACATCGTCCCTACGCCTATCTCACTCTCCGCTTTGATCTTACCTCCGTTCTTCTCAATGATCGAGTGGGTAATTGCGAGGCCAAGACCCGTACCCTGTGCTTTATCGGTATAAAATGGGTCAAAAATATGCCCTATCTTATCTTTTGGAATGCCGCAACCGCTGTCTGATATAGAAATCAGAAGACAGGGACCAGAAGTCAGAGATGTGGTAACCGTAAGCGTGCCGCCATTTGGCATTGCGTCGATAGCATTCATGAGAATATTCAGAAAGGCCTGCTTCATTTGAGCCGGATCCACACAACATTCCCCGGTGCTCGAATCAAAGTTAATCTGCAAGATTATCTTATTTTTCAAAATATCACTGCTCAAAAGATCAGCGACATTCTTTATAATTTGGTGAAGATCGCAAGCCTGCCTATTAGGCTCCGAAGGCTTGGAAAATAAAAGAAGATCTTTGACAATTCTTGAGATACGCTCCGTCTCTTCGTGGACTATCTTACTAAATTTCTCACGAAACTCCGGGTCATCGTATTTTTTGGGCAAGTACTCCGCGAATGTTTTAATAGCCGTGATCGGGTTTTTAATCTCATGCGCCATTCCGGCGGCTAAAATTCCGACGCTTTTTAAGCGTTCGCGGCGCTCAAGCTCGGTTTCCAACTTATGTTTTTGTTCGGCGATCTCGGAGATGGTCCCCTGAAAAAATCGCCGCTCCAAGATTCGGGTCACAAAAATCTCGGCCGGCTTAAAAAGAACGGCTATTAATAAAATACTTATCATATTGGTTACAAAAGACCCTGTTGCTTGGTGAGCTGTAAAAAATAAAGTGTGAAGAACAAAAATTGCCCCCAAATAAATAAAAGACACGAGAGCTACGATACATGAATAAATAACGGCACGCTTTATAACTATTTTAATATCGAGGAGTTTATGCTTGAAGATTGCATAAGCCAAGATAATCACGTAGATACAAATACCGATATTTCCAAAAGGATAAATAAATGTTAAGCCAAACCAAGGGAGGACAATTGTGGCGGCGCCTAAAAAACCGAAGAAGAAACCAAAAATAAAATAAGCTGTTTGTTGCCTAACTCGACCTGTGGTAGACACGCAGCGCTTGATGAGCTCTTTATAACTTATGCCAACCAAGAAATAGAAAATAACGACCGCTATAGTCAAAACCCATGAGGCCCTGATGCTTATATAATCAAAGGTCTTTCCCGCTGAATTATATAGCAATGCGGGATTAAACAACATGATCAGTGTGAGAAGAATCGCCTGACCATAGGCAAAATATAAAAACTTTTTAGATCTAACGGCACAGATCTCCCAAACCAAATGATAAAGAAGCGTGCCGATAAAATAGCCGCCTATTAAAGCTATCTTCCAGCCTAAAATAGCGACATTCAAGGAAGACGCAATGGCTGCAATAAAACAGCCATAACCCCAAAGAGACACGGCAATATTAAAATAGGCGAATAATCGCTGTGGTAAATTTTTACCTGCAACCATGGCAAAGAGCGCTAAAAAAGACGCAAACAACCCGCATGCGATACTGGTTAAAGCAAAGATTGACAAACTAATGTAAGAATTCATGTGGAGGCCTTTTAGTATTTTACTTCAACTAAAGTTAATCCAAGCGCTTTGGCGGTGGGGCCGGCTTTGGAGCGTTCTTTGGAATGAAGAATGCTTTTGACCCTCTGAGGGGAGATTTTCTCACGCCCGACATCGATCAAAGTGCCGGTAATGATTCGTATCATGTGGCGTAAAAAACCGTCCGCTTCGATTTCGATACGGATAAGTTCTCTGTTTTTTTTGATCACTATTCGTTTTATCGTCCTAACCGAGCTTTCTTTCTCGTCTCCCCTGTCTTTAAAAGCGCTAAAGTCCTGCCTGCCTTTGAGATACGAAACGGCTTTGCGCATCAAAGCGATATGCAGACGGTGCGGATACCATAAGACGAACGGCGCCTCGAATAGAGGGCGCGTGGGACTATTCCAAATATCGTAACGGTACCGTTTGGACTTGGCATGGAAGCGCGCGTGGAATGAATCGGGAACCGTCTTGGCTGAATAGACTAAAATATCGCGCGGAAGATAAAAATTAAGCGCGTGTTTGATCTTAGGGTCCGAAAGCGGATTTTTTGTCTTAAAATGCGCCACAAGGCCCAGCGCATGAACCCCGCTGTCGGTGCGGGAGCTTGAGGCGAGGTGGGTTTTTTCTTTCAGGATCCGCGCTAGGATCTTCTCGAAAACTTCTTGGATGGTCCGGTCTTTTTTTTGGCTCTGCCAACCTTCGTATCGCGTGCCTTCAAATCCTATGACTAGCTTGACAGTCCGCCACAAATGCGTCAGCGGACTTGCAGTCCGCACAAGATTTCGGCGATTTGGATGGCATTCAAGGCCGCGCCTTTTCGAAGCTGGTCCCCAGAGACAAAAAGACAAAGCCCTTTGTCCGAAGACAAATCTTTGCGGATACGGCCGACCAGGACATCGTCTTTGCCGGAGGCCTCGAGAGGCATCGGAAAGTAATTGTTCCCGCGGTCATCCACGACTTTGACGCCCGGCGCTTCCCCTAGAATTTTACGGATGCGGGCAAGGTCCGGCTTCTTGGTAAGCTCGAGAGTGATGGATTCGGAGTGGGCCCGGAAAACCGGCACGCGCACGGTGGTGGCGGCGACTTTTATCTTTTCATCGTGAAAGATCTTCTTGGTCTCTTTGATCATCTTGATTTCTTCTTCATTATAACCCTCGGTCCCAATGGTGCTGTTATGAGAGAAAAGATTGAACGCGATCTGATGAGGAAAGATTTCTTTCCTCGCCGGACGGCCTTCGAGCACATCGCGCGACTGGTCCTCGAGTTCTTTCATGGCTTTGGCGCCAGCGCCCGAAGCCGCTTGATAGGTCGAGACAATGATCCTTTTGATGCGGTTTAATTTGTGGATCGGATGGATCGGCACGAGCATGATGATCGTGGAGCAGTTGGGGTTGGCGATGATGCCTTTGTGTTTTTTGATGTCGTCGGCGTTGATTTCGGGGATGACGAGCGGCACCTTCGGGTCCATGCGAAAAGCGCTGGTATTGTCAATCACGACAGAGCCTTCTTTCACGGCAAACGGAACGAACTTCTTCGAAATGGATCCACCCGCGCTTGCCAGCACGATGTCAATGCCTTTGAAAGAATCCTCTTTCAGCTCCTGCACCGCGATGTCGCGGCCTTTAAACTTATATTTTCTACCAATGGATCGGGACGACGCGAGAAGCGTCAGCTTATCCACGGGAAAGCTCCTCTCTTCGAGAATTTTCAGCATTTCTTCGCCGACCGCCCCGGTAGCGCCCATAATGGCCACATTGTACTTAGACTTAACCTTCATGCTATCTCCTGTTTAACTCAAAACTTAAAACTATAAACTCAAAACGAAAACTTAAAACTCAAAAAAAAACCACATTCTATTTTTAAGATTAAAGTTTTATCTTTAAGTTTTGACCTTTCAGTTTTAAGTTAGATTCTTTCGACGACAAGATCGCCGACCTCTCTCGTGCCAAAGCCCATCTTGCCGGCCGCGAGGGACTTCAATTTATTTTTTGTCACATCCATCACCGCGTTTTCGATCGCTTGGGACGCTTTTTCCTCTCCCAAATGCTCGAGCATCATACCGCCCGCGCAGATCGCGGCCAAGGGATTGATTACATTCTTCCCCGTGTATTTCGGAGCCGAGCCGCCGATAGGTTCGAACATCGAGACGCCTTTCGGATTAATGTTGCCGCCGGCCGCGATGCCCATTCCCCCCTGAATCATAGCGCCCAGATCCGTGATAATGTCGCCAAACATGTTGTCGGTCACGATCACATCGAACCATTCGGGATTTTTGACCATCCACATGCAGGTCGCGTCCACATGCGCATAGTCCGTCTGGATATCCTTGTATTCTTTGGCCACTTCATTGAAGACTCTCCACCAAAGGTCGTGGGCGTAAGTGAGAACATTGGTCTTCCCGCAAAGCGTCAGCTTCTTCCGTTTATTTCTCTTGCGGGTCGTTTCAAACGCGTAGCGGATGCAGCGCTCGACGCCCGGTCTTGTGTTGCGCGATACCTGAAGGGCGACCTCGTTTTTCTTGCCTTTATTGATAAACTTGCCCTCGCCGACATAAAGGCCCTCGTTATTTTCACGGACGACCACAAAATCAATGTCCGCCGGCCCCTTGTCCCTCAGCGGCGTCCAGACGCCGGGATAAAGTTTCACGGGACGCAAGTTGATGTACTGCTCTAAGTCGAAACGGATCTTAAGAAGAAGCCCTTTCTCAAGAATCCCCGGCTCCACTTTCGGATGACCGACCGCCCCGAGCAGAATCGCATCAAATTTTTTAAGCCCGGCGACTTCTTTATCCGTCAAAACTTTTTTGGTTTTAAGATACCTCTCGCCGCCGTAATCAAACTCGGTGAAGTCGAGATTAAAACCACCGCCGGCCGAAGCGGCCTTTAATACTTTTGTCGCCTCTTTGGTTACTTCCGGCCCCGTCCCGTCGCCGGGAATGACGGCTATTTTGTAAGATTTATTTTTGGTCGTCATGGCAATTCCCTAGTCGTCCGCCGGTTCGTCGGGGGCATCATGCACCTTTTGATCCGCGGGCCCGTTTTTCATCATGTTCATTTTTTTCGCGTATTCAAAAACATTGCCGGCCTCGATGATCGGGAGAATGTCCCCGAGAGGTTTGAGCGCATAAGTCTGGCGAAGCGGGTGGTTGGTCACCTGGTTCTTCGCCACGTCAATCTCGATATCGTCGCCGGTGCGTATCTTCGTTGAAAGGTCGTCTTTTGATTCAAACGGAATAAGATACCCGCCGTTCACCGAATTTCTAAAGAAAATCCTCGAATAAAAAAGCGCGACTGTCGCTTCAATCCCCGCTTCTTTCAGGCAAATCGACGCGTGCTCTCGCGACGACCCGCAGCCGAAATTCTTGCCCGCCACGACGATCTTGTATTCCGAGCCGTCCGCGCCGTCTTTGACAAAAGGGATCGTCCCGCTCGGAAGTCCGTGCTTGCCCGACGGGACCCCAGAAAGCGCGAACTTACCGAACATTTTCCTCTCGTCCGGAAGTGCCGGATTGTAGCTTAAGTATTTCGCCGGAATGATCTGGTCCGTATCCACATCATTGCCCAAAACATAGGCCCGGCCTCGAATGATCTTCTGCATCTTTAAGCCACCATTTCCCGGGGGTCCGTGATCACACCCTTGACGGCGGAAGCGGCCACGGTCAGAGGAGACGCTAAAAACACCTGCGCCTCTTTTGACCCCATGCGGCCGGGAAAATTACGGTTGGTCGTGGAAATACAAGAAAGCGCCGTATTCAGCCGGCCAAAGGTATCGCTTGGGCCCCCGAGACACGCCGCGCACGAAGCGTCGCCGATTTTTGCGCCCGCATCAAGAAAGATCTGTTCCAAAGTCTTGCCGTCTATTTTTTCGGTCTTCATTCCGCGGGCAATCTCGGTCGTCGCGGGTACGACAAAGGTATCTATCTTCACCTGGTTGCCTTTCAAAATCTTCGCCGCCTGCCGAAAATCCGTCATCTTGCCGCCGGTGCAGGAGCCGATGTAGGCGCGGTCTAATTTCGTGCCTTTGAGCTCCCTGGCCGTGCCGCGATTGTCCGGCGAATGGGGCTTGGCGATCGTCGGCTCGATATCTTTTGACTGATAAACCTTGCGGTGAAAATACCGGGCGCCCGGATCGTTCTTGATCACTTGAAATGGTTTATTCGTCCGCGACTTCACGAATTTAATCGTCACCTCATCCGGTTCAATGACGCCGTTTTTGCCGCCCGCCTCGATCACCATGTTGCAAAGCGTCATGCGTTCCTCAATATTTAAGGAATAAACGCCGTCGCCCGTGAACTCCATCGCCCGATAGATCGCGCCGTCCACGCCGATGTCCCCGATCACATGCAAAATCAGGTCTTTGGCCATGAGATACGCAGGCAACGGACCCTCAAAAACAAATTGCATCGTTTCCGGCACTTTCAGCCAAAGCTTGCCGGTCCCCATCACAAATCCCGCATCAGTGTTGCCGATCCCGGTCGCAAATTCCCCGAAAGCTCCGGCCGTGCAGGTATGCGAATCCGTGCCGAAAAGCACCTCCCCCGGCCGTGTGTGCCCCTCTTCCGGCAATGCGATGTGACAGACGCCTTTGTATTTGTCGGAATTCACGTCATAAAAATATTTGATCCCCTGCTCCTTCACAAAAGCGCGCAGGATATCGATATTGCGATGCGACTTTTCATCCGCGGTAAAAATATAATGGTCCGGGATAATGACCACTTTTTCTTTGTCCCAAACTTTCGCGTTTTGCCCGAAGTGTTCTTTGAAAACGCCGATCGTGCCCGGTCCGCAGATATCGTGCGTCATCAGGATGTCCACGTCGACCCAGACATTTTCCCCGGGCTGGACTTCTTTTTTCTTGGATTTTGCCGCCAAGATTTTTTCGGTCAGTGTCATCGCCATTTTATTCTATCGCTCCCACCAAACCTTTGACCGGGCTCGAGGCATTCGCGTATTTTTTCTTCTCGATTCTTCCCGCTTGAAAAGCAAGCCGTCCCGCCTGGACCGCGAGTTTCATGCTCTGCGCCATTTTGATCGGGTCTTTCGCGCCGGCAATCGCGGTATTCATCAAAACGCCGTCCGCTCCCAGCTCCATCGCGATCGCCGCGTCAGAAGCCGTGCCTACGCCGGCGTCCACAATGACCGGAATTTTCACTTTTTCGATGATCAGTTCAATATTCAAACGATTTAAGATTCCCTGCCCCGACCCGATCGGCGCCGCAAGCGGCATCACACAAACCGCCCCTGCGTCCTCAAGACGCTTGGCCATGATCGGATCATCATTGGTGTAAGGCATCACGATAAAACCCTCTTTCACGAGCTCCTTTGTCGCTTCCAAAAGCGCGTGAGTATCCGGAAGAAGCGTTTTTTCATCGCCGATCACCTCCAGCTTCACGAGATTCGAAAGCCCGGCCGCCCGGCCAAGCCGCGCGACACGGACCGCGTCTTCTTTCGTGTAGCAACCGGCCGTATTCGGCAATAAAATGTATTTTTTAGAATCGATGTGATCGAGAAGCGACTCTTTTGTCCGGTCGAGATTGATACGGCGCACCGCGACGGTCACCATCTGGGCGCCCGAGACCTCGAGCGCCTTTTCCATTTCCTGGGGCGAGGCGTATTTGCCGGTCCCCACGATAAGACGCGACTCAAGCTCAAATTTTCCTATTCTTAAAATGTCATTTTTCATAAATGCCTCTCCGCCACAAAGCTTGGCGGACGTCGTCGATAATTCTTAAGCTTCAACAATAGCGCCTTTCTCCACTACGACGACGCCTTTGGGCGTCACCGTGAATCTTTTTTCATCCAATTGCTTATTATACCCGATCTCGGCCTTCGGCATGACCTTCACATGCTTATCGATGATCGCGTTTTTGATCTTCGCGTGCCGGCCGACGTCCACCCCTTCGAGCAGGATCGAGTCATCGACTTCCGCGTAACTATTGATCCTCACATTCGGCGATAAAATGGACCGTCGCGCGGTGCCCCCCGAAATAATACAGCCGTCCGCCACCAGTGAATCCAGCGCCGTGCCGCGGCGTTCCCCTTGCGCGAAAAGAAACTTCGCCGGCGGATACTGAAGCTGATAGGTGCGGATCGGCCACTCGCGGTCGTAAAAATTAAAGTGGGGCGATACCTGCACCAGATCCATATTCGCCTCATAATACGCGTCGAGACTCCCGACATCCCGCCAATAAAGCGCCGCTTTGTTATTGAGATCGATGAACTGAAAAGCCAGAATCTTGTGTTTTCCTTTTTGGATCATCTGAGGAATAATATTTTTTCCGAAATCATGCGCCGTATCTTTGACGGCGTCCTCGGCCAGCTCCTCTTCCAGCACTTTGCGGTCAAAAATATAAATCCCCATCGAACCAAAAACGTGCTCGTTATCACCCAGGATCGTCTTCGGATGGCCGGGTTTTTCTTCGAAACCGATCACATGATTTAAGCCGTCCACTTCAATGATGCCCATGTTGGACGCTTCTTTCACCGGGGCCGGCACCACGCCGATCGTGAGCGCAGACTTTGACTTTCGATGCGCGTCAAGCATCGGCGCGTAGTTCATCTTGTAAATATGGTCGCCCGCGAGGATCAAAACCTGGTCCGGATTTTCGATCTCGATCGAATAAAGATTCTGATAGATCGAATCAGCCGTCCCTTGATACCAATGCTCGTCGATCCTTTGCTGGGCCGGCACCACATCAATGTATTCGCCGACCTCCGCGTTTAACACGTTCCAACCCATGCGGATATGGCGTGCGAGCGACATGGATTTGTATTGGACCAAAATGTGGATGCGGCGAATGCCGGAATTAATGCAATTGGAAAGCGTGAAATCAATGATCCGGTAAATTCCGCCAAAAGGCACCGCGGGCTTTGCTCTGTCCTTGGTTAAAGGAGAAAGACGCTCGCCTTTGCCGCCCGCCATTACAAATGTCAATAATTTTTTCATATAACTGCCTGCTAGATAAAGAGTTAAACGCGAAGAAGGGCAACCGAGGGCTCCGCTACCGATAAAAAAGCATTATAAATCGCAAGGCCTATCTTTGCAAGGAGTTTTGGAAGTTCGCGGCGATCTTTTCGGAGCTGTATTTGCTGGAAATGCGTGGGATATCCAGGGTGGGCGTGCGGTTGATTTTAACTCTTAAAAGACAAGGGCCGTCGGTCTTGAGCATGGCCTTGACGCGCTCTTTTATTTTGGTCTCGGTGACCGCTTCCTCGCTAAACCGGTATCCGCAGGCCTTGGCCACCGCTTTCAAGTCCGTTGTCGGAGAAGTCGTGTCCTGATCCCCCGTCGTTTCATAGGATTCGTTATCCAAAATAATGTGGTAAAAATTCCTCGGCTTGTAATGGCCGATCGAGGAAAGGATCCCCAGGTGCATCAAAATCGCGCCGTCGCCGTCCAAAACCACTACCTTTTTCTGCGGCTGATGCAAAGCCACGCCGAGCCCGATCGAAGAAGCATGCCCCATCGAGCCCTGCATGTAAAAATTCTTCGACCGGTCCCAAACGCTGAAAAGCTCGCGGGAAGGTTTGCCCGTCGTCGCGACCACGTACTCGTCGCCGCTCAAGGCCTTCGTGATGGCTTGGATCGCCTCGATCCGTTTGAGAGGAAATTTCGCGCCGTTCTTTTTTTTGGAAGAATAGGTATCGAGCGCGCCTTTT
>ORMF012283938.1_pt1 | contig 10252 bp, 9 predicted proteins | sample 1779871 | NCBI WGS metagenome assembly ORMF01 (sample SAMEA104232316, study PRJEB22302) | groundwater metagenome | biome: forest; feature: aquifer; material: groundwater | place: USA | collected 2011-08-07 | depth 5.4 m | reverse complement strand
GGCCCCCCGAGCCCGGGGGGGGGGGGCGTGAAAACCCCGCCGCCCCCCCCCCCCCCCCCCCGGGGATCTGCCCCGGATCGGAATCGGCCGACGTACCGCCGGATTGCGAGCCTCTGATCTCTCGGCGTGGTCGTGACGGCAGGTTTAGCAGTGTCGAACCTTTATCTGAGAACGCCGTCAGGCGTTCTCCTCACCTTTCTCGCAGGAGAGTCTCATGACTGCTCGTATTCCCCTGTGCCTCGTGTCCGGCATGATCGCCCAGCTTCCCTTCGGCGATACCCTGGACGCGTCGGTGACCACCGGCGGCTCGGTGGTGGATTCCTCGATCATCACCGCCACCAACCCGGCCGGCACCGCTGTCACCAACGGCCAGCCGGCCTATATCTCGGCGGCCGGCGTCATGTCCCTGGCCCAGGCCAACAACGTCGCCACCACCAAGGTGGTGGCTCTGGTCCAGGCGCCGTCGATCGCCTCGGGCGCCTCGGGCGCCTATCAGACCACCGGCGTGCTGGCCGCCGCCGACTGGACCGCGGCCACCGGCAGCGCCACCCTGACCGCGGGCGCCGACTATTTCCTTGATCCCAGCGTCGCCGGCCGCCTGACCTCCACCCCGCCGACCACGGTCGGCCAGTATCTGGTGTTCATCGGTCAGGCCATCAGCGCCACCGAACTGGCCCTGGCCATCGACCGCCCCATCGCGCTGGGAAGCCAGACCGGTGTTGTAATGCCGGAGCCATCGTTCAGCAGCGTAAAGCTCTTGATTGCCCCCCCTGTCGGAGCCACGAGCGTGCTCGATTATTCGGTGCCTTCTCATGCGCTGACCCTCGATAGTGGCGCGGCACTGTCAAGCGCAGTCGGGGATCCCTGGGGCGGCACACGCAAAGTTATTTTCATGGACGGAACGCCCAACGCAGGTATCCACCTAGCCGATCACGATGATTTCACGCTCACAGACACGTTCACCCTTGAGGCGTTTGTCAATCTGACAGACGCATTCACTCATGCTATCTTCGTGAAGTTCAACAATATGGTTGATACATCACGTGAATATGCACTGATTGTGAAGGAGGGAATGACTGAGCTTTATTACAACCCATACGGCATATACGCGCCATTGTTGTCGTGTCCCTGTCCGGCACCCGGGACATGGACTCTGATAACCCTTACGCGAAATGGCAGCGATTGGAAATTGTACCATGACGCTACCGAGGTTGCCAGCACAACCTTCTCCGCAGTAGCGCCTAACACGTCCCAGGCAGTTCAGATCGGACGGTATCCTGGATCTGTCTATTCTCTCAAGGGCTACCTTGGTGCCATGCGTCTGACCAGCGGAGTTGCACGAGTGCCATCCCAATTCATGCTTTCTTCTGCTCCGCCAACATCGTGAGGCTGTAATGACATCTTATTACATCCCCGGTGCCTCTCCGCTCTATGCGCATGACGGCCAGCCCTTCACGGTACAGGATACCCTCTACCCCGGCGACTGGCTGGCCAAGGCTGGCCCCGACAGCGTCGGCGCCATTGCCGCGCCGGACCACGACCCTGCCACCCAGGTACTGGACCGGCTCGACACCGGCTGGAGCGTGCGTGACAAGACGGTTGACGAGGTGTCCGGCGAGCTGGCCTCGGCTCAGGCCATGGCGGTGGATCTGGTCAAGGGTCAGGCCCGGCAGGCGCGGGGCCAATTCCTGACCCCGGGCAAGGACTCGGTCTATCTGAAGAAGATGACCGAAGCCGCCGCCTGGACCGAAGCTGGCATGCCGGCCGATCTGACCGCCTATCCCTATCTCGGCGGTGAGGTCGGCATCACCGCCGCCAGTGCCGCCGAGGTGGTGGCGCTGTGGCAGAGCCGACACCAGGCTTGCACCACCGCCAGCGCGGCCATTGAGGCCATCGAACGGCAAGCCGTCAAGGCCATCACCCAGGCGTCCACCGTCGCCGCGGTCGAGGCCGCGACCTCCGGCCTGGTGTGGCCCACCCTCTGACAGGGTTAACCCTGTCGCGGTCGGCTGACCAGCGGTCCTGATCGTCAGATCAGGGCCGCTGGTCAGGCTCCCTTGACGTGTCCGTCAACTTCTCCGTTGCGCTCCCCCATTCGGTCATGGCTGAATGGCCCCCTACGGGCGGGTGGGTCGACGCTGGTCGGCCCCCCCGTGACCTGAAAGGGGAGTTTCGCGTGAGTTCAGTCGTCAGTGCGCCGGCGGGCAGCCGGCTTTTGGTGTCGGGCAACGAGGCCATAGCGCGGGCGGTGTGGGAGGCGGGATGCGCCGTCGCCGCCGCCTATCCGGGCACACCATCGACGGAGATGCTGGAAACCCTGGCATTTTTCCGCGACATTGATACCCATTGGGCGCCCAATGAGAAGGTCTCGCTGGAAGTCGCCATCGGGGCCTCGATGGCCGGAGCGCGGGCGTTCTGCGCCATGAAGCATGTGGGCGTCAACGTTGCCGCCGACGCGCTGATGAGCCAGACCCTGGCCGGAGTCGGCGGCGGGCTGGTGATCGCGGTTGCCGACGATGTCGGTCTGTCGTCGTCACAGAACGAGCAGGACTCGCGCTATTGGGGCCGGTTCGCTCATATCCCGGTGCTCGAGCCGGCCGACTCGCAGGAAGCCTATGACATGGCCAAGGCGGCCTTCGAATTGTCCGAGCGATTCGATACGCCGGTGCTGCTGCGCCTGACCACCCGGGTCTGTCACGTCAAGTCGATGCTGACCACCGGCGAGCGCACCGAACGCAAGACGACCGGCTTCACGCTGAACCCGCGCAAGTGGGTGCTGATGCCGTCGACCGCCAAGCTGCGCCTGCCCGAAATGTTCAAGCGCGACGCGGCCCTGTCCGAGTACAGCGAGACCTGCGAACTGACCCGGCTGGACGAGGGTGCCGACACCTCGATCGGCTTCGTCGCGTCCGGCCCGGCTTGGCTGGCGGTGCGCGAGGCCTATCCCGATGCGCCGATTCTCAAGCTCGGCCTGTCCCATCCGATTCCCCTCCAGCGCATCAAGGATCTGGCCGGCCGCGTCGAGCGGCTGGTGATCGTCGAAGAGGTCGAGCCGCTGGTCGAGCAGGAGCTAAAGGCCGCTGGCGTGGCGTGCCACGGCAAGGACATCCTGCCGCGCTCGGGCGAACTGGCTTTCGACGTGGTCCGCCGCTCGGTCAACGGGCTGCTCGGCCTGGCGCCGGAAGCCGACGCCGAAGCCGCACCCGACGTGTTCCCGCGACCGCCGACCATGTGCGTCGGCTGTCCGCATCTGCCGCCTTATTACGTGCTGGCGCGCATGCGTCGCGACGTGCTGATCTCGGGCGATATCGGCTGCTACACCCTGGGTGCCGGCCATCCGTGGAACGCGCTGGACACCACCATCTGCATGGGCGCCTCGATGGGCGTGGCGCTCGGCCTGGAAAAGGCCAAGGCCAGCGGCCCCGACAAGGACAAGGCGGTCGTCGCGGTGATCGGTGATTCCACCTTCCTGCACATGGGCGTGCAAGGGCTGCTGGACATCGTCTACAACCAGGGCAACATTACGGTGCTGCTGCTCAACAACAGCACCGTGGGCATGACCGGCGGCCAGGAGAATCCCGGCAGTGGCCGCGACATCCACGGCGCCGCCGCGCCGCAGGTGGATTTCTCGACCCTGGTCAAGGCCCTGGGCGTGCGCGAGGAGCGCGTCCATGTGGTTGATCCTTATGAGTTGCCGACCCTGTGGAAGCTGGTGCGCGACGAGACCAAGGTTGCCGAGCCCAGCGTCATCATCACCAATCAGCCTTGCGTCCTGATCGACCGTCACGTCAAATACACCCCGTTCCAGGTGGAAGATGCCAAGTGTACCGGTTGCTCGAGCTGCCTGCGGGTCGGCTGCCCGGCTATTCTGGTATCGCGGCGCGAGACCGAGGTGACCAGGAATGGCAAGGAGAAGGTGTTGAACTTCGTGACCATCGACACCCAGTTCTGCACCGGCTGTTCCCTGTGCGTGAAGACCTGTGGTCCCGAGGCGATCATCGCCGCGGCACCGGCCGACATCGGCAGCCCGATGCAGGTCAAGCCGATTCCGGCAGGAGTGGAAGCATGACCAGCGGTACGGCATTCGCGACCACCGACGTTCTGGTGGTCGGCACCGGCGGACAGGGCGTCCTGACCGCCTCGGACATTCTCGCCGAGGCGGCCATCGCCAGGGGCTGGGACGTCAAGAAGACCGAGGTGGCCGGCATGGCCCAGCGCGGCGGCACGGTGACGTCGCATCTGCGCTTCGGGCCGCGGGTGCTGGCCCCGGCCATCGCCGCCGGCACCGCCGACGTGCTGCTGGGCTTCGAGGCGGCCGAGGCCATGCGCTGGATTACCTGGCTGCGGCCGACCGGCATGGCGGTGGTCAACACCCAGCGGATCGTTCCGCCGGTGGTGTCCAACGGCCTGTTCCAGTATCCCGACGATCCGGTCGCGGCGATGAAGGCGGTGCGCGCCAACGTCTTCGCGGTGGATGCCGGGGCCGTCGCCCTGCAACTGGGCAACGCCCGGCTGGCCAACACGGTGATGCTGGGCGCGGTGGCCGATACCTTGCCGTTCGGCGCCGACGTACTGCTGGAGGCGATGCTGAAGCGCTTCGCCAAGCGGCCGGAGACCCTGGAGGCCAACGCCCGCGCCTTCGCCGCCGGCCGCGCCGCCGCTCAATCGCTGGCTGCCCCCTCTGCTGCGGAATAGCACCCTTGCGGGGAAGAGGCCGAGCCCGGCTTCTCCCCCGTGTCTCCTCATGCTATCCTGAACCTCGGATCGACGTCGGAAGGGAGCCGTTATGGCACACGATCTGCACAACGCCATTCAGGCCATGCTTGAAGCCATGCGCCCGCTACCGGGCGATGGGCCCCATCTCAAGCCAGGCGGCCCCGTCTATTGCCTGTCGCGCGACTACGGCACGCCCGGTGACGACATCGGCCGCAAGCTGGCCGCGAAGCTGGGTGTCGGCTATTATGACGCGGAAATCCTCAACAAGCTGGTCCAGCGGACCGGCGCCGACCCGGATGCCATGCGGGTGATCGACGAGGGTGTCGCCAAGGCCCGCGACCTGTGGCTGTACTCGCTGGTGACCGGTCAGGATCTGTCCCGTGACACCTACAAGCGCCACCTGATCAACGTCATCATGAGCCTGGGCCGGCTGGGCGGCGTCATCGCCGGCCGCGGCGCCCATATCGTGCTGGCGAAGACCCCGGCGGTGCGGGTGCGCATCACCGGCAGTCTGGACATTTGCGCGAAGCGCATCGCCGCCAAGGAAGGCCTGAGCCTGGAAGCGGCCAAGCAGAAAGTGCAGCAGGTCAACCACGACCGCGGCACCTATGTCTGGGACACCTATCAGGCTCGCCTCAACGACCCCACCGGCTTCGACCTGACCATCAACACCGACCGCATCCAGGACGAGGAGATGGTGGTGGATCTGCTGGTCAAGGCGCGGGATCTGGTCGGCAAACAAGGATGAAGCGAGTATTGCTCGCCGTCGGGCTGGCCGTCGCATTGGCGGCCGGACCCGTTGCGTCCGCGGAAGACAAGGCGGAAACGCCCCGGAAGCTGCTCGACGAAGCCGGGGAGAAATTCCTGCGGGCCATTGAGCTGATGCTGATGGCGATTCCGCAATATGAGGCGCCGGAAATCCTTGATAACGGCGATATCATCATCCGCCGCAAACGCCCCGACGCGCCGAAGAAAGCGGATCCGCCACCGGCTCCGCCGCCGCCGCCGAGGGATGGAACGGATCGGACATAACCGGATCACGGCTTCGTCATGCCGGGAGCCCAGCCCTGGCATGACGGCTATCCCCATCGCTGCACCCGCTGATTGCCTTGCCGCCGTCTCTTCCCTGTGGTTAAGTGATGCCGTTGGCCGCCGCGTGGCGAGGCGTCACGGGAAACGGTGCGTGTCCCCAGAAGGAGTTCGACCTCATGGCCAGGATCGGCATCGTGCTCGGCGCCGACCAGTTTCACTTTCTCGGTCAGGTTCTCGACAGCCTTGACACCGCTGCCATGCTGATTGATGGCGACGAATGCATTGTCGCGTGGAACACCAGCTATCTGACTTTCTTCCCGGAACACACCGGACTGATCCATCCCGGCTGGCCCTATCCGGAAAACCTGCGCCACTACTTCACGCTCAACACCGCCGAAAGCGAACGCGGCAATCTTGACCAGATCATCGCTCAGGCCATCGCCCGGCACCGTAACATGGTGCATCCGCTGGTGTTCCAGAACCCGGACGGCCGATGGATGCGGTCCCAGATCTTCTGGGCGCCCGATGGGTCGTGCCTGAAGATCTGGACCGATCCCGGCAAGCTGTCGGCCATCTTCCAGGCCGGCGACGAGATCAGCATGTCCAATGCCGTCAATGACGGCATCGCCGTGTTCAGCCCCGATGGCCGGTTCATGCTGGCCAACCGGCGCATGACCGATTTCTTCCCCACCGCGGTCGACCTGTTCAACGAACACTCCACCTATCGCGACCACCTGCGGCGCTATTGCGACACCATTTTCGATGCCTCCGAAGCGGCCAAGCTGGGGGTGCTGATGGAACGCCAGCGGCCGTCCGAGGTGCCGTTGCTCGACCCGCTGGTGATCCGCCGCCGCGATGGCCGCTGGATGAAGATGGAGGAGCGGATCGGTTTCGATGGCCGGCTCAATGTCTTGTGGACCGATGTTTCGGCGCTCAAGTCGATGGATTCGGCGATCGTCGAACTGAACCGGCTGGTGCAGGAGCGCGAGCAGGCGCGCCGCGAAACCGAGGCGGCACTGCGCCGCTCCGAAGCGGCCAGCCAGGCCAAAAGCTCGTTCCTGGCGATGATGAGCCACGAAATCCGCACGCCGATGAATGGCATCCTCGGCATGGTCCGGCTGCTGATGGAATCGCCGCTCAGTGAGGAACAGAGCGATTTCGCCGGCACCGTCTATCATTCGGTCGAGGCGCTGCTGTCGATCCTCAACGATATTCTTGATTTCTCCAAGCTGGAGGCCGGCAAGCTCGATATCGAGCCGACCGATATTGATCTGCCGCAACTGATCACCGGCGTGCTGGCGCTGATGTCGCCGCGCGCGGCCGAGAAGGGCCTGAAGCTGGAGCAGCGCATCGACCCGGCATTGCCGCGCTGGATCAGCATCGACCCGGTGCGGCTGCGCCAGGTGCTGCTCAATCTGGTCGGCAATGCCGTCAAGTTCACCCAGCACGGCAGCGTCTCGCTGTCGGTCCGCCATATCGGCGATGCTCCCGATGGACGGCCGTTCGCCCGCTTCGCCGTCGCCGATACCGGCATCGGCATCGCCCCGGAGACGGCCGAGCATCTGTTCACCGAGTTCACCCAGGCGGACAACACCATCACCCGCCGATTCGGCGGCACCGGACTGGGCTTGGCTATCTGCAAGAAGCTGGTTCAGTTGTTCGGCAGCCGGATCGACGTCAGTTCAGTCCCCGGCGAGGGCTCGACCTTCTCGTTCACCCTGCCGCTGTCGGCGGCATCGGGACCACCGCGGCCGATCGGCTCGGCGGCCGACCGCGACGGCGGCGCCCCTCAGGTGCCACCGCTGTCGATCCTGCTGGCCGAGGACAATCTGGTCAATCAGAAGGTGGCGGTGGCCATGCTGCGCAAGCGCGGCCATCAGGTCACCGTGGTCGGCGACGGCGGCCAGGCGGTCGACGCGGTCGGCGCCAAAGACTACGACGTGGTGCTGATGGACGTGCAGATGCCGCTGGTCGATGGCCTGGAAGCAACCCGACGCATCCGCGCCCTGCCGCCACCGCGGAATCGTGTCGCCGTCATCGCCATGACCGCCAACGCCATGAAAGGCGACGAACAGCGCTGCCTGGATGCCGGGATGGATGGGTACGTTTCGAAACCCATAGATCCCGGCCAGTTGGATGCCGCATTGCTGCGTCATGTCGCCGCTCGGGTGACGTAATGACCAAGTAACATAAATCCTGTTTTTTCGAACATACAGGTATGGCATCGTTCGTTCCCTGGGCGGGAGCGGCGGTCTGGCGTATTCATGCAACTCATGACGATGCGGACTTGTTCCGGGCTCCCCAGCGAGAACAAAGATTGCACAAGGAGTTCGCTATGAAAAAATTCATCATGGCTGGGCTGTTGTCGCTCTGCGCCACCCCGGCGCTGGCGCAGAGCCAGCTGGATTTTACCCTGGTCAACAAGACCGGCTATCCGATCAATGAAGTCTATGTGTCGGCGCACCAGTCCAGCAACTGGGAAGAGGACGTGCTGGGCCGCGATGTTCTGAACCATAATCAGTACGTCAATATCAGCTTTTCCCGCCAGGCGCGCGTCTGCAAATGGGATCTTCAGGTGGTCTACAGCGACGGCGAAACCTCGGCCTGGGAAAATTTCGACCTGTGCAAGACCAGTAAGATTACCATCTACTACAACCGCAAAACCGGCGAGACCTCGGCGCAATACGAGTAAAGCCAACCAGCCTTCTGGGAGCGCGGGCGATCTGCCCCTGAACGGCATCGACGCCCCACCGGCTCAACCGCCAGGGTGGGCAAGGCGCTCGCGTTCCCAGGAAAGGTATTCCCCCCTCCTGACCTCCGCGGTGTTGCCGCCGCGCCCCACCATGCCATAATACCAACGGTTAAGGGCTCAGGGGAGGGGCATGGGCATGGTGGGCGGCTTGAGGGCGGCGATTGGCTCGCCGCGGCATTGGACCGGCTCGTTGCGGTTCCGCATGGCCGGCTCGCTGGCGGCGCTGTGCCTGTTCCTTGCCGGGGCGACGGCATTCGTGCAGTACGAACTGGATCTGCGCCAGCACGATTATCAGATTCTGAATCTTGCCGGGCAGATGCGCATCGTCGCCTCGACCCTTGATCAGCAGGCCAACGAACTGCTGAGCCACGGTATTCTCAACACCGCCGCACTGGACCGCAATTTCGACGCCTTCGAGCGGGTTACCGCCGAGCGGGTCACCCTGTTCAACCGCATCGTCACCAGCCTGGCGCAACGCGAGCTTCCCGCCGACCTGACCGGCCGCGATGCGCCGTTGCGCTGCAACTGGGATGGTCCGTCACGCAGCCAGCTTGATCGCACCGTCGAGGCCTGGGCCGCCTACCGCGAGGGCCTGGAGGCGGCCCGCGGCGTCGACGCCACGCGGCCGCGCACCGTCGCCATGGCCACCTACATGTCGGCCCGCGGGGCGGCGCTGGTTGAAACGACGGAGGAACTGGCCCGGGCCTTCCAGGCGATGATGGAGGGCAAGCTGGCCTTCATCCGCCTGCTGGTGATGGCCATGCTGGGCGGGGCGGTGCTGGCCGCGGGGCTGCTGATGCTGCTGTTCCAGCGCGGCGTGCTGCGCCCGATCGAGGCCACGGTGGCCGGGTTTGCCCGGGTCGCCGCCGGCGATCTCGGCTATCAGGTCGAGCCGGCGGCGTTGCAGGAAATTGGCCGCATGACCAAGGCCTTCAATCACCTGTCGCAGCGGCTGCACGGCATGGTCCGGCTGACCCAGCGCATCGGCCGCGGTTCGGATGTGGGCGAGACCCTGCATTTCATCGACGACGAATTCCGCCGCGAACTTCCGGTGGATGCCCTGGCGCTGCTGATGGCCGCCCCCGAGGGTGGCCGCTTCCTGATCGAGCACGTCCAGGCCGGCAGCCATTGCTGGGGCGAGATTACCGACCCCATGCTCAACGACGTCCTGCGCCGGCAGCAGCCGCTGGTGATCGATTCCTACGACGTGGCCGGCGGTGCCTTCCGCGAGGCCCTGCGCAACGACGGCATGAATTCAGCGCTGCTGCTGCCGCTGTCGACGCTCCAGGACGGCGGCGCTATCCTGCTGGTGACGTCGCGCTATGTCGCCGCGTATACCGCTGAACACCGCCAATTCCTCGGCGCCGTGGCCACCCAGGTGGATGCGGTGCTGGCCAAGACGGTGGTAATGGACGGGCTGGTGGTGGCGGCCGTCGAAGGCCTGGCCAAGCTGGCGGAAAGCCGCGACCCCGAGACCGGCGACCATCTGGTGCGCATGAGCCTGTACGCCGCGATGATCGCCGAGGAACTGGCCCAGGACTTCTTCCTTGAGTGCCACTGCGTTCGACTCCTACTGCGCGTTCTTTGACTACGCGTTCTTTCGCCTTGCGGACGACGAGGTCAGCCGGCGACAGCCGCCGCCCGGGTGATCCGCTTGAAGCGCCGCATGTTCTCCGTGATCGCCACCTCCGTCGGAAGTCGCTCCATGCTCGACGCGCCGAAGAAGCCGGCGACACCAGTCGTGTGATCAAG
>ORMF012077247.1_pt1 | contig 10253 bp, 11 predicted proteins | sample 1779871 | NCBI WGS metagenome assembly ORMF01 (sample SAMEA104232316, study PRJEB22302) | groundwater metagenome | biome: forest; feature: aquifer; material: groundwater | place: USA | collected 2011-08-07 | depth 5.4 m | reverse complement strand
GCAGGACTGGATGTCTTTGCCAAGGAACCGCTAGAGGCAAGCAGCCCGCTTTGGGACATGCCCAACGTCTTCATGAGTTCGCACGTGGCAGGACTGGTCCCACACTACGACGACCTCGTCACAGACCTGTTCGTGGAGAACTTGAAACGCTACCTGAATGGACAACCGCTGCACCGGGTGGTGGACAAGGCGCTGGGGTACTAAGCGGCGGGGCCGTAGATGCGGTTCGGCTGGAGGAACACCGCCCAGCGCCGGTCCTTGACCATCACCGCATCGTATTCGGCCCAGTTCGGATGCTCCTGATGTGCTGCAGCGCGGTAGACGTCGCGGAGCACCTTCAGAAGTTCGACTTGGGGCGTATTGTCAGGGCCGAGCAACTTGGCTTCACCTTCGAGGACCAAGTACGGCTGCCACTCTGGCGCCGAGACGAGGAGGGAACAGCGCGGGTCGCGCTTGAGGTTCGGAATCTTCGCGCGGTCCTGCGTGGTGGTAAAGGCAACTGTGCCAGCGTAGTAGCCGCAGAAGACGATGCTGAGCTGCGCCGAGCCATCACGACGAAAGGTGCTCACCACCGCACGGCCATTCTCGGTGAGGAAGTCGCGTGCCCGCGGACTGAGAGGGATGCTCATGGGATGGGTAGGAGAGGTTGGGCGCCTACGGGAAGGTCGTCCTTGAAGGCATCCATGCAGAAGGAGATGAGGGCAGTGAAGCTCACCAGCATCGTCAGGTTCACTGCCACCTTGGGGCCCATGAGATGGTCGATGGCCTGCCATGTAGAGTCCTTGACCTTGTTGCGAAGGACCTCCCAGGAGTAGTCAACGAAGACGCGCTCTTTGGGGAGGAAGCCCTTGAGGTTCCGGGCCTTGATGCCCTGGATGACGTGCTCACGGACACCAGCCGCGCGGGCCATGGGCTCGTGGAGCGTCCACTCAAGCTGGCAGTTAAGTTCGCGCGCGACCGCGAGACAGACGATTTCCTTCACGTCTAACTCGATGCCGCTCTGCGTGAGGAGGTAGTCGCCGACGGGGCCGATGCGGGCAGCGAGTTCCGGATTGTTCAACAGTAAGGCGTAGGTGCCTTCAATACCCTGCTTTTTGCCGACCGTAGGACGCTTGCGCATCCCTTCCCAGAGCTGGTCGTAGATAACGCGACCGGCAGGGCCAAGATCGTCGCGTTTGAGGTAGGGGAGGCGGGCCATGAGATGTTAAGAAGGAGGGACGACTATTCGAGAAAGTCTTTCAACTTCTTCGAGCGGCTGGGGTGGCGGAGCTTGCGGAGCGCCTTGGCCTCGATCTGGCGGATACGCTCGCGAGTGACCATGAATTCCTTGCCGACCTCTTCGAGGGTGCGGCTGCGCCCATCTTCCAGGCCAAAGCGGAGGTAGAGGACGCGGCGCTCACGATCGTTGAGGGTGTCGAGGACTTTTTCAACCTGTTCCTTGAGCATCTGATGGGAGGCGGCTTCAGCGGGGGCCAGGGCGGCGAGGTCTTCGATGAAGTCGCCCAGGTGGCTGTCTTCTTCTTCGCCGATGGGCGTCTCAAGCGAGACGGGCTCCTGCGAGATCTTGATGATTTCGCGCACTTTCTCAGGAGTGATTTCCATTCCGGAACTGATCTCTTCGCTGGAGGGCTCCCGGCCATACTCTTGGACGAGGCGCCGGCTGACGCGAAGGAGTTTGTTGATGGTCTCGACCATGTGCACCGGGATGCGGATGGGGCGGGCCTGGTCGGCTATGGCGCGCGTGATGGCCTGACGGATCCACCAGGTGGCATAAGTGCTGAACTTGTAGCCTTTGCGGTATTCAAATTTCTCGACGGCTCGGATCAGGCCGATGTTGCCTTCCTGCACGAGGTCAAGGAGGGACATGCCCCGGCCGATATACTTCTTGGCAACGCTGACCACCAAGCGCAGGTTCGCTTCAGTGAGGTGGCGCGTGGCGCGCTCGCCCTCGCTACGGGCGGCGTTGAGGTAGTTGCGGAAGACGAGCTCGTGGTCACGGAGTTCTTCGAGAACGTCGTGGTCACGCAGACGGGCCGGAATCTCTGAGACGGGGACTTCATTGCCGATGATGCGGACTGCGTCGTCCGGGATGGCACGGGCGCAAACGACCATTTCGATAATCAGATCGCGGGTGGCCTGCTGCTCCCGGCCCCAGGCTTGCGCAAGGCGCTCCAGCAGGACTGGGTCCGGCTCCCCTTCGATCCGTGAGGCGATGCCGTCAGGACCAGCGATAACGCCGAGGGCAGGATCTGTAGGCAAACCAACGGTCGGGGCTACAGCAGCGATGACCACCTGCGCCACCGCCAGATGTTCGAGGAGGACGACAACCAGATCGGTATGGCCAACGACGGTGGGGGCGTGGCCGCGCTCGAAGCCGCGTTCAGCGCGCTCCAAGAGGCGGCCGACCTCCATCCGTCGAGCTAGCGCACGTTCATCCTTCGCGGTCAGGAGGCTGACCCGGCCGATCTCGCGCAGGTACATGCGCACCGGGTCGTCGAGCAGCTCAGTCTCAGCAATCCCGACTTCCGGCTCGAGCTCGACCTCAGGCTCTTCGGTATTCTCAGCCTCTGCGGCGAGTTCCTTGATAACACCCGCGAGCGGACGCCAATCAACGTCGGTCAGTACCTTATCGGGTTCGTCGACGGCGACCGTACCGTTCGGATGCGCACTATTGGTTCCGACCGCAGGGTCTACGCGTCGGTTTTTCTTCTTGCCATCGGAGGAAGAGGCGACAACGAGCAGCGGATTTACCGGCGGCTCGCCTTTCACCATTTTGCCCTTTTTCAAGGCCTGTACTCCTGGGATGGCGCGGGTATTGTACCCGGGGTAGTCATATTGTCAACGCAGCGTGGTCTTGACGTGTGCTGTGGAGGTGCCGCAGGCGTCCCATGAGTGCATGCGCCTGGTCGGAGGCCTCTGTCATCGTCAGTTCGCCAGCCCGCTGCCGCAGCGTGACAGACTGGAGTTGCAACTTCAAGGCTTGCTCTTCGAGACGCGCGATGCACTGGGCCAAACCAAACTGGCGATCGCTGTGGATGCCGGGCTGAAGCGGAAACTCCAAGAGCGAAGTGAGGTCGTCCGAAAGCGCCTCATCCAGATGACTAACGAGTTCCTCAGTAGGGACGCCTGTAGACAAAAGGCGGAAGATCTCGCGGTAGTGCGCCTCAAGGAAATGATCGGGGCGTAAGGATTGCGCCGCTGGAATCAATTCGGGATAGCGCAAGAGAGTGGCCAGACAGTACGCCTCCAAACTACCCTTGGCGCGTCCTTCGAACGCGGTGACTGGGACGCGGGCGCGCTGCTCCTTTTTCCCTGGACGGACCTCAGTAACAGCGCGCTGTACGATATTCTCCTGCTCGTGCAGGAGTTCCGCAAGTTTCTTAACACGTTCGTTACGTTCGAAAAGCGAGGGGGCCGATTGGATCAGCGGAGCGAGGCGTTGCGTGACCGCCGCCTTCTCGGCCGGACTCTGGCCTGCCATGCGCCCGACCACCGTCTTGAAGACATGATCGATGACCGGCGTCGCGCTCTCAACAAGCTCCTGCCAATGCTTCGGATCTTCGCGGATTACATCGTCCGGGTCTTTCTCGCGCGGCAAGTTCATCACGAAGAGCTCAGGGCGCGCCGCCTGCGGGCCGGTCAGGCGCGCCTGACTCTGCCGCCCGGGCTGGTCCATGATGTGCCAGGAGCTCTCCAGCGTTCGCAGTGTCGCCTCATCGCCCGCGGCGTCCGGGTCCAGAGCCAGGACGAAGCGACTCGCAAGGCGGGTTAGCAGCGCGACGTGGCGTTCCGTCAGCGCCGTCCCCATGGGCGCAACCACGTTAGCGAAGCCGTACTGGTGCGGGATGATGACGTCCATATAGCCTTCGACGATGACGCCCACCTTCGTGGCACGGATGCCTTCCTTAGCGCGGTGCATGCCATAGAGCAAAGCGCTCTTCTCGAAAACTTCGCTTTGCGGCGAGTTGAGATACTTCGGCTGTGAGTCGGTAAGCGTCCGCGCACCGAAGGCTACGTAGTCAGAGCGCTCATCCATGATGGGGATCATGAGCCGTCCGTGGAAGAGGTTATAACCGGAGCCATCGTCCCGGGTGCGGACGATGCCCGCGGCCTGCCACTCATGCTCAGTGAAGCCATCAGCCAGAAGCTGGCGCTCCAAGGGCCTGCGGTCTTCGGGGCAATAGCCAAGACGAAAGTTCTCGATCGAATCTGCGGAGATGCCACGGGCGCTGAGGTGCTCCCGAGCGGCCGCGGCCTCTTTGGAGGTCAAGAGCGCATCGTGGAAGAAAATGGCCGCGGCGCGATTGACGCCTTTAAGGCGTTCAGCGCGACTAGCGCGCTCTTGACTGACCCTGGGATTGGGAAGCGCCACACCGGCGCGTTGCGCGAGGAGGCGCAGTGCCTCAGGGAACTCGATGTTCTCGCGGCGCATGACAAAAGAGAAAATATCCCCACCGGTGGCGCAAGCGCCAAAGCAGTGCCAGCTCTGGCGGTCGGGAAAGACGTAGAAGGAGGGGGTGCGCTCCGAGTGGAAGGGGCAGGGGGCGGAGAAGTTCCGTCCGGACTTCTTAAGCGTGACGCTCTCGCCGACAAGGTCGGCGATGTCGATCTTCGACTTGATCTCGTCTACAGGACCAAGTGCCATCGTTAGCCTCGCACCTGGGGGACACGGAGGAGCGGGCCGCTCTGGCGGAAGCCAGAGGTGATACCAGGGCGGAGTTCCTCGACCACGGTAAGCGCGTAGCTGTCCGTCATTCCGGAGACGTAGTCCAAGGCGATGCGTTCGGGAGGCTCGCCAACGAGGCTGTACCCCTCCGGGACAAGGTCCGCATGGCGCGCAAAGTAGCGATACAGCACACCGACGATTTCGATGGCCTGCTGCGCTTGTGGGCCACCACTGGCCGGCTCGTAGACACGTTCAAAAAGAAAGTCCCGCAACGCGTTTGCGGCCGCGCTGACCGGGCGACTCATGTGGATGAAGGGTTTCTCCCCGTGAGGCGTCGCGACAAGGCCCGTGCAGGCCCAGGACTCGCGGACGATGTCTGCCACAAAGGTGTCGCCCCAGAAATCGCGCGCTGTACCGAGCACGGACGTAATCGAAGCGGGAATATCGCCCGGGGCGAGGACGGCTGCGCGAATCGCATCGTCGCTGTCGTGACAGATGTAGGCGAGGGCGTCTGCAAGCTTGCAGACCTGCGCCTCGAGCGTGTCCATCTCAGCCGTCGCGTTCCCCTCGATGCCGCCACGCCCCTTCGAGTGTTTCAGAATGCCCTGGCGCACCTCCCACGTGAGGTTGAGGCCGCGTCCATCGTTCTCGAGCAGTTCTACAACCCGCACGCTCTGGCGGTTGTGACGGAAGCCACCGGGATACAACTCCGCCAAGGCCTTCTCACCAAGATGCCCAAACAGAGAGTGCCCCACGTCATGGCCCATGCACATAGCTTCCGCCAAGTCTTCGTTCAGGTTCAGGCCACGTGCGATGCCCCGGGCGATCAGCGAGACCTCCATCGTGTGGGTCAGACGCGTCAGATAGTGATCGCCCTGTGGCGCCATGAAGACCTGGGTCTTGTGCATGAGGCGACGGAAGGCCTTGGAGCGCACGATGCGCTCGCGATCGATGGCGAAGGGGCTCTCGGGGCCTTCGGGCTCCGTGCGTTCACGGCCCCGTGAGGTGGCACTCGTGGCGGCGAAGGGGGAGAGCGAGCGCTCGTGGGAGTCGCGACGCTGGCGTTGGATGAGGGTAGAGTCCATGACTAACCCTGAAGGGGAAGGCCCTGCTTGAGAGCGACAACCGAATCGCCCAGGGTCGTGATAGGACGGCTTTGGAGAATGAAGGCGTGCCCGGCTTCGATCGCCCATTCGACGTCTTGCGGGTGGCCGTAGTGCTCTTCCAGGCGGCGGCCCAACAGAGCTAACTCCTTAAGCGTCGGCCCGTCCAGGAGCTCTGCCTGCTGGAGCTGGTGATCGAGGGGTTCAAAGGAGCCCTGCAAGGAGGCCTTCTCGACCCAATACGATTGTGGCGAGGCTTCACCGGAGACCAGGCTCTCACCGAGACCAGAGACGGCTTGGATAAGCATCCGGTCGGAGGCGTTGGTGACTGGGTCACAGGTAAAAATGACACCGGCGAGCGTAGCCTGCGCCATGCGTTGGATCACGACGGCCATGCCGGTTCCCGCCAAGGGGAGGCCGCGCATGGCGCGATAGGCCACAGCCTCGGTACGAAACTGACTTGCCCAGCAAGCCTTGACCGCTTCTAAGAGGGCATCTCGTCCGACTACGTCAAGAAAGGTGCTCTGGGCGCCGGCAAAAGATGCCTCGGCGGAGTCCTCGGCAAGGGCGGAAGAGCGCACAGCGACTGGGCCGGCCCCAAGGGTTTCATATTCCTCAAGGATGGCGGCAGCAAGTCCGGGTGACATACGCGCGGCCTCGAAGGCTTTGAGCACTGGCGCGACCGCAGCAGTCAGCGCAGCCGGGCGGTTCCCCTGAATGCAGTCAAGGTGTTTGGCGATGAGCAGATCGAGCTTGGATTCGCGCAGGAAGGCCGCACCGCAGGCGACGGTCACGACGAAGGCAGGCGGCACCGGAAAGCCGGCCGCCATGATTTCACCGAGATTCGCGCCCTTGCCGCCGGCCTGGGCAAGGTGCCCTTTATCGACTCGCTCTAACCGCAGCAGCGCGGGTATGGACATGCTTGGCAGCTAGGCCGCTGCTCCTCCACCGAGAAATCAGTGGAACCGCGCCCCCGGGCGCGAGACCGCTGGGAAGGCTTGACCAGAGGGCTGCATTATACCCACGGCACCAGAGGTAGTGTATCCGCCTTGGCGACGATGGCAAGCGCAGCTGGCGGCCACTCTGTGTTAAGATTTCAGCGCTATTTCGGGAGGCCCTTTACCCGTGTTGATGCCCCAGTCGCTTCATGGTAACGCCCTGTGGGAGTCCCTCTACGCCCTCGGCGTGATCGCCGTCTCGGTGCTCGCTTCGCAAGTCGTTGTGGTGATCTTCGATCGAGTTTTGCGCGTGAGGACGCGCAAGACTCAGACCACCCTCGACGATCTCATCGTCGCCGCGCTGCGCAAGCCCATCTTCTTGTTGGTGCTCGTGCAGGGTGTCTTCATCGCCCTGACGGCGCTGACCTTCCTAGACAAGTACCAGGCCAACATAAACCAGGGCGGCCTGATCGCCAGCCTGGCGGTAGTCGTCTATGCTATTCAGAAGATAGTGGGGGCGCTCATCACCTGGTACGGCCGGGTAGGGGCCTCGAAGACGCCCTCGCACCTGGACGATCGCTTACTGCCTATTCTGAAGCGCATCGTCACCTTTGTTATCCATTCCATCGCCTTCCTGATCATCCTCAACGAGTTGGGGATCTCGATCAGTCCTATCCTGGCCAGCATCGGGATTGGTGGCTTGGCGGTCGCCCTTGCGCTGCAGCCCACCCTCACCAACTTCATCGCCGCCGGCTACCTCGTTTCGGAAGATGGCCTCGGGGCTGGGCACTACGTCCAGATCGAAGGCGGCCCCAGCGGACACATCCAAGACATCGGCTGGCGCACGACGAAACTTCGTACATTGCAGAATAACCTGGTGCTCCTGCCTAACTCCAAGATGGCCGATAGCATCATCACCAATTTCACGGCGCCCAGCCCGGACATGTGGATCCCCGTTGCCTGCGGCGTCAGTTACGAGAGCGACTTGGAGCAGGTGCGACGCGTTGCGTTGGAAGTCGCGCAAGGGGTCATCACGGATATCTCAGGGGCGATGAAGGACGCGGAACCTTCCGTCCTGTTCAATGCCTTCGCGGATTCCAATGTCACCTTCCAGGTGGGAGTCCGGGCCCAGGATTTCTCCGCTCAATACACATTGAAAGACGCCTTGATATCTCGGCTGCACGCCCGCTTCGCCAAGGACGGCATCGAGATCAACTACCCGGTTCGCAAACTGCTCTATCCGCTCACGCCGCCGACAACCTCGGCTGGGCCCGGACAAAACTAGGTTCCACGATGCATGTCGACGCCCACGTTCACGTCTTCCCCCCCTCGTTCACCGCTCGGCGGCAGGAGTTGGCGCAGCGCGACGTGACCTTCCAGGCGCTCTACGCGAACCCGAAAGCGAAGTTAGGCAGTGTCGATGAACTCCTCGCGAGCATGGACCGCAACAGAATCCAGATGGCCGTCCTCGCCAACATCGGCTGGGCGACAGCGGAGCTCTGCCGCGAGACGAACGACCACTTGCTAGAGGCGGCACAGGCACACCCAACGCGATTCGTCGCCTTGTGCTCGGTCAACCCACGCTTGGGAGAGGTGGCCGTTGAGGAGTTTCAGCGCAGCCTTGTGTTGGGTGCGCACGGACTCGGTGAGTTGCATCCAGACCCGCAAGGCTTCGCCTTAGGCGACCTCGCTGTCATGCGCGACCTCATGGCCCTGGCCGAAGCGTACCAGGTACCGGTCCTAACCCACTCCTCCGAGCCGGTAGGTCACAGCTACGACGGGAAAGGCAACGTAACCCCAGCGAGCCTAACTAGCTTTGTGACGAACTTTCCAAAGGTGCGTATCATCTGCGCCCATTGGGGCGGTGGACTGCCTTTCTATGCCTTGATGCCTGAGGTGCGCGCCGCGCTCGCTAACGTCTGGTTCGATAGTGCCGTCTCTCCCCTGCTGTACGAGGCGGCCGTCTTTGAGCGCGTCGCCGATCTCGTGGGGGTGGAGAAGATCCTTTTCGGGAGCGACTTCCCGCTCGTACGTCACGAGCGCCTCCTTCAACAGGTGAGCGATGCCAAACTCTCGTCAGAGGCCAAGGAACGCATCCTCGGCAGGAACGCCGCTAGCCTCTTCGGCCTCAAGTGATGCTGACCCTCCCGGACTACTTGCAACCTGGTCTGGATCTCGTCTTCGTCGGGATCAATCCTGGACTCTATTCGGCACAGCGCGGCGAATATTTCGCGCGCAAGACGAACCGCTTCTGGCCCGCCTTCAATGCGGCGGGATTCACTCGAGAGCCGCTGACTCCGGCGACCGGTAAAGAGGCCTTAAATCACGGGATCGGCTTTACCGACGTTGTGAAGCGCGCGACGGGGCAGATGGCCGAGTTGAAGACCTCCGAATTCAAGACCGGGGCCACGGCGCTGGAGAAGAAGTTACTTCAGTACGAGCCACGCTTCATTTGCTTCAACGGCCTGAGCGGCTACAAGCACTATCTACGCTTCACAACTCCCGAGGCGCCTATACCGGTGCTGGGGCTCCAGCTGCTGACTATTGCCAGGTCGCGCGTCTATGTCATGCCCTCCACGAGCGCGGCCAACGCCGCAGTGCCGCTAAGCGCCATCGTGGCCCACTTGCAGAGCTTGAAGCGTCTCCTGCAAGAGGAGCGAACAGGGCGTGGCCGGGGTTAGGTGCTTCGTCGCTATCGAGTTGGAGGAGGCGTTACGGCAGCGCCTCGTGGACGTGCAGACGGCATTGCGGGCTCAGTGCGGCACTGCGGTGCGCTGGGTCAGTCCAGACAACATTCACCTAACCCTGTTCTTTCTCGGAAATGTTCAGAGTCCCAGCTGTCCACGGTGCAGACGGAACTTGGCGGGATAGTGGGACGCCCTTTCGACCTGCATGTCGATGCCGTCGGCGCATTCCCCACTTGGGCGCGGCCCCGCGTCCTGTGGGTCGGCGTTAGCGGAGACGGCGGGGCATTGAGTCTGCTGCAGCACGGCGTCCAGGAGCAACTCGTACAACTCGGCTTTCGCGCGGAGGAACGTGGCTTTACCCCACATCTGACGTTGGGTCGAGTGAACGACTCCTTGCCAGAGTTGGTACTGCCGGCCGGGTTGCCGGACGTGCAGGTAGGGCAACGCGTTGCGGCCTTCAGCCTGATCCGTAGCGACCTGCGCCCGCAGGGGCCACACTACACGCGCCTCGCGCGTTTCCCGCTGGCCCTTTAGCTGCGCCGCCCGCCGATATCCTCGCGGCCCGTGGGTAGCGGCATGGTGATGCTAATACGCTCTTCGGGCCGCGTCTCTCCGCCGTTCCCCTCTTCGAGACGGCCGATGGGAATCGCGGGCAGGGTCACGATGGTCACGCCTCCACGCACGCCTAGCGCGATGGAGAAGCGCGCGACGGTGTCGTTATCGGGCGCCTCCACGATGTTGACGAAGTCCCAGGCGCCCAGTACGCCATACAGTCCTAGCACCGAAATACCAGGCACCTTCACTTCTTGCTGAGCCTGCAACACGTGCTCTGGATTCCTCAGGGTCCGCTCGCGACCTT
>ORMF010365805.1_pt1 | contig 10253 bp, 6 predicted proteins | sample 1779871 | NCBI WGS metagenome assembly ORMF01 (sample SAMEA104232316, study PRJEB22302) | groundwater metagenome | biome: forest; feature: aquifer; material: groundwater | place: USA | collected 2011-08-07 | depth 5.4 m | reverse complement strand
GGGGGGGGGGGGGCTGACCGGGGTCGGGCGGGCGCCGGGCGGGGATGCAGGGTGGGCGCCCGGTCCGCTCGCGCGAACGAGGAGCCACACCGTGGCGAAGCAGCTCGCCGCGATCACGGTCGCGCGGAGGGCGCGGCTCCCGATCGCCCGTCGCGCGCGCGGCGTGCCCCGGTCCACCCCCTCGCCCCCTGTGCGCACCCGCTCGAGGTCCTCGGCCAGGACGCGCATCGTGCTCGGCCGATCCTCGGGCCGGATCGCGAGGCACGAGAGCACGATCGCGTCGAGCGCGGCGGGCAGCTCGGGCACGAGGCTCGACGGCGCCTCCATCGCGCGCCCGCCCAGCTTCTGGGCGATGGCCTCGACCAGCGTCTCGCCGCCGAATGGGAGCTTGCCCGTCAGCATGCGATAGAGCACCACCCCGAAGGCGTAGATGTCCGTGCGTGCATCCACGGCGAGCGCCTGGCACTGCTCGGGCGCCATGTAGAGCGGCGTGCCCACGGGCTCGCCCGTGCGCGTCGGCCCCTCGCCGTCGGATGCGATCAGCTTGGCGACGCCGAAGTCGAGCACCTTGGGCACGACCGTGCCGCCGTAGCTCTTCGTCAGGAACAGGTTGTCGGGCTTGAGGTCGCGGTGCACCAGGCCCGCGTCGTGCGCGGACGCGAGCGCGTCGCAGATCGGCAGCGCGATCGCGATGGTGTCCTCGAGCGAGAGCCGCCCGTCGCGATCGAGGCGCCCCTGCAGCGTCTCGCCCTTGAGGTACTCCATCACGCTGTAGTGCCGGCCGTCGTCGAGCTTGCCGAACGCGAACGCCTCGACGAGGTGGTGGTGCCGCAGCGCGTTGAGCATGCGCGCTTCCTGCACGAACCGCTCGAGCCGGCGCTCGTCGTCGCCTGGACGGGCGTCAATCACCTTGATCGCCACGAGCCGCCCGATGACCGCGTGCTCGCCGAGGTAGACGGTGCCCGCCCCGCCCTCGCCCAGCTTGGCGAGGATGCGGTACTCGCCCGCGGCCTCGGGCGCGTCGCGGTCGAGCGGCTCGTAGCCTTCCGTGTCGCCCTGCAGAGGGGCGAGGGTCGCGCCATCGAACCGGCAAGCCTCGAGCCCGTCCGGGAAGACGCGCTGGCAGCTCGGGCATTGTTGCATGGCCTGTTGCACGCGCTTGTCATTGAAATCTAACATCTCGGGCCAAACGTGTCGCTCCTCCTGCCGGCCCTGCTTGCGGCCCTCGTCGCCGCGTCCCCGGGTGCGACGCAGAAAGCGAAGCGGGCGCACGACGAGGCGACGGTGCTCTTCGACCTCGGTCGCTACGGCGAGGCGGCCAAGCTGTTCGAGGAGGCGTACCGGCTGCGCCCCGATCGGGTGGGCCTGCTCTTCAACGCGGCGGCTGCCCACGAGCACGCCTATCGCACCACGGGCGACGCGCAGAGCCTCGGGCGCGCGCTCGAGCTCTATCGGAACTGCCGCGCGCTGCGCTGCGTGCCGGTCGCGCAGGTCGATGCGGCTCTGGATGCGCTCGGGCGCGCGCGGACCGAGCGTGAGCGTCGCGCCGAGGAGGAGCGTCTGCGTGCGGCGACCGGTCAGACGGCGCTGGAGCTCGCCGGAAGCCTGCTCGAGCAAGGGCGACCGCAGCTCGCGCGCGGCCTTGCAGAGCGGGTGCTCGGCGAGCGAGGGCTCTCGCGGGTGCACGCGGTCGAGGCGCGGCGTCTGCTGGCCTATGCGGATAGCCGGATGGGTTCCGGCGCGGCCGCCGAGAAGGCGTTCCGGGAGCTCCTGTCGCTCTCGCCCGAGCTCGCCGCGCCTGCGGTCAGCGATCAGCAGGCCCGGCGCGCCTTCGATGCCGCGCGGGCCGCGCTCGGCGGCCGGTTCCTCGACGTGGTGATGGTGCCGCTCGGCGACCTCCGGCCGGGCCTGCCGGCACGGCTGGCGCTCGAGGTGCGCGCCGACCCCGCGTCGCTCGTGCGGGAGATCGTGGTCGCGTTCCGGCAGAAGGGTCCCGGCGCCTACGCCGAGCTGCGCTTTCCGCATCCGGGTGCGCCGCCCACGCTGCCTGCTGAGTTCCTGGGTGCCATCGGCGAAGGGGCGATCATCGAGTATCACGCGCGGGTGCTCGGCGAACGGGAGGCGGTGCTCGTGCTGCTCGGCTCCGCGGACGAGCCCTTCCACGCGCGGGTGGTGTTGCCCGTTCCGCCGAAGCCCCTCGTGTTTCCGACGCTACCGCCCGAGCGATCGCGCTGGCAGGTGGTCGGCGCCGTCTCCACGATCGCGGGGGGCATCGTCCTCGCGGGCGGCGTGACCATGTGGGCCGTTGCGAAGGTGCTCGAGACGAGCCTCACCCGGAAGTGCCGCGCGCCGGCTCCGGGAAAGTGCACGCCTGACCTCCACCCGGACGTCGACACCTACGAGAGTGCGCGGACGCTGTCCTACGGGGCCCTCCTCGTCGGGAGCCTTGCGACGACGGCGGGGATCGGGCTGTGGGTGCTGGGCCCCGAGTCGGAGGGCGCGCCGACGGGCGCCGGCCTCACCGTGACGAGGCGATTCTGATGCCTCGCTCGTTCGTGCGGTGGCTACGGGTGTGGGCGCTGGGCCTTTGTGCGACGCTGGGCTGCCTGCGCGACTTCGAGAAGGTTCCGTATCCACCCGACGGCGCCGCGGGAGCAGGCGGCGCGGGCGCGGGCGGCGCGGGCGCGGGCGGCGCAGGCGCCGGTGCAGGCGGCGCAGACGCTGGCGGCGGTGGCGCAGGTGGTGCGGGGGGAAGCGGCGGATGAAGCTGGCGAGGAGGCGAGCGTTGGACGATCGGCGACTCGGTGTCTTGCTGGTGGGCTGCGTGCTCGGCCTCGTCGGCGCGTGCCAGCGCGATCGCGCGGCTGTGCTGGGGCTCCAGGTGGAAGGGCCGACAAACTTCGAGACCACCGACCTGGTGGTCGGCCTGCGCGTCGGCGCCACCTCCAAGATCCTGCACTTCGGCGAGCGCGACGGCTCCTCGTTCGCGCTGCCGAAGCACGTCTACGTGACCTTCGGCGAGGGCTCCCTCGGCGCGGTGGCGATCGACGCCTCCGCGGTCGATCGCACCGGCCGCACCGCGCGCGCATGCACGTCGGACACGCTGCGTGACGGCGGCGTCCGCGAGGTCTCCGTGCGGCTCGAGTACGGCGCCCCCGCGTGTGCAGACGGCGAGGCCGGCGCCGGCGGTGCAGGCAGCGGAGGCGGTGGCGCGGGCGCAGGCGGCCGCGGAGGCGCGGGCCACGGCGGCGCGGGCGTGAGCGGCGGCGGCGGCGCGGGCAGCGGCGGAGGCGGCGCGGGCGCGAGCGGGGCCGGCGACGTGTGGCGCCCCATGACGACGCTCGGCGCACCCTCGCGGCGTGCGGGCCTCCGCGCGTTCTGGACCGGCAGGGAGATGCTCGTCTGGGGCGGCACCGCCGACGACATCACCTTTCTCTCGACGGGCGCCCTCTACGATCCGGTCATGGATTCGTGGCGTCCGACCTCGATGGCCGGCGCGCCCACGCCGAGGCGGCGCGCGGGTGTGGTGTGGACGGGCTCCGAGATGATGGTGTGGGGCGGCTCGGCCGGTGTGCAGGAGCTCGGCGACGGCGCGAGCTACGACCCCGCGAGCGACCGCTGGACGCCGCTGCCCGACACGGGCGCGCCGGCGGCCCGGCACAGCGCGACGGTCACGTGGGCCGGCAGCGAGCTCTTCGTGTGGGGCGGCTGCACGCACATCGATGGCCTGCTCATGGCGTGCGACGTCGCGGTCGCCGACGGCGCGCGCTACCGTCCCGGCGCAGGGTGGAGCCCGGTCTCGCAGCTCGGCAACCCGCCGCCGATGCAGATCGGCGCGCCCGGCTACTGGACCGGCAGCGAGGTGATCGTATGGGGCGGCGGCGTGGGCTTCCCCGCGGCGATGTGCGGCGTCCCCGGCGGGCGCTACCGGCCCGCCGACGATCGCTGGGCCTCCATGTCCACCATGGGTGCGCCGGCGGTGCCCTGCGGCGACAGCGTCGCGTGGACCGACACGGAGCTCGTGGACTGGGACGGCAGCGCGGTGGCGCACTACGATCCGCTCGGCGACCTGTGGCGCGCGGGCGAGAACGCCGGCCAGCCCGCCTACCGCTTCGAGCAGGCGACGGTCTGGACAGGGGCCGAGATGATCCTGTGGGGCGGCGTGGCCAGCTCCGACACGGGCACGCCACCGCTCCAGAGCGGCGGCCGCTACGCCCCCGGCGCGCGCACCTGGCGCGCGATGACGACGATGGGTGCGCCGGCCGCGCGCCACCGCCACGCGGGCGTGTGGACCGGCAGCGAGGTCATCCTCTGGGGCGGCAACGACGGCTCGTCGGCGCTCGGCGACGGCGCCCGCTACGTGCCGTAGCGTCACCGCAGGATTCCGCTCGTAATCCGGGGGCGGCCTCGGCAAGCTTCCGCGCACGAGGTGCCCTCATGATCCTGCTCAATCCGAAGCACCACACGCGCAAGTACCCCGACGCCCGCTCGAAGGAGGTGATGGAGAAGACCATCGCGTTCTTCGAGAAGAAGGGGAAGATCAGGCTCGAGAACGACTACTACGCGCACGGCTGGTACTCGGACTTCCTCGAGTTCGTCGCCAGGGAGCGCATCTTCGCGACCATCGCCACGCCGAAGGGCTACGGCGCGCCGGACTCGCGCTGGGACACCTGGCGCATCTGCGAGTTCGCCGAGATCCTCGGCTTCTTCGGCCTGCAGTACTGGTACACGTACCAGGTCTCGGTGCTCGGGCTCGGGCCGATCTGGCAGAGCAAGAACGAGGCGCTCAAGGAGCGCACGGCGAAGCTGCTCCAGGACGGCGCGATCTTCGCGTTCGGCCTGTCCGAGAAGGAGCACGGCGCCGACATCTACTCGACCTCGATGGCGCTCGAGCCCAAGGGCGACGGCACCTACGTCGCGAGCGGCCGCAAGTACTACATCGGCAACGCCAACAAGGCCGCCATCGTCTCGACGTTCGGCAAGGTCAAGGGCACCGGCGAGTACGTGTTCTTCGCCGTGGACTCGCAGCACCCGAAGTTCGAGTGCGTCAAGAACACCGTGGCGAGCCAGAACTACGTGGCCGAGTATGCCCTGCACGACTACCCCATCACCGAGGCCGACCTCCTCGAGCGCGGGCAGGAGGCGTGGGACGCCGCGCTCAACACGATCAACATCGGCAAGTACAACCTCGGCTGGGCGTCGATCGGGATGTGCACGCACGCGCTCTACGAGGCCATCGACCACGCGAGCGGCAGGCGCCTCTACGACATGGCCGTCACGGACTTCGGCCACGTCCGGCAGATGTTCGTCGACGCCTACGCGCGGCTCGTGGCGATGAAGCTCTTCGCGCTGCGCGCCGCAGACTACATGCGCAGCGCCACCGCCGACGATCGCCGCTACCTGCTCTACAACCCGATGGTCAAGATGAAGGTCACGACGCAGGGCGAGGAGGTCATGAACCTGCTCTGGGACGTCATCGCGGCCAAGGGCTTCGAGCGCGACATGTTCTTCGCGCAGGCGGCGATCGACATCCGCGCGCTGCCCAAGCTCGAGGGCACCGTGCACGTGAACATCGCGCTCATCGTGAAGTTCATGCCGAGCTTCTTCTTCTTCCCGGCGGAGCTCCCCGAGGTGCCTCGCCGCGACGGCGACGAAAACGACGACTTCCTGTTCCACCAGGGCCCCGCCAAGGGCCTCTCGAAGATCCGCTTCCACGACTACAGGAAGGCCTTCGCTGGCTTCGAGCAGGCGAACGTCAAGCTCTTCCTCGAGCAGGCCGAGCTCTTCAAGGCGATGCTCGCGAGCGCACCGCCCACGGAGGCGCAGCAGAAGGACGTCGACTTCCTGCTCGCGGGCGGCGAGATCTTCGCGCTCGTCGTCTACTCGCAGCTCATCCTCGAAAACGCGCACATCTACGGCCTCGAGCCCGAGCTCGTGGACCAGATCTTCGATTTCATGGTGCGCGACTTCTCGAAGCTCGCGCTCAACCTCTACAGCAAGCCGAGCAGCACCGAGGCGCAGATGAAGCACTGCCTCGGCATGGTGAGAAAGCCCATCGGGGACGCGGCCCGGTACGACAAGGTGTGGAAGGACCACGTGCTCGCCCTGCGCGGCGCGTACCAGATGAACCCCTGACCAGAGTGCTGACGCTTCGCCGGGAGAGGGTCCCCTGCGTGCCACCCTCCTCCTCCCCCCCCTCTCCCGGCGGGCCCGGCGGGAGAGGGGGAGTCGCGTGCTGGATCCTCGACACCGCAGCCGACGAGACTCCGCGGGGTTATCCCGCGGCATCCCGGTTGCTTTGACAGGGTCGTGGCGCCCAGGTGCGCCACGGGTCCCCTCGATGCGTGCGCTTCGTTCAGCTCTGCTCCTTGCCTCGCTCTCGTTTCTTTCTCTCGTTCCCGCCTGTGGTGAGCCCGAGCCGATCGACGAAGATCGGATCGTCGCCGTGGGCCGCGAGGTCCTCGCCAAGGTGGAGCACCTCAGCTCCGGGCTCGCGGTCTTGCCTGACGCCGTCGCCTACCCGACCGGCGTGGTCATCGATGGCGATCCCGCGCACTTCTTCTTCGTGGGCAAGATGCACCTGTCCGGCGGCTGGGTGGATGTGGACGGGGCCGCGGGCCACACGCTCGAGGAAGGCAGGCCGCCGCTGCCCGGGATCACGGGGGGCCTTCGCTTCGACGGCTACAGCCCCTCGGGCGCCCCGCCGCTCTCGGGCGACCTGCACGTGAGCGTCAAGCGCATCGGCAAGGGGACCAAGGGCACCGTCACAGGGCGCGTGCGCGCCGCCGACGAGGACGCCGTCGCCGTGGAGGTGACGTTCTGAGGCGTCGCTGGCGAGTGAGCCTGCATCAAGCCACGTTGACGTTGACGTGGTCGTCGACGTGAACGTGAACCTGAACTTGAACGCTACCTTCGACGTCGAGGTCGACGACAAGGTCCAAGGTGGAGTTCACGTTCACGTCAAGGTCAACGGCCACGTTTGTCTCAGGCTCAATGCGTGACTGTTTAGTCCACCGTGATCGACTTCGAGACGTTCTTCGGGACGTCGGGGTGGACGCCGTGGTCGGGGATGCCGCGCGCGTCGAGGTAGCTCGACTTGAGGGCGCTCATGCGAAGCGCCAGGCGCTGCAGCGCCACCGTGGCGGAGAACGCGACGAGGAGCGCATCCCCCGTGCGCGGCAAGGGCACGTAGACCGCGCGATAACCGGGGTTGTCCGCGGGCGCCTTCTCGGCGGCCTGGCGCAGGCCCGCGTGCTCCTCGGCCACGACGATGGCGGTCGCGCCGCGGATCTTGTGCGTGTTGATCTGCGAGATCGTCAGGTGCACGTCGCGCTCGTCGGGGCCGGTCAGAAAGAGGAGCGGGTAGTCGATGCGGAGCGCGTCCGCGAGCGCCCCGCCGAGGAGCGCCCCGGCGGGTGGCGTCTTCGTCGCGGGGTCGAGCGCCGCGGCCTGCGTGCGCAGATCCACGCCTGCCTCGGCGAGGCGCGCGAGCAGGTGCGCGACCTGGTCCGGGCCGAGGAGCGTGTTCCAGCCGAGGATCGTGTTCGGACCGTGCTTGAACTCCGAGCCCTCGAAGCCCTCGGCGTGATCGAGCACGATCTCGCGGATCTTGAGCGCCCCTTCGCGCGCCAGGCCCGAAAGGCGCATGGCGAGCAGGTGCATGGAAGGACGCAGATACAGGAGCGACGCGGCCTCGTCGATGGTCGCGGCGGTCTCGCGCTCGGTGCGCTCGAGGAGCGCGGGCAGCTCGGCCAGGCCCGCGCGATGGACGGCCAGCGACTTGCCCCAGCCGTCGCGATCGGGCGCGCCGTCCGCGAGGCGCCGCTCGCCGAGGCGCAGCGCGAGCAGGTACATGACGACGAGCTGTGCGAGAAAGCTCTTGGTGGCCGGCACCGCGATCTCGGGGCCGCAGCGGAGCGGGATCACGACCTCGGCCTTCTCCTGCGCGATGGTCGAGTTGACGTTGTTGACGAGCGCGACGCAGCGGACGCCGAGGCCCGCGGCGTGCACGTCGTCGAGGATGTCGACGAGGTCCTTGGTCTCGCCGCTCTGGCTGATCGCGACGACGACGTCCTCGGCGCGCAGCGTCCGCGCGATGCGCTCTCTGTACTCGCCCGGCAGGAGCGGCACGAGCTCCGTGCGCGAGAGCTCGGAGAAGAAGAGCGCCGCGGTGCGCGCCGCGTTGTAGGAGCTGCCGCAGGAGATGACGAGCAGGCGCCCGCCCCTTGCCGCCGCCTCGGCCGCGAGCGTGACGAAGCCGTCCGCGGCAGTGACGAGCTCGGCGGCCTCCTCGTGCTGGAGGAAGGCGTCGAACAGCCAGGTGAGCTCGTGCCATCTGGGCCCCGAGTGCGCGCAGACGAGGTCGAGGAAGATCCTGCCCCCTTCGGAGAGCCTCGTGTCCGGTGGCACCTCGAGGCGCGTCTCGAGCTCGAGTGCTCGCGCTGCTTCCGACTCGAATAGCTCGGTGCCTCGCGCACCGAAGTCCTCGTCGGTCACTGCCCGACGCACCCTCTCGATGCCCTCGTGCAGCTTGGCGTGGACCTCCTTGGGCAGGCGTGCCAGGGCCGCACCCACCGCACGCGCCGTGGGCCCGCCTCCGTCCATCTGCGTCACCACCGCGCGGACGGTCTCCGGTTGCGCGGCGATCTCCTGTTCCATGAACGAGGCGAACCGTGGATCGAGCGCGGTGTCCGCCTCGCTCAGGCGGCTCCGAACGGCGGGCCGTTCGATCGGGCGCGCGTCGGCGACACCGTAGACGGTGTGGCCGAGCGCGTCGTACTCGATGAAGTCCCCCTCGCGCAGCGGCACCAGGACGTGCGTGAACCTGAGGATCGACGAGAGATCCGACGACGCCAGGCCGAAATGGCCGCCGATGTGGTCTCCGAATCCGAAGTAGAGGCTCGAACCCTGCTTGATCGCCCATAGGGTGCGGCTCACCGGATCGACGATCACGGCCGCGTACGAACCGCGGAGGCGCTTGGCACCCGCCGAGATGGCGCGCCGCATGGCCGCGCGCCGGGCCGCGCGATCGTCGGCGTCCGGCAGCGCCGCGAGCTCGTGGGCGAACTCGTGCTCGATCGTATGGACCACCATCTCGCCATCGTTGTCGGAACGGACGTGGTGACCCTCGGCCTCGAGCCAGTGTTTCAGCGGATCGCAGTTGGTGACGTTGCCGTTGTGCGCGCCGTAGATGTACGTCCTGCAACGCACCACGTGCGGTTGGGCGTTCTCCTCCGTGATTGCCCCGAACGTCGCCCACCGCACCTGCCCGCAGAAGATGCTGCCGGCAAGGTCCTTGATGCCGAGCGACTCGACGAGCTTGGACGGCGCGCCAACACCCTTTCGCAGGGTGACGTCCGTTCCGGGGCCCTGGATGGCCGCGCCGGTCGAGTCGTAGCCGCGGTATTCGAGCGCCTTTAGCAACGTGGAGGCAACTCCCCCGAGGTGGGGAGTTTCGCGCTCACAGATGAGTCCGAGTACGCCGCACATCTCGGCGCAAGCTAGCCGCTTACCGTCGGGTTCCGCAACCCGCGGATCGCATGTTCGTGCCAGGGCCGACGTGCGCCGGACCACGGTGGGCGCCCTTTCGGCGTGGTAATTTCATGCGCGTGGCCGCATGGATTGCGCGGCCCTGGGGGAGACGATCATGAGGCACTTTCTCTGTGTGGCGGTCCTGCTGTGCGGGGCCGCTGGCTGTGGTGACGACAAGGGAGCTGCCGGGGCAGGAGGCGCGGGAAGCGGAGGCGCGGGAAGCGGAGGCGCGGGAAGCGGAGGCGCGGGAAGCGGAGGCGCAGGAAGCGGAGGCGCGGGCATGGGAGGCGCGGGCATGGGAGGCGCGGGCCGCGGTGGCGCGGGTGCCGGCGGCGCTGGCGCTGGGGGCGCGGGAAGCGGAGGCGCGGGCATGGGGGGGGCGGGCGCGGGGGGGGCGGGCGCGGGGGGGGGCCGGGGCGGGGGGGGGGGGAGCCGGTGGCGCGGGTGGGGCGGGCGCGGGTGGCGCGGGCGCGGGTGGCGCAGGCGCGGGCGGCATGATGGGCGCCTGCATGGCGACCGGGACGGCGACCTCCGACCAGTTGAGCGCGCTCGTCTCCGCGACGATGCAGATGACGACGTTCAACATGATCCAGGTCTCGAAGCGGCCCTCGGGCGGCTTCAACGTCTCGGGAAAGGACTCGCAGTTTGGTCAGCCGCTGGCGCTCGAGGTCGACGCCATGGGGCCCATGACCCTCAACTGTCCGAACAACGCCGACGTCCAG
>ORMF011148197.1_pt1 | contig 10254 bp, 8 predicted proteins | sample 1779871 | NCBI WGS metagenome assembly ORMF01 (sample SAMEA104232316, study PRJEB22302) | groundwater metagenome | biome: forest; feature: aquifer; material: groundwater | place: USA | collected 2011-08-07 | depth 5.4 m | reverse complement strand
GAGCTGCTCGTCGCCGATCACCACAACCGACTTGCCCACCTTCGCCAGGCCGGCTCGCAGCTCGTCGACCGGCATGGTGAGCCGCTCCAGCGGGAACTGGATGCAGTTCCCGAACTGCTCCTCATCCACCGCCGACAGGAAGGCCTCCTTGACGCGTCCTGCTGCACCCGCCGAGACCTTGATGCGGAACGCTGCCGGATCCTCGCCGCGCAGCGAGAGCGCCGCCGCCTTGAGCATGAGCGCGAAGCCCTGCCCGCCCGCGTCCACCACGCCCGCCTGCCGCAGAACGGCGAGAAGCTGTGGCGTCTTGCGCACGGAGACCGCCGCGCCGCGCCACGCCGACTGGAACAGCCGCTGGGGGGTATCCGCGCCGCGCTTCACCGCCGACGCCGCGGACTGCGCCGCGCATCGCATGACCGTGAGCATAGTCCCTTCTACCGGGTTGCCCACCGCCTTGTACGCGCTCGCGGAGCCGTCCGCGAAGGCCCCGGCGAGCTCGGCCACGGAGGCGGCGCGCATCCCACTGAAGCGGCGCGCCATGCCCCGGAGGAACTGCGACGCGATGACGCCGCTGTTGCCCCGCGCGCCCAACAGCGCGCCGCGCGCCATCGCCTGGGCGACGGCGTCCAAGTGCGTCTCCTGGCACTTGCCGATCTCCTCGCAGACGGTGCGCATGGTCAGCGTCATGTTCGTGCCGGTGTCGCCATCCGGGACGGGATAGACGTTCAGCGCGTTGATGGCGTCGGCGTTGCTCTCCAGCACCGCGACGCTCGCCTGGCAAAAGCGGCGCAGCTCCTCGCCGCCGAACAGCGACGGGCCGAAGCCTGCGTCGCCGGTGGGGGTCCGCTTTCTCGCACCGGCGGCTGCGGCGTCCGGCCGTTTCTTCCGCGCCACGTCTTGCCCTCGTCTTGCGCTTTTCGCAACGCCATGCTACGCTGCTCCTTGCGATTCTAACCGTACTCCTACCCATCGTCAAAAGGTGGATCCATGGCCAGTTGTCACATCTGCGGCAAAGTGGGCGTCATGGGGCGCAACGTCAGCCACTCGAAGCGGCACACGCCCTCCCGCTCGCTGCCCAACATCCAGAAGCAGACCATCGTGGTGAACGGGGCCCGCGTCCAGGTCGCCGCCTGCACGCGCTGCTTGCGGAACCGGCTCAAGACGGCTGCCCTCCACTAGAGACGGCTGCTTCTCGCCCCGCACCCTCGTTTCCGTTCGCTGGTTCATGAGCCGCCGAGGGGCGCGCCACGCTCTCCTGGTCCGACGACCCTTTTCGCGGCTCCTCGCGCCTCAGCCTCGGATGCCCGCGCCGTTGACACCCCATCGGGCTGATGGCTACAATCCTTCCGGTCGTTACCAGGTTCGCGGGTCTGGTCGCCCGCTGAAAGAGCCGCCGAAGGAGCAGGGTATGGCGAGCTACACCAAGCGAGAAGCACAAGACTGGGCCTGGCAGAACCTCAAGGGCCAGTGGACCACTGTCATGACCCCGTTCACGCCCGACGACCAGGTTGACGAGGACGGCCTGCGCAGGAACATCCGCCACATCCGCGCCCTCGGCACGCGCGGCGGGGGCGTCACCTGGGGGATGGGCGAGTTCTGGTCGCTCACCGGCGAAGAGCGCCTGCGCGTCATGGACATCGCGGCGGACGAGGCGGCGGGCAAGTGGCCCATCGCCGCGCACGTGACGCACACGTCGTACAAAGAGGCCATCGCGCTTGCCAAGCACGCCGAGAACGCAGGGTTTGACCTGCTCATCGTCGCGCCGCCGTACATCGTCGCCAGGACGGAAAACGCGGTGGTGGAGTTCACGAAGACCGTGGCCGAGCACACGAACCTGGGCATCATGTTCTACAACTCCGGCCAGTTCGGCATCACCATGAGCTCGCAGGGCCTGCAGCGCATCTGCGAGATTCCCAATGTGGTGGGCGTGAAGGAGGCGAGCGTCAACCGCGAGCTCTCCATCGCCACGCACGTAACGCTGGGCCGCAAGAAAATCATCAGCACGCCGTTTGACTGGATCTACTTCACCGGCAAGCAGCTCGGCTTCAACCAGCAGGTGATGTTCGCCAACACCTCCGACTGGCGATTTGACCAGCCGGGCCGCAACCATTACGTGCAGTTCATTGAGAAGGCTTCCCGCGGTGAGGTTGACACCGAGTTCTACGACCTATACATCCGCCCGGTGGCAACCATTTCCGACAAGTGGTGGGCCTATACCGCGCAAAAGTTCGGCACGTGGCCGGCAACGCTGTGCAAGTACTGGGGCGAGCTTATGGGCATGGCGGGCGGCCACGTGCGCCAGCCGCTCACGCCATTCACGCCCGAGGAAAAAGAGGCGATCAAGAGCGACCTCAAGGCGATCAACCACCCGATTGCGGTGAAGTAGGGGTTGCCATGTCATCGTCCCGCTACACCGGGACGATGACTCTTCGCGGATACCTGGGCGAGCATGCGAAGGTGCGGAGATTCCGCGCTCCGCTCGGAATGACAATGTAGGGAGCACACGCCATGATGCTGATGGTGAGCGTCCAGAACCTGCCCGAAGCGCTTGAGGCGCTCAAAGGCGGCGCCGACATCGTGGACATCAAGAATCTCCAGGAGGCGCTGGTCGGCTCCGCGCACCCGTTCGTGGCGAGAGAGGTGCGCGCCGTCGCTCCCCCGGAGCGGCACGTGAGCATCACGCTCGGCGTGGTGCCTAACCAGGTCGGCACCGTGGCGATGGCCTGCTACGCCGCCGCGCAGCTCAAGGCCACGTCCGTCAAGGTCGGCTTCATGAAGTCCGACTACGCGCTCGCCATTGAGACGCTGAACGAGTGCCGCCGCGCGCTGGAAGGCTCCGAGACGAAGCTCATCGGCTCGCTCTTTGCCGACAACCCGCTGTACGACGGCCTGGACGCCCACCTGACGGTCAAGATGTGCCGCGAGACCCACTGCGACGGGTTCCTGATTGACACGCTGACCAAGGACGGGCGGAACCTGTTTGACTTCATCCCGGAGCGCGACCTGCGGGAGATGGTGCTGGAGGGCAAGCAGGCGGGCATGAGCACCGCGCTCTCGGGCCACCTGCGCCTGACCGACCTGGACGTGCTGGCGCGGTGCAACCCGGACATCGTGGGCGTGCGCGGCGCGGTCTGCCGCAAGGGCGACCGGACCACCGCCGTGGCGTGGGAGGCGGTTTCGGAGTTCAAGCACGAGCTTGGTCTGCGCAAGACCGGCGAGGTGGCCGTCCGCGAAGGGCCGGTGACTGTGACGACGAACGGCAGCGGCTGGGTGGTCGTTGACGGGCGGGGCAAGAGCTGCGCGGGGATCATCGCGGCGCTCAGCCAGCAGATTGAGCGCGACGGCAAGGCGCTGATGGAGGTCCTCATCTCCGACGTGCTGAACACCTACGACCTGGTCATCTGGGCGGAGAAGGGCGCACACCGCATCCTGACGCAGCGCAAGGAAGCGGACGGCACGCTGCACATGCTCGTGCAGCCGTAGAAGCGCGGAGACGGGAACGAACGCGGGGGCGGGTTTGAAACCCGCCCCCGCGTTTTTGTTGGAGCACGGCGAGGGGGCCGATGGCCCCCTCGCGCTCCCCCTTCACATGGGATGCACAAGGGTGAATGGGAGTCCAGAGGGCCAGTGCCCCTCTGGTGTAACCTCCTAGCCCTCCACTGCTTCCACCACGCTCTCCCGCGGGTTGTACACCACGAAGCCGGCGACTAGCGCTATCATTCCTCGGGCTCAACTCGGGCGATCCCCTCAATCTTGTCAAAGTCGGAATCCCAGCTATAGATCTCGGTAACCCCACGAGCTTTCACATAGACCGCATGATAGGCGTCAGCGTATGAGATGTTGCTGCTCGCGTACAGGTCAAGCGCGTCAACGCAGACGTTCTTTCCTGGCAGCCGGAGCCCCCGCAAGCCTAGGATCGGTGTCAAGAGTTCTCTGATGCGGGGCCTAGGCACGCGGTAGAGACGTTGAAGTGCATAGACGGTCTCAAAAACTACGATGACCGAGGTTTCAACGCGCTCTTCGCGGCGTTCTACCCTAGTAAGCAGGGCTAGGGTTTTGCGCGCCTTTTCCTCGTCGTCCCGAGTGAAGTAACGGAGCAGGATGTTGGTATCCAAGAATCGTGTGGGCATTGCGCTCTACTTATCCTCCGCGCCCACTTCCTCGGCCACGGCCTGCTCAATCTCTGCGCGGACCTTTCGCCAGTTCTCCGGCCGCTTCCTCGGGGAGACGGCCCCATAGCCCTCAAGGAGCTTTGACCTGGCAGGCCTGAGGGTGACTACCTCACCTTCCACTTCAAAGCAGACCGTGTCTTTAGGCTTAAGGCCCAACTTGGACCGAATCTCCACTGGGATGGTGACCTGGCCTTTCTGCGTGAGCCTCGTTTCTAACTGCCGCACGGTAATACCTCCTGGAACCAGACAACTCAAATGTGAGGTAATACTACTATTCCAAAGTATTACCGAGCTGTCAAGGAGTGATGCGTACCAGTACGGGTTCTCCGTCGCCCGGCCTTGCCTCATAATTCGTTGATGGGTCGTGGTGGGCGGCGCGAGGTTTCACCCTCACCCTCGCCCTCTCCCATCAAGGGAGAGGGAAAGCCCCGTCGCCCCGACTCCATCAGAACCCCTGCGAATGACGCCCAGGCTAACCCATTGCCGCCCGCAGCCGCCGCACCGCCGCCGCCACGCTCTCCCGCGGGTTGTACACGGCGGAACCGGCCACGAGCATCGTTGCGCCCGCGTACACGACACGGCCAATCGTCTCCGCGTTCACGCCGCCGTCCACGCCCAGCTCCGCCTTCGCGCCGCGCTCGTCGAGCAGCGCCCGCGCGCGCGCGATCTTGTCCAGGCTGCTGGGGATGAATTTCTGCCCGCCGAAGCCAGGGTTGACGGTCATCAAGAGCACTTCATCCAGGTCTGGCAGCACCTCGTCAACGGCGCTCACGGGCGTGGCGGGGTTAAGCGCCACGCCCACCTTGGCACCCTGCTCCTTGATAAGCTGCACCGTGCGGTGGAGGTGGCGGCACGCCTCGGCGTGGACGGTCAGGATGTCACCGCCCGCCTTGGCGAACTGCGGAATATAGTTGTCAGGCTCCTCAACCATCAGGTGGACTTCCAGCGGCAGCTTCGTGCAGCGCCGGATGGCTTCCACGACGAGGGGGCCGAAGGTGATGTTTGGGACGAAGTGCCCGTCCATGACGTCCACGTGGATGTAGTCCACGCCCGCAGCCTCCGCCTGGGCGATCTGTTCGCCGAGGCGCAGCAGGTCGGCGGTGAGGATGGAGGGGGCGAGCTTGATGGAGCGGCCAGCACGTGATGTCATGATCTAACCTCTGGCCCCTTCCGTAAGGAGGTGAGTAACAGTAGCGAAGGTGCTGCGGTGCTCATCGCCTCACCCCTAACCCCTCTCCACTTAATGTGGAGAGGGGGATTGAACCACCAGAGGATAGTATTCACTAGATTCGGCAGCTTACTCCAAAAGCGTCGTGCACAACAGGGCACGCTTAGCCACCCGCCGCATCAAGCGTCTTCTTCGCGGCCTCAAGCTGCTCCAGCACGCGCTTTGGAGCGGTGCCGCCGGGCACGTCACGCGCCGCCAGCGACGCCTCCTCCGTGATGTCCATCACATCGGCGGCAAAGTCGGGCGAGAATTTTTTGTACTCTTCCAGGCCCAGCTGTTTGTAGGTCTTGCCTTTGGAGGCCGCGTACTTCGTCAGCTCGGCGACGACGCCGTGGGCCTTGCGGAACGGCACGCCACGCCGCACCAGGTAGTCGGCCAGGTCGGTGGCGAGCATGTACCCAGCCTCGGTGGCCTGGAGCATGCGGTCGGCGCGCACGGTCATGGTGCTCACCATGGGCGCGAAGACCCCAAGCGTGGCGAGGAGCGTGTCAACCGTGTCAAAGAAGCCCTCTTTGTCTTCTTGCAGGTCGCGGTTGTAGGTGAGCGGCAGGCCCTTGAGCACGGTGAGCAGGCCCACCAGGTGGCCGTACACGCGGCCTGTCTTGCCGCGCGCCAGCTCCGCGAAGTCCGGGTTGCGCTTCTGCGGCATGATGCTGCTGCCGGTGGTGAACTGGTCCGCCAGCCGGATGAACCCGAACTCTTCACTAGACCAGAGCACCAGCTCCTCGGCGAAACGTGAGAGGTGCATCATGCACGCGGCGGCGGCGTACTGGTAGTCCAGCACGAAGTCACGGTCGGAGACGGCGTCCATGCTGTTCTCGGAAATGCGGGAGAAGCCGAGCTCTTTGGCGACCCACTCGCGGTCCAGCGAGTATGCCGCTCCAGCCAGAGCGGCGCTGCCGAGGGGCATCACGTCGGCGCGGTGGTGCGCCTCCTGAAAGCGTGTCGCGTCGCGCTCCAGCATGTGGAAGTAGGCGAGGAAGTGGTGCGCCAGCAGCACCGGCTGCGCGCGCTGCATGTGGGTGTAGCCAGGCAGGATGGTGCCGCGGTGGGCCTCAGCCTGCGTGACGAGGGCGCGCTGGAGGGCGCGGATGCCGGTGACGGTCCGGGTGATGACCTCCTTGGTGTAGAGCCGCATGGCCGTGGCGACCTGGTCGTTGCGGGAGCGGCCGGTGTGCACCTTGCCCGCGGCCTCGCCGATCTTCTGGTGCAGGCGGGCCTCGATGTTCATGTGGAGGTCTTCCAGGTCGTCGCGCCAGGGGAACTCGCCGCGCTCAATCTCCTCGCGGACGGCGGCGAGGCCGGTAACGATCAGCTCCGCGTCCTTGTCCGCGATGATGCCGCGGCGGGCGAGCATCTTGGCGTGTGCGATGGACCCGGCGATGTCATGCTTGTACAGCCGCCGGTCGTAGTGCAGGGAGACGGTGTAGGACTGGGCAGACGCTGATATGTTATCGGCCACAGTGCCCCTATCTTATACCGTCGCGACGACCGCCGCGTGATCAGAAGACGCTAGATCGCGTCAGCGCCCCCGCGATGATTATGAGCGGCGCGGCGGCGCCATCCCGACGACAGGTCTTAAATTGTACGCCACGCCGCTTGGACGCGCTTGGCGTGCATCGCCGCCTGGGGCCATTGGGCGGCTGAGGTTGGCCGCCTTCCCTCCCACTACACGTAGCGAAGTGGCATATTTCCCGTCCTAATCAGAGGAATGCCACTTTCCCACACGCGATGCATTGACCCTTTTGATGCTAGGGAGCACCCGCTGAAGCCTCGGCGGGGGTTCAGCGCATTTGCACCACTTTACCCGCGTCGTTGACAGAATGGCGGCAGATGGTACTATTGGTGCAACGTGTCATGAACAGCAGTATCCCTGGTGGCTGCCCAAATCGGAAGACGCCGCATAACCGAACACCAGACTGGTACCGGCAATCGGGTCGGTGACCGATACCAGCGGCGCTCCGAGAGCTTCGCCACAACGAGAGAGAGTCATTGCACGATGGACGAGAAGCTAGCAGACAGACCGGCGACGCAGGTGGCGGAGAGCCTGCCTGAACCCGAGACCGGGGAAGCCCACTCGATCAACGGACAGGCGCAGAACGGTCGTCCTCAGGGCGCCAACGGGAGTGCCGCAGCCCACACGGAGGGCATGGGAATGGGCCGCGGCGGGGGCGGGGGCATTTCGCTCCGCAGCCTGAAGACGTTCAACTCCTTCCAGGTCCCGGCGTTCCGCCTGTACTTCGCCGCCATGGTGGGCCAAGGGTCCGCCATGAACATGCAGATGATGGCGCAGTCGTTGCTCGTCTATCGCGTCACCGGCTCCGCAACAGCCCTTGGCCTCATGTCGCTGGCGAACGCCATCCCGATGCTCGTGTTTTCGCTGTTTGGCGGTGTGCTGGCTGACCGTGTCAAGAAGAAGTACGTGTTCATCGCCGGCCAGTTCGCGTCGGCCGTCATTGCGGTGGGTATCGCCGTCGCACTGACCTCCGGGTACCTGAGCGAGGGGAACCCCGGGTCGTTCTGGGTGTTGGTGGTAGCTTCCATGTTCCAGGGGATGGTCATGGGCCTGATCGCGCCGGCGCGCCAGGCCTTCATTGCTGAGGTGGTGGGCGAAGAACGGCTCATGAACGCCATCTCGCTGAGCATGTTGGAGATGAACACCCTCCGGCTGATAGCCCCGGCGGTGGCGGGGTTCCTAATTGAGGGGTTCGGCTTCCAGTCCATCTACTACGTCATGACGGGCATGTACGTGTTGTGCGGGGCGCTGATCGTTCCGCTCAAGGTCACGAGCACCATGAAGATCGGCGGGCGCGGCGCGGTGCAGCAGATGGTGGACGGACTGCGGTACGTGCGGAAAGAGACGACGCTGCTCTTGGTGCTGGGCATCACGTTCTTCTCCATCCTGCTCTCCATGCCATACATGACGCTGCTGCCCATGTTCACTGAGGACGTCCTGAAGGTGGGCGCGGGCGGGCTGGGCGTGCTCCTGAGCGTGTCCGGGATAGGCGCGATGGCGTGCGCACTCGTGCTCGCGTCGCTGCCGAACAAGCGCCGGGGCGCGATGCTGATGGTGGGCTGCATCATCCTGGGCCTGGCCCTGCTGGGCTTCAGCATCTCTCACTGGTGGTACCTGTCGCTGGCGATGATTATCTTCATCGGCCTGGGACAAACGGCGCGGATGAGCCTGGCGAACACGCTGCTGAACTACTACGTGGACGCGGCGTACCGAGGCCGCGTAATGAGCCTGATGATGATGGAGTTCGGCCTGACCAGCTTCGGGGCGTTCGTCACCGCCATAGTGGCGGGTGCGGTCGGCGTGCAGTGGGCAGTGGGATCACTAGCGGCGATTCTGATTGTCATGGCCACGGCCGGGCTGGTTTTGGTGCCTCGCATTCGCAGGCTGGACTAGCCTTAAGGGCCGACCAACCCGCGCTCCTGCCCAAGAGGCCGCCACAGCCCTCGTGCGTTCCGCCTGGTTTGACATAGGACGAGATAGTGGTACGATTGCCGTGTTGCACTTTAGAGCCTATCCAATAACCGTACGCACCCCCCCATTCACTTCGTTCAGGGCCAGCTCTGAGCGAGGTCGAAGGCGCGGGTTCGTTGTTGGATTGGTCCTTAATCAAGAAGGAACTATCTTGGTCAAACTCCGCTCCGGGCAACATGGAGTTGCCACCGACGATGCGCCTTCCTCCGTCATTCCCGCCGAACCTTCCTCCGTCCGAGCTATGCCTCGCTGGCTCCGTCCCTTTGAGTCGCTGACCGTCCCCGGCTACCGCGCTTACTTTGCGGGCATGTTCCTGGTGTTCGCCAGCATGCAGATGCAGCAGGTGGCGCGGAGCTGGTTCATGTACGACCTGACCAAATCGCCGCTGATGCTGGCCGTGCTGGGGATAGCCAGCGGACTGCCGATGGTGGCGCTCTCGCTGTTTGGCGGCGCGCTGGCGGACCGCTTCACGAAGAAGTACATCCTGATGGCCGCGCTCGTGGGCATGGCCAGCTCGTCGCTGGTGGTGGCGGTGCTGGTGTACTCGGGCGCCGCGAAGAGCAGCGTCCTGGCGGTCCTCTTGCTGGCAAGCGTGGGGCAAGCCACCTGCATGGCGTTCATGATGCCGGCCCGCCAGGCCGTTCTGCCGGAGCTGGTAGGGCGCGCGCGGCTGTTCAACGCGCTCTCGCTGAACTCAGCCGAGATGAACGCGACGCGAATGGTGGCGCCCGCCGTCGCCGGGGTGCTGATCGCCAGGTTCAGCGTGGCCCCGGTGTTCTTCGTCATGGCCGCGATGGTCTTCGTGTCGTTCTTCATCATCATGCTGTTCCTGCCCAAGACCAAGCCGGTGGCGCGGACTACCAGGACGAGCATGACCTCCGACATGGGGGAGACCTTCACCTACTTGGGCAAGAACCCCGTGCTGCGCGACCTGATGATCATCGCGTTCGTGTCGGTGATCTTCGGCATGCCGTTCCAAATGCTCCTGCCCATCTTCACTGAGGACGTGCTCCACGTGGGGCCTGAGGGCCTTGGCGTGCTGATGAGCCTGATGGGCATCGGGGCGCTGATCGGCTCGCTTGCCATGGCGGCGATGGGCGACTTCCAGAAGAAGGGCATGGTGATGCTCATCGTGACGGTGGTGTTCGCGGTGGGCATCGTCGGCTTCACCGCGGCGCCGAACTATGGCGCGGCCATGGCGCTGATGATCCCGCTGGGGTTCGGCCAGACCGGCAGGGGAACGCTGAACAACACGCTGATCCAGATCTACGTGGACAACCGGATGCGGGCGCGGGTCATGGGCCTGTTCATGATGGAGATGGGGATGCAGCCGCTCGGCACGGTGCCCATCGCGGCGATGGCGGGGG
>ORMF011782579.1_pt1 | contig 10256 bp, 15 predicted proteins | sample 1779871 | NCBI WGS metagenome assembly ORMF01 (sample SAMEA104232316, study PRJEB22302) | groundwater metagenome | biome: forest; feature: aquifer; material: groundwater | place: USA | collected 2011-08-07 | depth 5.4 m | reverse complement strand
TAATGCTAATTTCTTCATAACTTTTTTCCTCCTCTAAAACGTTCTATCTACTTACCCCTAGCGCAACTCCTGTGCCGCTCCTTGGCGCCAGAAAAAATCCACTTTCCCTAAACAATCCGCAACGTGTCGCGCCGAATCGGCGGGCAGGCGCGGCGAAAGTGTCGAGCCCTTCGACCAAACGGTCGGTGTGCCGATTGACGATCTCCACGGTAGAAGCGTTTCGACTCATTTGCCGTTTGGCGGCTATGCTCATTTCGCCGCATAGGTTTCCGGGCTCTTGTCAAACTGCGCCTTACAGGTTGCCGAGCAAAAGTAATAGACCTTTGCGTTATGGGACACCGTCCCATCGGCTTTCTTTTCATCTACGGTCATGCCGCATAAAGGATCTTTTGCCATGTGATTGTCTTTATTTCATGCGAAGCTTCAAAAGAGCGCCACGCCCAAGTCCAGCGCTTCGACTACTTTGGTTTTTTCGTTCCCATCTTCATTCGCTCAGACATCTGCTTCATCATGCCGGACATGTCACCGGTCATCTTGGCCATGTTCGCCATCTCCTCCGGTGTCATATTGCCGCTCCCCATCATCTTCCCCATATCGCCCATCATTTCCGAACACTGGACCATCATTTTTCCCACGCTCTGCATGTCGGCGCTTTTCATCATGCCCTTTTCCTTCATCAGCTTCGCCATTTCCTTGCGCATCTCAGCCATACGCCCCGACATATCTTTCATCTTGTCCATCGTCCCGCCACTTTTCATCGCCTCACCCTTCATGGACATGCCCTCTTTCATCGGCATGTCCTTTTTTTCCTGGGCAAGCACGGGCAGAGAGCCGAGCGCTGCCGCTAAAATTATCGGTAAAATAAACTTTTGCATAACCACTCCTTTTATTAGTAGCACAGCCATTACTTCAGCTATTTAGTTCTATCCGTTCTACAGCCACTTTTTTTGAGATCGTTCTTAACGTTGCGCTTTGCTTGCCGTCGTGAGGCGCACGGACCCATCACTGCACTACTCCATCATCCGCGGCGTTCTAACTCGGCCTTCACGCCGGCTGATCTTCGAGCCGGAAACCGATCTTAACGGTGACCTGAAATTCTTTGATTTTATCCTTTTCAACAAGCCCGCGCATTTCCGTCACTTCGAACCAGTCGACATGGCGTAGCGACTGACAGGCCTTCGCCACGGCGTTTTGCGTCGCTTCGCCGAAGCTGGTCTCCGAAATGCCGACGATTTCAATTTTCTTGTAGGTTCGTTCCATATTATTTTCCTCTTTGATCTTTGAGCAGTCTAGACATGATCATGCACTGCTGCGCCACTGCAAACCAATCTACATAGGGTAATGGCTCACCAGGCTGCGCCACGGCATTTTGGGTGGCTTCGCCAAAACTGGTCTCCGAGGTGCCAACGCTTTCGATTTTCTTGTCAGCTCGCTCCATGGGGCTTTCCTCCTCGAGCTTTTTTATCGCGCCGCGACGCGCTTCTCGGCGATGATTTCTTGCCTCGGCTCCTTCACCTCGAGCAGTTCATCGAAAAGGGCGCGATAATGCACCACCGCTTTACGCAGCTCCTCGGTGTCCGCCGATCCACGCTGTTCGCGCACCGCGATCGCCTGGGCCGCTCGGTAATTTGCCACAACGTCAGGGTGATCGACTGAGATGTCAGCCGCACGGCGCTCAAAGTCACCCATCGGGTAGCCGCGCTTTTCCATCAATTCGCGAACCAGCTGTTCAGCCTGAACGACCACGCCCTTGGGGTTGTCGACGAATCGCCCCTGCAATGCTTGCCAGGCTTCGCTGAATCTGGCGGCTTCGGGCGCGGCCAGTGATATAAGCTCGAGCCGTTCGACGCGCTTCTCGCGTGCCTTGAGTTCCGATTCACCCTTAGCGCGACTACCTAATTCATTTACGGTTCGGTCGTATTCTGGCCCGAAGTGTTCTTGCAGCTTATGGGAGCGCTTTTTTTGGTAGAAGAACCAGGCCCCGGCTGCAATCAATGCAACGACTACCACGGCCGCAAGTATGAACCATGTTTGTGTGTCTAACGTTTCCATCGGTATCTCCGTTTCTGGTTTACTGACTCGTTAATACTCGAAACAAACTCAGTCGAATTTGTCCCAACTTATTCGCCTCATATATTTGGCTACGATACGCCGAATCGGTAGGACTGCTGTCTAATAGTGAACGGTGGTAAAAACATTTATCGTCCGCGCTCTCAACGCAGCTCCAGCAAGAATTGATTACCGATTGCCGACCGACTGGCCGATAGAGAATGGAGTTTGCCGGAATTGGAATATCGGGTTTATCCGGTTCGCGATATAGCAGAGATAGTTACACGATCCCTGAGAAGCTTAATCTGCCGCCGGCAACGAAATCTTAAACGTCGTCCTAGGGTCGGCCCCCGGCACACTTGTGTAGTTGATCGTGCCGTTATGGGCGGCAACAATCTGCCGCACCAGAGGCAGTCCCAATCCGCTCCCGTCACGCTTGGTGGTGCTGAATAATTCGAATACATCCAGACCCGCAGGGATCCCAACGCCAGTATCGCCGATTTCCAAAACCACCATCGGAGCGCAACCATAACCCTTCACCACTAGGCGTCCTCCCCCCGGCATGGACTCCACTGCGTTCTTACAAAGATTTAGGACCACCTGCTTGATCTTGTCTGCGTGCGCCATCACTCGGGGCAAAGGATTTTCGAATTGAATTTCAACAATAATCCCCAGCTTCCTGTAAGCGGCGTCCTGGCAAAACAAAACTTCTTTGGTGTTTTTTTCCAAATCGATTTTCTGCAAATCAATAATTTGCGGACAGGCAATGCTTCGGAAGTCGTTGAGCAATGAGCCCAGGCGATCGATTTCCAGCAATGCGCCTTGAAGGGTGGCGATCGAATGACGGATATCGAATTGCGGGCTTTCGAGATCGCTCTTTACACAGGAAAGGGCAGCGGCAATGCCGTTGAGTGGGTTGGCGACTTCATGGCCAAAGACGGCCGCCATCGTGCCCAGCCGAGCCAGCCGGTTGCGCTCTCGTGCGGTGTGTTCTAACTCCTTGCGGTCGGCATCGCAGCCGCGCGTATTTATTCCAAGCCGCGGAGCAATTGCCACACCGTTCTTGCCAACCGCAACGAAGCCTCGGTTGGCGACGCCGGCGCTTCTTTTCCTATATCTTGTTTCCATGAGCTTCTCCTTTTCTGTTCAGGCGTCTGGCGTTTCACTGACTGGCTCCAAGATCGCGGCCCGCGCTTGGATCTGGCCTTAGTCGCGCAGAATCGGCTTCGCGCTGCAGCGTCGGTTGTGAGTTAAGCGTCTCAAGTATTGTGGCCGAGCAAAATTGTCTGTCTAAAATTGAACAGTTTGAGAAAAAATCGCCGGTCTCGGGTTAGAACGGCAACCGCTTTTGGCGATCGGCGCCAACCGTTGATGCAGCTGGCGAGCTTTTTTGTCGGCGGATTATGGTGCGCGCTTTGACGGCTCGAGCGGGACGATGGAGATTTGCTCAATGCGCCGGTTTTGTCTTGGCGGATCGATTGCTCCGGTATTTATGTATTTCACTACCAGGGTGCAGGTTCGAAGTCTTGATAATGTTCTAATCGCTGCGCTTCGCAACGGCGATTTTTGCGCGGACTGTACCGAATTGTTGGCACCTTCCGACGATGACGCTGGCGGCCGCTATTACCGTTTACGACTCTGCTTCGCGAAACGGACAGCCGCTGGCAAGGATGCCTTTAAACTGTGGATTTAGATTCTTCATCAGCTGAAACGCTTCTCAGCCACCCGATTTCGCTAGTCCTAAAACCACAATCGCCAGGGCGATTTCGTCGCTACATCGGCGATAGACTTGGACCGCTTCAGCCCCATCTCTCGCGGTCAGGAAAGCCAATTCTTCGCCGATCATAAAACTTTGCAGCAATCGAAACGGCCGCGGCTCATCTGCGCCACAAAGCGCTGTCTCGATAGCTTTGGCCCGCCCGGCCGTTTTCTTTTCCTCGATGGATTTCGTTTTTTCGGCCAACGCCGCATATTGTTTCGGGATTGGCAGATATATTTTGAGATCGGCAGGATCAAGCTGGGGCTCGCTTTTTCCAGCTATGGCGATTAACCGGCGCACCAGCGCGGCGACCTGGTCTACCGTCCTAGCGATGACTTCGCCAACCTCGATCGCTCTTGCCGGGTCGGCCGGATGGTCCACGAAGGCCGCAGCGTACCCCTGGACGATACTGAGAACATTATTGAAGTCGTCAGCTAATTCACCGGCGAGGATGCCGATGCTGCCGATCATCTGCAACCGCCGTAGCTGCTCTTGTAACCGCTTCAGCTCTTCCAGCGTACGAAAAAGTTCGGCGCTTGCCTGAATTAAGTCCGGTGTCCGATCCGCCACGCGCCGCTCCATCTCATGACTGAGCTGTTGCCGCTCTCCGGTACGTTTGTACTGGCTGGTTTATCGCGGCGATTGTTTCGTTTGCCGCCGTTGACGCCAAGGTCCGTTGCGGTTGGGCTGGGCCGGCCGCTGCCGCGCCAACTCGAGCCTTCGAGGTCTGCCAAGCGGCCGATGCGAATTGAGCCAAGGCCTTGATGACGCGCTCATCTTCGCGATCGAACTTGCGGGCGGAATCGTGGGCGACAATCCACAGGGCGCCGATCGGTTTGTGCTCGACGTCGAACGGAATGAGCAGGGCTTCGGCGACCGACGGTTTCGTCGTGTTACTGTCAATTGTATCGCCGCAAGCGCTTTCCTCGCCGGGCGTCGTACCGTTCGAGCTGTCCCCGCCCCGGTTCACAAACACTTCCCACCTGAACACCTCTACGCCGTTGTCTTCTGCCAACAGGCCGAGTCCAGCGATTTCCGCGTCGCAGAACTTCAGAGCCGTCTCGGCGAACTTTTGTAAAATCATTTGCGGCGCACTGCCCGTGGTTTGCGCCAGTTCTATCAATGCGCTGTTTTCGGCAAAATAGTTGGGCGCCCTGGAAGGCCGGCGCGCGAGTTCTTCATTGATGACCACATCGTCCAAATTGAATGGTGATTGATCTGTCGTCATGTTGCCCCCCCCTGGCGCGACTTGCGAATTACCGAGTTGTCCCGTAATTAGCGGGCTCGCGTACGTTAAACGTACACGGACGCAGAATCGGATTCTGTCCAATAATGTACGAATTTCAAAAGAAAATGCCGCACGCATGACAGCGCGTGTCTAGGCAAGATGGGCCAGATATTCGGTCAGTGCGTTTTCTTTGATGACGAGAAAATGATCTTTATTGGTCTCGATCAGTCCGAGGTGACGAAACCGCTGCATGAACAAGCTGATCCTTGGCCGCGTCGTGCCGACCATTTCGGAGAGTTCTTCATGGGTGATCTTCAGCTCGATGCGAATGCTGCGCGGATCCTTTTTGCCCATGGTGCGGCCCAACTGTAACAACGTCTGGCCCAGCCGATGTTCGCTATCCACCGTCACTAGATTGGCGATGATCTGCTGTTGGTCGGCAACCCGCACCGTCAGGTAGCGCACGAAACCTTCAAACAACCCGTCCCGGTTTAAACGCGCAAAGAACTGGCTAGCAGCCATTTGCTTTAGCGACGTCGTTTGCATTGCTGTCGCGGTTGATAGACGCTCGCCTGACCCGGATAGACAAAGCTCACCGAAAATATCTCCCGCGCTGTGGATTGACAACAGACATTCTCTGCCCTCGGGCGAGTGCATGAGCAGTTTGATTTGGCCGCTCTCGATGAAGTAGACCGTCTCATCTTGATCGCCGGCGTTGTAAACGTTAGCGTGTCTGGCAATCTTGACGGTGCGCGAATTTAAGGTCTCGCGCTGCAACGAATCGCGTAGTTGCTGTTTGAAACGCTCGGCTTGAGGAGTTTGTTGAATCGCCATCGCGTCTCCTTTCGCAGCCCACGATGCCTATGACAACAGTCGACTTCACCTGGGACTCGGTCGACCGCTTAAGGTTGGGGCGCGCAACCTCGGCGGTTGACGCGCGCAAAAAATACTATCGCCTGGCGGGCGCTTTGTCCAGACGAAATGATATCCAATGTTTGAGCTTTTTCCCGACGGTGCAACGTACCGCGAAACGAAACCGCACAGATAAAAGTGATGTCGAGTGTCACCAGTCGGCAGGCAAGGAGCGCCTTCGGCGATGGAGCGATTAACCTCTGAACGGCTCAAGCAGGAACAAGAAAAGACTCTGGCTTCGCCGCGCATGCGCTATGGTGTTCTCGCTCGCCTGCTTTTCGTTTCCATGGATCTGCTCTACGGACGCAAGAAAACCCTTGCCAAGTTTAGAGTGTTGGAGATCATTGCCCGGATGCCTTATCAAGCATGGGAGAACGTCGCCTATATCGCGATTACCCATGCCCATGCCGATCCTGATTTCGCCCGGCGCATCTTCGATTGGGTCCGCGAGAGTCGGTCTCAACAAGACAACGAGCAGTGGCATTTGCTGATCCTTGAGGAACTTAAGAACAAGAGCGGTATCCGTGAGCGCTTTTTCTATCGATCGCTGATGCCGCAGGCGATCGCTTTTTTGTACTACAACATCTCCTGGCTTCTCTATGTGATCCGGCCTAGGTGGAGCTACCTCCTGAATGCCCACTTCGAAGATCACGCCGAGCACGAATATATGAAATACGTTGCCGAAAATCCCGCCCTCGAACAGATGCCCTTCGAAAGCGCATTCGGAGAGGACTACGGACGGTTCGCTTCACTCGCCGACCTGTTCCGCCAAATCGGCTATGACGAACGAGTGCATAAGTTGGAGAGCTTGGCCCGACTCGATCTCGCGCGGTTCCAATAACGCAAACCGAGGGGTATCAGCCGAACGAGCCCTCGCGGTCTTGAAAAACAAGCGACCAGCGTCGGGCCGGCATGCTGTTACGACAATGTATGGTGCGGAATTTCAGACGAAGAAGTGAGATCGGACTTGAGTCGCGCCTTTTCCGCTTCGAGTTCGACGACCCGCTGCTCCAAATCGGCTACCGTAAGTTGGGCTTTTTTCATCGCGCGATCTTTGCCATAGATGGTCAGCGTTGAGGAAACCGACCGAGCGAAATAAAGAATCCATGCCACGAACAGTCCGACAAACAACGACCCCACGATAACCAGATACAAGGGGACATCGTCCCAGACATAATCATTGAGCCGGATCGTTACCGGGGTAATGTTTTGCATGCCGAAGTAAGCGATTGCGATCCCGGAAATAACTGCAACAAGTAATACCAACATATCTTTACAACCTGCCTTCTTCTATAACAGCGCTACCCCAATGTTGAATCATCAGAGTCTATCGATGGCCATCCTGCGCGCACTCGCCAGAAGTTACTGTCCAATACTGAACCATACTGAAAACATTTATTGCCAAGCCCGCCGCTGGCGCAGCGGTTTTTGCTATCGGTCTCCCTCGCAGAAGCGCGACAGTCGATGCCAACGGTTTTGGCCAAAGCCATACTGCGGATTGGAAATCCTCGAATCATTGCTAAAATAAAGCAAAATTAGGCGGAGAGGATTGATACCAATGGCGCATGATTTAGCTTTTTCGCGGCTCAGATTTGCGCGAGGCGTTTTTTCCGACAGGCGTCCGCGCCGATTGGCAATATGTTTAGGTCTACTGCTTTTTCACGGCTGCGCATTGCTGCAAGGCCCGTCGGATATTGCCGCGCCGAGCGAAACTTCGGCACAACCTGGCGATCCCAAGACTTCAGTCGGCGGCCCACCTGCGCCGAGCCAAGCGGCTAAAAAAATTCCCCCTGTCGCTGCGAAATTGCCACAAACCGGGGAAGCGTCGTTTTATGGGCCGCAGCATCAAGGAAAGCAGACGGCCAGCGGAACGATTTATGATCAAGCGCGGCTAACCGCGGCGCATCCAAGCCTACCCTTCGGCAGCAAGATCAAGGTTACTAATCTAGCCAACGGAAAGTCGGTGGAAGTGGAGATTACCGATCGCGGACCTTTCGCAGGCAATCGGATCATCGACCTATCGCAGGCGGCGGCAAAAGTTTTGGGGATGATAGAATCGGGCACCGCCACGGTTCGACTCGAACTTCCATCGGGGCAATAAAAAACCCCAGATGCATTCGAGGGCGATTAGCCGCGGCGTTATTAGAACCAGCGAGCGGGGCTAGCACGAGAGGTTAGCCCTGGGACTGTGGACGCTTTTGTCGGCTCGCCATCACGTCATTAACCAGCGCCACGCCGAGCCAACAGAGAATGCCGATCCCGATCCAGCGCATCGGCATGTCGAGCTGATCGGCTCCCATCGCCAGGCCGGCGATCATCATGATGTATCCGACCAGGTAAAGCGCAATTGACATCGCTATCTCTCCTGACATTTGCTTTTAGTGAATGCTTCCCGAAAGTTTTTTCCGACTAAGCGAATATCGTGACTCGGCAGGACTTGCGGTTCAATATTAGACAATTCGATAAAAACGTCGCGCTCATTGCGGCTGGAGAATTGCGACGGGTGAAATGACTAAACAACTAGAGTTAAGTTTTTCCCGGCTTTTCGAAAGACAGTAAAGTCTTTACGATCTCACGGCTCAGATCGCCGACCGTCTCACTCAACGCCTTGACGAAATCTTCGGTGGATAGCGATCCGGCGCGCCGATGCAGCTGCGATTTCTGGCCGACTAGAATTTTTTTGTTTTTGTCGATCACACTCCAGCGCGCCGTCAGCCAAGCCTCCTGAGTGCTGTTGGCCTCGAATTGGAGCACCTCGATTTTCACCTGATAATCCGGCCCGCCGTTACTCTGCCAGGGGAATTGGATCATTTGCGCGGGGTTAAGAAGATGCGCAATATTTTGCGCCAACACGCGACCGAAGTTTTCCGCCAACGGTGCTGCCCAACGGTCAGTTTCGGAATAGCTCAACCGATTCGTCGAAGTTCGTGTGGCAATCTGTTGGCGGTCCAGGTGACCGGGGATTTCGATGGCGCCGAGGCCTACGGTAAAATTGACGTTGATGCCGGCCGCAGTCTTATCTGCTGCCAAGTCCATTTCGGGGAGAGTGCTAAGGATGTAGAAATTTGACGGATCGGCTCTCGGGGCAAAGGCGGCACAGCCGCCGAATGAAACCCACGCGGCGACGATCGCCAGAAACTGTTTGATCCGACCGTTCATGGTTTTTTCTCGCTTATCGGCTTCCCAAACAACAGTGAACTAGGATTGCGTTCTAGATAATCGGCCATTAAGCGGAGCGAACGTGCCGCCCCGGAAAGCTCTTTCAACGCCTTAGTCAATTCATAAGAGGTCGAAGAGTTCGGGTCGACGAAACCGTCCACGTTTGCCACAGTGACCTGGATCTGTTTGACCGCGTCGCGAACGCCGGTCAGCGTCTCTTTCAAATCTGCCGAGAGTGTCGCCACGCTGCGATCGAGACTTCCGGCAACTTTTTGCACGCCGTCCGCCGCTTGACTAATTCTCAGCACGGTTTGCTCGAGAGACTTGATAGCCGCATGCAACTCCGGCTTGTTGACCAGGCGATTGACCCCGGCAAAGGCTTGCTGCAAGTCTTGGTTTTTCGTAAACCCGTCGATATTTTTAACCGCATCACTAACCGAGGTCAGCAGCTCTTTGAAGTCAATGTCATCGAGCTTGGTGAGCAGCTTGCCGACGATATCCTGCGCTTTTTGCAGCGTCGTCGTAATGGTCGGGATTTCTTGGTAGCGCGAGCCCGGCGGCTGAACGAACTTTACCGGGCTGTCAGGAACGAGATCGAGCGCGACGAACAGCACTCCGGTAACGATACTTTCGGTTTGCAGTTGCCCGCGCAGACCTCGGTCGATCGCTGCTTTGAGGCCGGCCGGGTCTGTCAGACTGCCGCCGACGCCTCTGCTGCCGCTGATTTTGTTAGCCTCGAGTTTGATAATTACCGGAATTCGGTTGACCTCCGCACCCTCATCGAGTTGTAGAAGGATACTAGTGATGGAGCCGATTTCGACGCCCTTGTACTTCACCGGAGCGCCTTCTCTCAGGCCGCTTCCCGAGCCTTCGAAGTAGAGCACAAACTCGTAGGTTTTGCGGAACAGCCGTCCCGAGCCAATGATCGTAACCGCGCCTATAACCAAAACGATGGCGCCGACCACGAAGGCGCCGATGAGCGTGGGATTGGCCTTTTTACTCACCGGGCCGCCCTTCTCCGCGGGTGAGAAATTCCTGGACCTTAGCGTTCTGACTGTGGGCGAGCAACTCCTTAGGATCGCCGCTGGCAATCGCGGTCTTGCTTTCAGAATCGAGAAAAATACTGTTATTACCGATGGCAAAAATACT
>ORMF010860111.1_pt1 | contig 10256 bp, 7 predicted proteins | sample 1779871 | NCBI WGS metagenome assembly ORMF01 (sample SAMEA104232316, study PRJEB22302) | groundwater metagenome | biome: forest; feature: aquifer; material: groundwater | place: USA | collected 2011-08-07 | depth 5.4 m | reverse complement strand
TGGAGTCCCGGTCTCGTAAGCTATTGGGAGCGGTTCGGCAGCAGTGTCGGAACGACGGTAAAAGCGGTTCAGGTCCCGTCAGGCCTTCCGGAGGTCCAGATCCGAGCAGTGAGCGTGAGGCCATCGATCGTGCGCTCGATCCTTCCGATGGATCTCAATGTTGTACTGCAGCGCCTTGAAGGTTTGGTGGCCGAGGAACGATTCGATCTCATCATCGGGACGAACGTCTTCGTGTACTATGACGTGTTCGAACAGTCGCTCGCATTGGCGAACATCGCGAAGATGCTGCGCTCGCGTGGATGGCTTCTCACCAACAGTCCCCTTCTCGAATTGCCGCCGATACCGGTTACGTCTATGGGGTTCCTTGAGGTGGTTTACAACGATCGTACCGGCGGGGATGATCGAATCGAGTTGTACCAGCGGCAGTGATCGTAGATCGTCCACGAGGACTACTGTCCTCTCCGTCTCTGGCGGTCATCGGAGCCGACGCCGTCGCCGGCCCCGTCACACGCTAGCGCGACATTGCTGCTCCCAGGGTCCGGCAGGGTCGGCGCCTATCTCCTCGTGCCTGCAACGTCGGCGCGGAACCGAAATAGTTTGTTGCTGGCCGAGACATAGACGGTCTTCATATCGGGGCCGCCGAAACCCACGTTGGTCAGCAGATCTTCCGGGATGGGGACAAACTGCTTCAGCGCGCCATCCGGCGAGAAGACGTGCACACCACAGCGCGTATCGAGAGTTTCACTCGAGCCACGCAATTTGTGCATGCCGGCGGCGGCGTACACGTTGCCTTCGGTGTCGATCCCAATCCCGTCGGCACTGCGCCCGGGATAGAAATCATGGAATACCCGCATGTTAGTGACGCTGCCGTCGGCCTGCAGATCATAGGCACGAATCATCCGCGCGTGGTCTTTGTCGCGATGAGCTTCAACGAGATAGAAAGTCTTCTCGTCGGGCGAGACTACCAGACCGTTGGGCCGATCGATCTCGGGTTCAGCGAGAATCCGCACGATGCGCCCGTCAGGGTCAATACGGTAGACCGCAATGACGTTCGTCTGGTCGGGCATGGGCTTGGGCCGGGGGCGGTCGGTGAAATAGATCCGCCCCTGGCCGTCAATCGTGACGTCGTTCGGCTGGTTGAGACGCTTTCCTTCGTAGCGGTCTGCCAGGATCTCGACCTCGCCGGTTTGTAGGTTCGTTCGTGTGATGCGCGGCTGATCCGTTTCCGCATCGCTCCCTTCGGCCGCGACAAGGCGCCCCTCGTGATCGATGAGCAGACCGTTGGCGCGGTTGCTCGGTCTGCGAAAGACCGAGAGTTCGCCAGCGGCCGAATATTTCCAGATAGTGCTACTGCCCATTTCGGTGAAGTAAACATTGCCTTCCGCGTCGCCAACGGGTCCTTCGGTCCCCGACGACACGGTAGCGGCCACTTCGAGTTGCGGGACTGGCGGCTCGGGTTGCGTGCTTTCGTCCGGCGGAGGCGAACAGGCCAAGGTCAAGAGCAGTGTCGTCACAAGCGTTATTATCTTGCTGATCTCAGCCGTTCGAATCATGTTCCCTCCGGCGCTTCTGGCCTCGTGAGCGCGCTAAAGCCTGAGAAAGGATGCAGGGGGTCAAAATCCAGGGCACAGTGTGGACTCGCCCACCTGAAGAATGCAACAACCATTTCGAGGGAGAAGAACGCCAGGCATGCCCGTCCCCCTAGCTGATAACGGGGCCCGCGTGCCTCAACGCGCAGGCTTTTCTGTAATGAAAATTCGCTCAAGCCTCTCTGGGTCCGGCGGCAACTCAACGTCACCTGCCGGACTCCCATTTGCTTTGAGAACAAAGCTGATGATGTCGACATACGCTTGCGCTCCCAAGCCGCCCGGATTGTCCTGTGGCATCGTACTGCGGGTGCCAAATATCCTCGCGACAGGTTCATCACGCCACCGGACAGAAAACACCGATCCGACGAGCGCCGGGCCATCGGCACCGCGCAAGTCGTCACCGTGACAGACTCCGCACGCTCGCACGTAGATTTCCTGGCCACGTTTAGCTTGCTCCTCGGTATAGATCCGGTCCCAGATTGTCTTCTGGGTGCCCTGACGCACAAGGAACCTGCCTGCGGGCAAACTATCCAACATCGCCCCAAAGACGGATGGGCTCTCGACACCAACGGCAAGCAAACCGAGAAGAACGACGAGCACCCATGCCATCCTGCACGCCGCACGTAACGACCAACGTCTCATCGCTTTTCCCCCTGGGCCTGCGGGATACACGCGTGCGAGCCGCACAGCGGGCGGCCCATCAGCATGGACGGGCATAGTATGGGCCAGACCCAATAGATTTGGCACCTACTCGAATGCTTGCTCGAATCCGGAAAAGAGGCAGCGAACCTGGTGCCACCCGAGATCGTCGCCTGCAAGATCGTCCTGTTCACGAAGTGACCGTGATGCTATAAAACAGGCGGCAACCTGCTGAAATCCTGAAAAGTGAGGATGCGAGCATGAGCAGAGCGAAGCAGAAAGATGCTGATGTCAGTCGAAGAAATTTCCTCAAAACCGGTGCAACCGCTAGTCTCGGCGCAAGCGCCTTTGTCGGCCTCGGCCTCGCTGACGCCGCGGCACAAAGTGCACAGCGTAATTGGGACATGACCGCAGACTTCGTCACGATCGGAGCAGGGGTCGCGGGTCTCGCGGGAGCCGTTTCAGCACGCGATAATGGAGCGTCCGTCATCATGGTCGAGGAGAACTTCGACATCGGCGGACACGGCATGAATAGCGGGGGAATCATAAATCTGGGCGGTGGAACGAGCAGACAGCGGAGGCATGGAGTGCAGGATTCGGCGGACCAGGTCTTCCAGGACTGGGTGCGCTACGACAACCGCGAAGGCAGGTTCAGCGATAGAGACATCGTCCGCGCATTCGCCGACGAGAATGCGGCGACGTTTGAATTTCTGGTAGCAAGCGGAGTCCAATTCACCGATGAAGCAACGGGCTCCAATCGTAGACAGGGGAGTACCGTGCAGTGGCCCGTCCGAAGCGAAATCATGACATCGAACCCCACGAGGAAGGGATCGGGTCTCGTCCGCGCGCTCGAAAAGAATGCGAGGGCCAAAGGCGCGAGAATCCTTCTGCGACACAGGATGACAAGCATCATCCGCGAGAACCCCGCTTCAGGAAGGGTTCTAGGAATCACCGCAGTGACCGAAGGCCGCACGCTGCGAATCGAAGCCAGAAAAGGCGTCCTGGTCGCCACGGGCGGCCATTCGAGCAACGTGAACTTCCGCAGAATGTGCGACCCGAGGCGCACCGAGGAGTACCAGGTGGCTGGTGAGCCCTATTCCCGACAAAGCGGCGATGGAGAGGTCGCGGCCATGGCCATCGGCGCAGCGCTCTGGGGCACGGGAAGTCAAACGATGGAGGCCGGCCTTCATCTTTCAAAGACGGTTCACATTGGGTGTCGGTGGGGTTACAGCGGTCTGCACTGGCCAGCGGACAGCCCGATATTCGACCGCATACGCGCGTCCGGTCTTACGGGAGTGAATTGGCAGAACGTCATCCTGGTCAACCAGACGGGCCGGAGATTCTGGAATGAAGAGTCTTCAGGACATGACTTCTTCAATGCCGCGATGGGGTATAGCGAGAATTCGACAAAGTTGAATGGAGGCGGTCCGATCTGGGGCATCTTCGACGCGGACGCCGTGACGCGGCAGCGCTGGGACCCCAGGCCGCCGCACGTAGATCCGGAATACTTCTTCAGCGCAGACACGATCGCCGAACTCGCTCGCCGCATCGTGAATCCATATCAGTTGCGGCCGATGCCGGCGGCGGTCCTCGAAGAGACGGTCGCCAGGTACAACGCCTTCGTGGATGCGGGCACAGACGCAGACTTCAAGAAGCCCAGCCCGCGGTACAAGATTCAGACCCCGCCGTTTTACGCGGCGTGGTCTACACCGATGCTTCATGATTCGCTCACTGGTCTCAGGACGAACGCGAAGGCACAGGTGTTGGACATGCAGGGCCAGGTGATCCCGGGCCTCTATTGCGCAGGCGAGTCACAGGGTGGGTTTCCTCAGCATGGTCTGGGCAGAACCACTGTTTTCGGTCGCATCGCGGGCCGGGATGCTGCCCTAAACGGCGGCAAAGGCTGAAGCCTCAAGTAAGGTCCATCGGTGAGACGCCATCGCTCGATCGGAATCACCTCATGGTCTCCGGTCAGCGCCTATTTCGTTTTCACGTAGGACGTTCATGGCGACACATCAAACGAACGTCGAGATGACTCGGCCCATTCCATCAGAAGTGGAGGCTGGCGCCGACGTCATCCTGAAGGTCAAGGTATGGTGTCCTGAGGGCTGCGACCTGCGAGGCATTCCAATCAAAGTCAAGGCGGCAGATGAGGTCGTGCTCTCGAGTGAACTGGCTACGCATGACGAAATGATCAACGAAACAGAGGAATTCGCCGTCAGAGTCCCTGAACATGTTGGCGACCATGCCTGGACCATCCAATTCCTGCGTCATGAGAGCGAGGGTGGAGTTCATGAGGAGAGCCATCTCGTTATGTCCTTCACGACAAGACCTCACATAACGAGCATGGCCGTGTGGGGAGTTCCAACACCAGTGGTGGTGAACAGTAGGTTCAGAGTGAAGGTTGGGGTCAAATGTTCGGCGACGTGTCCGTTGGCGGGGCAGCTCGTCGAAGTTCGCGATGCAGCGGGAATCCTGATCGGCGAGGGCACACTCGGTGAAACGCCCTGGCCTGGAACGAGTGCCTTGTACGTAGCCGATGTGGAGCTGGCTGCGCCGGCAACGGAAGGGATGGCCTCGTGGTCCGCCAGATTCACGGCTGGAAAGCCAGGATTGCCGCACGAAGACGCATCCGTCATGCTCAGCTTTCGTACGGCTGGGCCTCCGGAACATCGGGTGACAGTTCGAGTTGCTGACCATGAGACGGGAGCTCCACTCGAAGACGTTGAGGTGCGGCTTGGCGTCTATCGAGCCCTGACGGATGAGCACGGCCTGGCAGGGCTGGAGGTACCGGGAGGCGTCTACGACCTCAATGCCTGGAAGGTCGGTTACGAAACACTCCCAAGGACCCTGGAGGTCAGCGGCAATCTCATGATCCAACTCGAAGCTTTGCTTGCTGCTGAAAAGGATTCGGAAGACGAGCGAGTGTGGATGTGAACCAACGTGACGGGGGCTAACTTTGAGCGGAGCAGGAACTATGAAACGAAGCAACCTCGCTGGCGTGGTCCTTCTGGTACTAGTGGGAAGCCAACATTTGCTGAGCAGTGCTCCGGCCGGCCAGGCATTGCAGAGCCCGGCGGGCGGTGTTCCGATGTTCGAGTTGGACCCCAACTGGCCGAAAATCCCACAGCGATGGAAGCTCGGAGACGTCGTCAGCATTGGTATCGATGCCCAGAATCATGTGCTGCTCCTGCACCGCCCGCGGACCCTTCCCGCCGAACAGGCATCGATGACGGCGCCACCCATCGTCGAATTCGATCTCGACGGCAATTTCATCAAAGCGTGGGGTGGGTCTGGAGCCGGATATCAATGGCCGGAACGAGAGCACGGCATTCATGTCGACCATAGAGGCAACATCTGGATTGGCGGAAACAACTGTCCCGGACGAAAGTTACCCGGACTTAAACCGGTGGCGGATGATCACCTGCTCAAGTTTACAGGCGCAGGGAAATTTGTACTGCAAATAGGTCGGAGCAACAGCAGCGGTGGCAACGCGGATAGGAAGAACCTGCACGAGCCGGCGGATGCATTCGTTTACCAGCCCACGAATGAAGTCTTCGTGGCCGACGGATACGGCAACCATCGCGTGATTGTGTTCGACGCCGATACCGGGTCCTTTAAGCGCATGTGGGGAGCATTTGGAAACAAGCCGCTCGACGCGGACTTTTGCCCCTCAGAAGATTCGCCCCGCGTTCCCAAGAAGAATGACGAGGGTCCGGGCCCCCAACAGTTCGACATCGTGCACGCCATTCGAGTCTCTAATGACGGCTTCGTGTACGTGGCCGATCGGGAAAACAAGAGGGTGCAGGTGTTCACGATTGACGGCAAGTTCGTCACGCAAGTCATTGGACCTGCATCGGGAGGATTTGCGGGCGCCATCTCGTTATCCGCAGACCCGGCTCAGTCGTTTCTCTATGTCGCAGCCGGATCGCAGATCCACATCCTGAATCGCAAGACGCTGAAGACCCTCGGCGCCATTGGCGGCAATGGCATCCTAGGCGGGGGACACCACATGATGGTCGACTTGAAGGGAAATATTTATACGGCCCAATCTGGTCGCGGAGCCCAGAAACTGATATTCAAAGGGCTCTCGTCTTCTCGATGACCCTTAGCTACGAGATGCCTTCGTGGCTTTTCGCTCAACGGTGAGTTGGGGGGATCATGAAACACTTTCTGACGTTCTTGACGATCGGTCTGCTCGCAACGGCGACGCCCGCTTCAGCGCAGTGGCAGGGAGTGGACAACGTAAACGAGCCGAGGGTCATCGAAGCCCTGGATACGGTCGTCATGGAAGACATGACGTTCATGGAAATCCGAGACGCCATCAGGGCCGGCAAGACCACTGCGATCGTTGGAACCGGCGGACTCGAGGCGCGGGGTCCCTACGTGACGATTAGCAACCACAACAACTCTATCCGGGTCGAAGTTCCCATGATTGCAAGAAGGCTTGGGAATGCGCTCGTGGCTCCAATGATCGGATTTGGCCCTGCGGGGGCAGGTACCGAAGTCTATCCGGGAACCTTTGGGTTTCGAGTCGAAACCTTCAAGATGGCGATGACAGATATTTGCACCGCTCTCAAGAGATACGGGTTCAAGAACATCATCCTTATAGGCGATAACGGCGGGAACCAGACCCCAATGAAAGAGGTCGCGGCGGAGCTCAACAAAGCGTGGGCCGGAAGTGAGACGGTCGTTCATCATGTGCCCGAGTATTACGCCACGCACAGGACTATCGACAAAGCGCTCCCATCATGGGGAATCAAAGAGGTGCCGGAGAAGGGCGTCCACGATAGTTTTCGAGTGGAAGCGCTGATGATGCTGGCGAATCCCGATAACGTTCGGCTCAAGCAGCGGATGGCCGCCGGCAAGACGACAATTGTCGGGGTAGACCTTTTACCCGTGGAAAAGACACTCGAGATCGCCAGGAAGATGCTCGAAATGAAAGTGGCGCCGACCGTGGAAGCGATCCGGAAAGTAGTAGCACAGGGAAGAGGCAGTCAATAGCCTTTTCGAAAGGGCTCACGGTAAGCAGCAGCTCGGATCCGTTGACGCAATCGCCTCAGCGCCGTGGGCCCTGCGCAGTGGCACGAGATTCGGCTGCAGGCAAGCTGAACGCGAGGTACTCGCCCACATAGTTACCGCCGCCGACAGCCACGATGATGTACTGTCGGCCGTCCAGCATGTATGTCATCGGAGATCCGCTTTGTGGGGCGGGCATCCCCACTCCTCCCACCTCTTTACCCGTCGCCTTGTCGTAGGCTCGCAGCATGGCGCCGCGTGGATGCTCCGGTGTCGTGGTGACCTGCGCGTCGCCGAGGATGACCAGTGTCTTCGTGACAACGGATCCCACCGTTCCACCTTGGCCGGTCTTCGGGATGTTCAGGCCCTTGAGCGCCGCGTGGTTGCGCACGTTATCTGGCGTGTCGCCACGAGGCACCTGCCACCTCAGCTCGCCTCGATCGAGATCAATGGCAGTGAGAACACCGTACGGGGGTTTCACGATTGGCAACCCCTGAACGCGGGAGACTGCATCCGTATCCGGGCCATCACCTGGCAGCCCGTGGATTTTTCCTCCCTCAATTCCTTCTACGTACTTCATATCCGAGAGACCGGGTGGTGTGGGCGCCACGGATAACGCCGAGACCGAGGAATTACCAGCCGCAGCGTATAGGATGTGGGTCTCGGGATCGTACGACGCGCCGGGCCAATTCGAACCGCCGTTGGCCATTTGCACCGTGCCGAGTATTCCATTCATTTTTCCGGCCGCGGGTGGAGTAAATAACGGCCCGAGCCTATAACGCTCAAGAGCCTTGAGCGCCTCTGCCCGGAGCTCCGGCGTAAAATCGATCAAGTCGTCCGGAACGCGAAGTTCGTTGCGGGCGTAAGACGGCGGCTTGGTAGGAAACGGTTGCGTCGGTGAGTACCACTCCGTGGGCACCTCGCCTTTCGGCACCGGCCGCTCCTCAATCGGCCACACGGGCTGGCCAGTCACTCGATCGAAGACATAAAGAATGGCCTGCTTGGTCGGCTGCGCGACCGCCTTGATCGGCCTTCCATTGACCGTAATATCGACCAGAATCGGCGCCGCGGGAATATCCAGGTCCCATATCGGATGGTGCACCAACTGGAAGTGCCACCTGCGTTGCCCGGTTTTGAGATCAACGCAGACGAGGCTGTTCCCAAAGAGATTGTTGCCGGGTCGGTGTCCGCCGTAGACGTCGGAGATCGGATCCTCGATCGGCAGGTAGACCAGCCCGAGGTCTTCGTCCGCGGAGATCTGAGCCCACGCCCCTGCGTTGCCGGTCGTCGCCCAGGAATCATTCAACCATGTCTCATTGCCAACCTCGCCCGGTCGCGGGATCGTGTTGAACGTCCACAGGCGTTTGCCGGTCCGCACATCGAACGCGCGAACCAACCCCTTCGTACTGTTATGGGTCGGCCGCGGCCCGCCCCCTTCGCCCGACATCGCCGCGCCGACGATGACGACGTCCCTCACGACCGTTGGCGTGGCGTGAAGGCCGATCTCGCCGGTCACTAAGTCGATCTGCTGACCCGTGGCGGACACAACACCCTGCTTCAAATCCACGATGCCGGCGTTACCAAACGTGGGAATCGTGGCCCCTGTGCGGGCATTTACCGCAACCAGCTGATAACCGATGGTCACGTACAGAATTCGGTCATCGCCGCGACCGTCGCTCCAATACGACAGCCCGCGCCCGGAGAGCGACCGAGGCGAGAGCTCAGCGCGCCGCCCTTCGTCCGGGCTGCGATGTACCCACAATTGCTCGCCGGTCTTCGCGTCCAACGCCACAACCGACCGGCGCGTACCGCCCGTAGCGTAGACCACACCGTTGACCATGAGGGGCGTCCCCTCCAACCTATATTCCGGGCGCGGCCCGAGATTGTCGGTCCTGAACCTCCACGCGATTTCCAACTGGCTGAAGTTGCTGGCATCAATCTGATCAAGAGGAGAGTATCTGGTGCTTTTAAGATCGCCGCCGTAGTGCCGCCATTCAACGTTCGGTGCAGCGGCGGGTTTCGCGGGCTGGCTCGATATCGATGCCGTCAACCACAAGAGTCCGATGCCGACGGACGCGATCACCAGCGAGGTTCGATATGAGATTCGCGACATCGTTCACTCTCCACGCCCCTAAATCACGAAGCCCGCAATCAACTTTCACCGCCGCCTACAACGAGCGGAGGGACGACAGCGCATTCGCGGCCAGCGTCATCTGGCCCGAAAATTCCTCCGATAATTTGCTGACCTGAGAAGGAGTTCGAGTATCCCGGCGCGTCAGAGTCGTCTGAGAGCACCGGGACACTCGGATAGGAACTATCAGTAGGTGTACGTGAGGCCGAACTCGAGAATCCTGGGTGGCACGATGGCAGTTGGTCTCAAGAAGTTGGGTCCCGAGAGCATCGTCACTCTGATGGTGCTGTTGGTGTTCAGCAGATTGTAGAGATTCAGGCGCAGATCGACGTTGTGCGCCGCCAGCCGGAGCCTCTTCTGCACCTTCAGATCGACGACATTCAGGGTCGGCTCACGCCGCGTTCCGATCGGTTCGGCTCGCAACGTGATGGAGCCCAGGACGCCGCCCGTGTAGAGAACTTGCCGCGCCCACGGGATACCACTTTGGTGCGAGAAGCTTGCCGACACCAGCACTTCACGCGGAAAGGAGTACGCGGCGTGGACCCGGGCTATCCATTCCCAGGTGCGATCGGCGGCGAAGATCTCTGCGTTGGGGTCGGCGTTCGCCGCGTAGATCGGGGAGGTGGCAGTAGCCGGCGTGAGGCCGCCGATCAACGGCACGTCGATTTTCGTCGCCGAATAAGACGCTTGAGCCATCCAGTTATTAGACAGCCGCTTTTGGGCCCCAAGTTCGATCGTCTTGAATGTCTGGGGGGACGGATCATTGATTAACATGAACTTCTCGAACTTGTTTCCCGCTAGCGCGGCCGGAAACTCGTAATACGTGATCGACGTCCCGGGATCGTCCGCGGTCCCGGCCCGACCGTCGGGGCCGGGGT
>ORMF012137606.1_pt1 | contig 10259 bp, 10 predicted proteins | sample 1779871 | NCBI WGS metagenome assembly ORMF01 (sample SAMEA104232316, study PRJEB22302) | groundwater metagenome | biome: forest; feature: aquifer; material: groundwater | place: USA | collected 2011-08-07 | depth 5.4 m | reverse complement strand
GTCTCTAGCGTTGGGTAGCCACGTCTTTACATCTTGCAGACTGATTTTTTGGTATGCCGCTGCATTGTCTTTTTGATTTTCTTGTCGGTCTTTGATTCCAAGAGTCAGATATTCTATGACACGACCGGAAGCTACTCCCATACTTTTTGAAGCATTTTTCAAAGATTGCACTGTGTTATTGTATGAAGAGAGTTCGTCGTCATACTTATCTCTCGGCTTTGGGCTAACCAATAGAAGGGCAGCAAGAGAACACCATTCATTCCTTTCGGATATTCCGTATGTAGTCAACCACTCTTCTGCGATTCTTATCATGAGACCGTCTTCCAGTGACACTGCTCTCATGCCCTCTGATATTTCCATGCAAAGTGCTTCACCCTCTACTGGCGATTCAACAAACACTGCCGGAACAAGTTTTTCAATCGCACGTCTTCCGCCAGCCCCGTCAGTCTCTTTTTCTGCAATTATTGCATAATGAATAAATCGCCTAGCCAATAAAAATCCAAGCTCACGATTACGCTTCAACAGTCTGATAATGGTATCTACCCAATCGCTCACTTGATAGTCTTCGTGATCTAATCCCTCTGAGGCTAACCGTGCTTCGGTAGAGAAGGAATTAGACTTGGTTGTGTCACCGAGAAACGTCATAATTGAAGCAGCATCTAAAAACTGTTCCGCACGGTCGATGGGAAGCCTACTACCGAGGTTCCCCTGTTTAGTTAGTTTTTCCACAATGCTTTCAAGAAGCTTGGCTTGGCCGTGTTCGTATAACCAACGAATAAAGGGCATGATTTTATAATTGAATCCCTTATCCTGACGATACAGCTTAGATATCCATTCAGCCAGCTCAATTCCGCGCTTCCTATCGGAGTCTGATAACTTATAGAAGCAGTGTCCCGTTAAATCCTCACTTAACTCTTTCAGATTGCCCTGATGATTAGTCAATATGGGTTTCAAAGTTTCTTCTATTTCGTATTGAGGTACAAGGCCGACATTGCGTTCTAACCTCCCAATCAAAGCCATCAAGGGAAAAAGTCTCATTAAGGGCTCACCGGTGAAAGGCGCGTCAATATCGGAAAATTTGCTTAAATCTACCCTAAAAGATAAGAGCGGTGAGGTAATATCAAAATACGCCTTAACAGCAAAATATCTGTATACATCCCTTTCGCTTCCGTCATGAATCAGGCTTCTGATCGACGAATTCGTAACTTCGGTTGAAAGCGGTAGCCCCATATTTTTGCTGAGCACTTCAGCATCTTCTATTTTGTTAAATCTTACACAGAACCATGCTGTCCTTGCGGCAAGATACCCTCCTTGTCTTTTTGCAAGGGGGATTGCCTCCTCAATAAGCTTGGCTGCATTTTCTCTTTCATCACGATATATGTAATATTCAGCTGCCCACAGGATATCTAACAAATCCCACGACCATCCCCTTTGAATTGTCTCTTCTCTGAAGGAAAGTGCACTCTCAAATGGTAATACTTTCCAAATAGACGTTTTTGTATAAGAGGCAAATCCCTTTGCAATATTTGTTTTCTCCCAATTTTCTTCTCCCACAGTAGCCTTTTCTTGAAAATATCCATTGAGTTCTATGACCCTATTCTTACTGAAAATTAGGGCACATTTGATCCACTGCTCTATATATGGAAAGAGATCATGCGGAATGTTCCGCTGACCATAAGGCACCTGTACATTTAGAAAAGTTATTGGATCAATATTCCATAAGCTCCATAATCTGTGTCCTAATGACTCCTCCCCCTCCCTCATTAATCTCGGAATAAGACGTAACATAGCAGCACGCCTCTCCAGCACCAATTCCGAAGGATGTGGTGGAATTTCAGCAAGTGGATCTCTGGAGTCTTCTTCATGTTCCGTGAAAAAGAAGTGCTCCTTTTCTTTAACATTTTCCCAATGATTAACTCGTATCCCATCGCGTATAATCATCATTCCCATTCGCATGATTTCAAGTAAGTCGTCACCATTTAATGCACATTCAAAAGCAAGTCTTAATTCAGTTGTGATCTCATGATCCAGTCTACTTTTATTAATCTTATTGTCGTATCGCGACTGTGTGACAATTTCTAAGACTTGCTTATATTGCTCCGCCTCCCAATAATGGTTAACAACATGCGCGTGATAGCCCTCAGTATTAGGCCGTTTTAAATAGTAATCACCCAGTTTAAGGTTTACGTATTTGACTATTGAAACATCGAGCTTGCTTTCGAGATATAGCCTGAAATCATTGTGGTATATGATCTTGCCCTTCTCGGACGTAGACAATACTGGATTAAGAGTCTCAAGGATAGGAACCGCGAATGGCGGTGTGACATCAAGCGCTTCGAAGAGTTCGGGACTGATAGGTTCTTGCGATACCACAAACATAGCCTGCGCATTTTGCAGCAATCCTTTCTTGCCTTCAAATACTGAGAGCTTAGAAATATCTTCCCAAAGTCTTCCATAATAAAGTTGAAGGTCCTTGCCGGGCAGTCTTCCTTTGGCAAGCACTTTTTTTACTGATTCAAGACTGGCGCATTCTTTTATTGCCTGTACCGCATACCGTACGCTGAGAGGATTGCCTTCAGTGTGTTCCAGTAGGATATAGCTGACTTGCATACAAAGAGGTGGATCGGAAAGCCATAGACCGGAGTTTCTTAAATAGGCATTGATTTCGTCAATCTTTATTGGGGGTATATCAATAATTCTAACTATGTCTTTGTCTTCCAGCCAGATGGGATAACCTTCCCATGACGGTTGCCCTGATAAAATTAGAATTACATTCTCCGGTAGTTCATCCGGGCCTTTTAGCTCATCAAGAAATGTCTGGACAGCCAATGCCTTCGCTCGTGCAGCATGATCTAAGCCGTCAATAATGATGATTAGTGGTGTCTGTTGGAATACTTCACACCCAATGTCATTTATCTTCTCCCAAAAAAGTGTACGATGGTCTTGATTGGGATCTATATAGGACGGGATCCTCCTCTCAGGGAAACGCTTTGCAAGTTGAATCAACAGGTCGTGATAGAAATCTTTTTTCTGAACTCTTTCAGTTCTATCAGAATGTTCTTTTGGATTGTAAGCATAATAACGCATACATATATCTTGTCTGCTCTCGATAAACTTAGTTATTGCGACTGTTTTGCCGGAACCGGGGACACCTCTTAGAAAAACAATCCCTTTTTTCATGCTTCTAATATTTTCTTCCAATGCCTCTTGAATATTTCCAAAGGGTGTATATTCTTTCGGAATTAAATCGGTGAGGGCATGTTCATGAAGCAATTTGCCACGATCCGAAATATCAAGGCGTTTTTTTAGTTTAATCGGTGTTACCTGCTCTCTGACGGCAGCCCATTCAGTTACAGCAGCTATCAGGACATCAGTCATTTTTTTTGCTTCATAAGGCAGAGCGACAAAAGAAATTAATTTATTTATCAATGCCTCCTGCAATTCATCCAGTGTTCTTATGTCTGGTGGGCAAAAATTGAGCTGGGACACAAAAATTTCAAAATGCTCGTTGAGCCTTGATTCTTCTCTTAAGAATTGCCAAAAATCAGCAAGATCTGCCGACGGGTTGAATGCACGTCCCGAAATGATAGCCTCTTTGCAAGGATTTATGAGGTTCCCGATAATCTTGGTCAATGCGGGTCGCTTTCGGCCCTTTGAGTCGGTGCTGGCCTGATTGCTAAATGGTCTGTTTGTTAAAAGATAAATCTTTATTGTGGTAGTACCATGGCCTCTAACTTTTTTCCACCCCATCGCAAGTTTGCGCCATATGTCCATGAGGTCGCCAGTAGTAAAATTCTCGGCAGATGACGTTTTAACCTGATAGTAGTCATACCCACTTTCATGCTGTATCACAAAATCCTCAATATGCGGCGCACTTTTGGGATCGGCTTCAGGTGTGACACTAACAAAATTTGTTGCCGGATCGAGCAGTTTCAGAATATAGAAAGCTGTATGCAGGTTCTGAAGATAAAACGGCGTTTGAGGGGTCTGACTCATTTCGTTAAACTCGTGCTTTCTCCGATGTTAAGCTTAAACCACACCATGTCTTTTGCCACATCCTCCCCTCGCCGCTTTTTTCCTACTCATCCAGTGAGGCTTTGTCTATCAAGCGCCTGCCATGAACAACGGTAACGATTTTTATCTCGCCAGCGGCTGCGTCATAACGATAAATGACACGGTAATTCCCGCTTATCACCTCTCTATGCGGCAAATAGGGGAATTCAGGAATATGACGCCCGGATTCCGGAAACTGATGTAGCCGTTCTGCAGAGCTGGTGATGTTCTCTATCTGAAATCTTGCATAAATCGGAGAATCTGCCGAAATGTAGTCGTATATTTCCTCAATGTCTGCTATTGCTCTTTCGCTCCAAATTAGTTCTGCCATTTCCCTGATAATCTCTTCATGGCTTCGGAGTGCGAAAATGTACGCCCTTCGCGGATATCAGCCTCTCCACTCTGAATTTTCTGAAGCAAATACAGGCGGTACATCATTTCTTCGACATCCACCTGTTCAGGCAGCTCTTTAAGTATTTTTTCAATCTCAGACTTTGAAACTTGCTTTGTTAACATATCCCAACCTCCTTCTCGTTCCGGCAAGCGATAATCTCATTTTATACATTCAGTAACCCTTTGTTCATCTTATATAAATAATAGGTAATGCCAGGTCATTATTGCAAGATAATATCTTTAAACGAGACTCCTGAGGACATAAATAGTCATACCCCGTGTCTCCTTAAATCCCTCTCTGACAGCCCGAAATAATGTCCTACCTCGTGGATAAGCGTTTTCTGAATTTGTTCGATAAGCTCTTTTTCAGAGGAGCATATACCCTCGATGTTCTTCTGAAAAAGAATTATCCTGTCAGGCAGGGGATAGGGAATTTCAAAAAATCCTTTTTTTCTTGGATGAGGAACGCCGCTGAAAAGACCGAGCAGGCTTTCTCTTCTTGCATTCACCCGTCCTGCATCTTCATTGGACGGATAATCTTCAACAGTAATCGCAATATTAGTAAAGTACTTCCTGTATTCCACAGGCAAGGTTTCCAGCGCCTTTTCAGCAATCTTTTCAAAGTCCTCTCTGCTTATCCTGAAGCTCATAGCCTTATTTTACAAAAAGAGCGCACGAAATTAACATGATTGACTGAAGTTAAAATAGATTTAAACTTGATTTTTCACTCCTTTTGTAATAGCATACAAAAAATCTCCTGAAGAGGCGGTGTTCATGAAGTTGGAGAAATTGGCGTCTGTATGAGAATTATATTGAAAGCCTGTGCATCTCTCTTAACTGTACTATTCCTTGCTGCTGTATGCTATGGCGCAGATGCAAAAACCTACTTTAAACAGGGCAAAGCTAGCGCAGCCGAGGGACAATATGACGAGTCTATCACTGAATTAACCAAGGCTATTGAACTAAAACCAAAGTATTATCAGGCCTACAACAGAAGGGGAAAGGCTTATGCAGCCAAGGGACAATATGACAAGGCCATTGCTGATTTCACCAAAGCTATTGAACTGAACCCGAAATATTATTATGCCCATAACAACCGCGGGAATGCTTATTATGACAAGAAACAATATGAACAGGCGCTGGCTGACTACTCGAGGGCCATTGAGTTAAATCCAAAGAGCCACCGGGCATATACCAACAGAGGCAATGTCTATTACGACAGGAAAGAATATAAAGAAGCCTACGCTGACTATACCAAGGCAATCACCCTAAGCAAAAAAAACGATTCTGCTTATTTCAACCGGGGACTTATCTATTATGCCCTGCAACAGTATGACCTGGCTATCGCTGATTTCACAAAGGTAATTCAACTTAACCCCAAAGACCCCGCTGCTTATATCAATCGGGGGCATGCTTACAAGGCAATAGAGCAGCATGAAAAAGCCGATGCCGATTACATAAAGGCAGACGAATTAAATAAACCCCAATAAGTTCATCTTACAAATAACAGATGCGAAGAGATTTTAAAAAGGAGGGAACATGAACCCTGTTATTGAGGCAATAAAAAAGAGAAGGTCAGTAAGGTCTTATGATCCCAAACCAATCCCAAAAAATATCATGAATGCAATAATAGAGGCAGGGAACCAGGCGCCCTCTGCAATGAACAGCCAGCCCTGGCGCTTTGTTGTTGTCGAGGATAAGGCGCTGAAAAAAAAGCTCCTCGATGCAGCGCTTCCTAATGCGAAAAAGATTCTTGAGCATGTAAAAGACTCTGACCCTGAGAGATATAAAACAATAATGAAACGCTATGAAGAAATGGAAGACCCTATTTATTATTCTGCGCCGTCAATACTTTTTGTTATAGGCTCCGGCAGATATGCAGACCACTCATGCCCTCTCGCCTGCGAGAATATTATGCTTTCCGCATATTCCCTGGGCATAGGAAGCTGCTGGGTTGGCTTTGGTTCAATGGTTACAGACAATGCTGATGTCATAAAAGCGCTTGAACTTAAGGACGACGAAAAAATATTCGGCCCCATATTGCTCGGCTATCCGAAGGCGCATACCGAGCCCCCGCAGAAAAGAGAGCCTGCGGTCAAGTGGATTTAGCTGAATCATCAGCAAAGCGTTATCCACCATGTCTCAGGTTTTGAAAACCCAGCAGGGCTCCGGTCCCAAATACCACCGGGCCCCCAAAAACAAGTTTAATATATGATAGAAATATTAACTTCAGAACTTAAAACATTACCTGGATACCGCCGTTGATAAACCAGGTAGTTTTCAACTGCAGGCCGTTCAGGTTTTGATACATTGGTACGCCGCCTTCAACCCCGATACTGAAGGGGCCTTTCTGGTAGCTCACGCCAATCGCGCCATCGAGGCGCCGGCCTCCGTAGTTATCGGGATCAGCATCCGGCGTTGGAGCGCCCATACCTGTTACAGGATGAATGAGTTTGTCTATCTCGGGGTCGTGGCCCCTTATCCTGCCCGTATCGTTATAAGCCAGCCGCAGCCAGGAGGAGGCAGGGCCTAAGGCACGCTGGAACCAACTGTTCACCTTGAATACATTGCCAAGGCGGTAACCGTTCTTGTTGTCGTCCATGCGATACGTATACATGCCTTGCGCTCCCCAGTTCCATTTCTCATCGTCGCTAAGTACATTATAGGTAAGCGCAGGCTTCAGGTCATATGTGCCTGAACCGAGTTGCATGTCATAGGGGGCGCGGTATTCCTTGTGCATCATCTCTACCTTCTGGTCAATGTCGCCGGTCGGAAGGCTGAGGCCAAGACTGCCGACGAGGGATTTGTTAAGCTTGTATATTCCTCTTAGCTCCACGTCCCCGAAGCCTTGCGTGCGCATAGGGTCCTCGCGTGTAATCTTTTTCCCCGGGCCCATATCCATCAGCATGGCCATCTCATTTTCCTGATGATTACCCATGATCATCCCGGTCAGTCGGTCGGTGAACCCGTACATAACCATCAGCATTTGCATGTCCATAGTCATAGTGGTAGGGATCATCATATAGTTATAAGGCTTGCCTCTTTTGTAGCTGACAGTATTCTGATCAACGTCCTTACTGCCTGCTCGCAGTCCGCTCATCTTCATATGCATGTATTTGTAATTGACCATCCACATGCCGGCAGGATGAGTATGGTATATATCGTCGCCAAAAGCAGGATTAAACACCATTTGAGCGCCAGGGCCCATGTCCATATGGCTCATATCGTGGCCCATGTGAGACTGCTGCTCGTGTTTCATCTCCGTGCTCCCGCCTACTTCCCCCTCGGCGGCTTTCATCGCCTGGTCGAAGGGGGTTATCTTCCCGCCGTTTTCCTGAACAAATTTTTGTGCGTCCTCCTCCCTGGCAAAGGCCCATTTTGCCAAAGAAGTCATGACGCCCTCTTTACTGCCGCCGACAACCCAGGTTGCAGCCTTTGCGTCAATCAGTGTTAGTGTCGTATAATCAGCAACCATAAACGACTTGACCTGCTTGTCTTTGTTCTGTTTCAGCTCTGCTGTTGCACAATGGAGACTGCAGACCCCAACAGTGGCGCCATCGGCATAGACAATGAGCATCCTGCTCTTAGCAAAAACAGTCCTGTCCATCCCGCATTGTTTGCAGGCTTTAGGGTTCTCCACCCCGTCCGCTGCGCCGGCAGCGAAAGAATTCAGGGGGAGTATGATACTAAAAACTAAAAACAAAAATGAAATAAAAACATTCCTTATCCTGATACTACCTCCTTTACTGTTTGAAGCCATTTTCTTCCTCCTCGTTTTTTTGTATTGCAACAGTCATAGAACTGTTTAGTCCCGTTCAGTTAAGGCTGTATTTTATCGGTATCAGCAACTGCGCCTCAACAGGCGGCCTTGGAAACGGGGATGCCTTTTTAACTGTCTCAATTGCATTCCTGTCGAGGAGCGTTATCCCTGAGCCTTCTTTAATCTTTATATCTTTGGCATGTCCATCTATGCAAACAATAAATGAAACTACAACCTTACCTTCCCAACCCATCTGCCTTGCTACCCTTGGATAACTGATATTCTTCTGTATCGCATCCCTTACATAAGAAAAGTTTTCCTTTAAATACCTGGCTGTTCCATCAATCAGGTTCACACTCTCATAGCTGCCTGTACTTATGAGAGCTGTCCTTTTTTCTGCTGTAATATTAGAAGCACGGCTAACGCTCTCATTTTTTTGTTCTGCCGGAGCCTGTACAGGCGCCTGTGTATCTGACGCCTGGTTGTCAGGAATTACCGGTGATAATTTTTGTTCTGCCTTTTCGATTTCCTGCTTTTGCTCTGTTATCTCAGGCCTCTGGTCCCTTACTTTCTCCGGCTGCCCCGCGGCATTCATCGAATCTTCAAGACTGAAATCTATAACCATTAACTTATTTGCAGGTATGATAGAACCGATATTAAACAAAACCGTGAACAACAGTGCATGGGTAACAATAGAAACCTGTAATGACCTGAATTGATAGTTCATCTTTTTTGTTCCGTCTGAAGGCTTACCTTCCTGAACCCGAGTTTTTTTACAATATCAAGAACATCCACAAATACCTGGAGGCTGATATCCCTGTCTGCCCTTATAAGTATTGGAATGGCCTTATCAAGAGATATGATGGAATCTCTTAAACTCTCCAGCGACATAAGCTTGGAATTCAGGTAAATATTCCCTCTCTTGTCTATTTCTACTGTCTGGGTCTTTAATGTCTCCTCGTGGCTTTTTGAGGCCCTTGGCAATTCAACGGGAATTATCCCGCTGGCTATAAACGTGGACGTCGTAAGCACTATTGTAAGAAGCACAAGCATCACATCCACCAGAGTGATGACATTTATGTAATCAAATTCTTTCTCTTCCATTTTTCATCTCCCACTGCATCATGAGAACCTTTGCCTTTCTCAGCAGAAAGTTATAGAAAGTAACCGACGGGATAGCAACCAGCAGCCCTACCGCAGTGGCCTTCAATGCAAGGGCAAGCCCGACCATTATCTTGCTTGTATCCATAAAACCTTCTTTTCCCATGGTATAAAATGTGAGCATAATGCCAAGGACGGTTCCCAGCAATCCTATATAGGGCGCATTGCTGCCAATAGTGGCTATAATGTGGAGCCTGCCTGTAAGGTTAAGTTCCAGAGACTTTTTGTCAGAGAAATCATCTATCCTGATATGTTTGTAAACAAGATGCCTCTCAACAGCTATTGCAACAGCAATAATGCTCATTGTTGCCAGAACCCCTATTATCCCGTAATCTACAGCAGCCCTAAGCCATTCCATTATTATCCTCCTGTTTGCTTCTTCTAATCTTATTAAATATCACTATCAACAACACTCCTATACCCGCTCCTGCGCAGCCAAAACAGGATGTGCATGCATTCCCGGAGCATCTTGAAAAAGAGGCAAGCCCTGTTAATCCGCTTGATGCGCCCACTGCAGTATAGAGCAGCCTATGCCTTAATCTTTCCATAACTTATTGCCTCCTCCGGACATTTACTTTCGCATATCCTGCACGGCATGCAGGAAAGCTGGTCTATCTCTGCCTTTTCCCTCACGCTGATTGACCATGTCGGACATGCCTTTTTACATTCACCGCAACCAATACACTTATCCTTATCCACTTTCATCCTTTTGCCGAATGTTAAGCCTAATCTGTTTGATAACGAGTCAAGGACGCCTATAGGGCAAAGGAGGTTGCAATAGGCCCTTCCGCCTTTTGCAAAAAAGCCTGAAACGCCTATTGTGACCAAACCGGCTATCCCCATTGATGTTGTAAGATATGTCCTGTATGCAGGGACAAAAGGCGCGCCTGCT
>ORMF010023731.1_pt1 | contig 10260 bp, 7 predicted proteins | sample 1779871 | NCBI WGS metagenome assembly ORMF01 (sample SAMEA104232316, study PRJEB22302) | groundwater metagenome | biome: forest; feature: aquifer; material: groundwater | place: USA | collected 2011-08-07 | depth 5.4 m | reverse complement strand
TTCAGCCTGGGAAAGTAATCGCGATAGCGCTTGGCGTCGCGCGTGAGCAATACGAGTCCCGCCACTGCCGCGTGGGCGCCGATGTAGAAATCGGGCAGCGGCGAGCGCTTTGAGCCTCCCCGGCTCCGGTATCGCCGGAACGCTTTGCCGGCTATAAAGGCCGCGTCCCAAGGCAGAGCGAGGCGCGCAAACGGGTGCCCGGAGAGCGCGGTCTCGAGCGCTTCGAGCGTGTCGTAGTGCACCGATAGTTCGGCATACACGATCGGATTGATCGCCAGGCCGTCGCGGTTTGCGGCCTGATTCAGCCGCGATGCGGACCAGTCGAACCACACGGGATCCTCGGTCGCGACGTCGAGCAGCACGTTCGTGTCGACGAGGACAGGCATACCGCTTTAGTCCTCGCCGCGGGTCAGCGCCATCAACTCGTCAGTGCTGCGTTTCAGGTGCTTGAGAGAGCCGCGCAGCGGCGCCATCGCGCGCTGCCCGCTGCTGGCGCGCTTGCCGAGCGGCTTGAGGATGACGCGGCCGCGCACGATCTCGAATCCGACCTCCGTATGCGGCAGCAGCCCCGTCTGCTCGCGGATGCGCTGCGGGATAGTGACCTGGCCTTTGCTGGTGATGCGCATGGCGCCTCCCTGGTAATACTCCAATGTGGTAAGAATCTTACACGAAGGGTATTGCAGCGGCAAGCGCCGTGTCCCGATAGCAGAGTGCCCCGATAGCCCGCGTCCCGGCCACGCCGCCCGATTCGCGCTCAGACGGCAACTCAGCCTTTGCTGAACTGGATCGCGCCGCCCTTGGCCGCGATTTTCACGGTGTCTTTCGCGCCGAACTCGCCTTCGAGGATGCGCTTCGCCAGCGGGTTCTCGATGCTCGCCTGGATCGCGCGCTTGAGCGGGCGCGCGCCGTACACCGGGTCGAAACCGGCCCGGGCGATCTCCGCCAGCGCGCTGTCGGCCACGTCGAGCCCGATCTCCATCCCCGCCAGGCGCCTGGTCAGTATGCCCAACTGGATCTTGGCGATGCTCTTGATGTTCTTTTCATCGAGCGCATGGAACACCACGATTTCGTCGATGCGGTTGACGAATTCGGGGCGGAATTGGGTGCGCACCTCGCCCATCACCGCGAGCTTGATCACCTGGTAATCGTCGCCCGACATCTGCTGGATCATCTGTGAACCGAGGTTGGAAGTCATCACCACCACGGTGTTCTTGAAGTCCACGGTGCGGCAGTCGTACGACCGAAGTGGACTTCAGCTCGCGGCCTCGGCAGTGCAGAACGCCAGAAACGCGCTGTCCTGCATCGGCTTGGCTATGAAATACCCTTGCGCCATGTCGCAACCCGCAGCCCGCAGCACATCCCAATCTGCCTGCGTTTCCACGCCCTCCGCAACGCTCTTGATGTTGAGGCGGCGCGCCATTTCCACGCTCGACTCGACGATGGCGAGCGACGAAGGATTCGCCGTACACCCGGTCACGAAGCCCTGGTCGATCTTGATCTCGGTGAACGGCACACGCGTCAATTGCCGCAAACTGGAGAAACCCGTTCCGAAGTCGTCCACCGAAAGGCCGAAACCCCGCATGCGCAAGCGCGCGAGATTTTCCAGCGCGGGCGCCACCTCGGTCATGGCGGCCGTTTCCGTGATCTCGAGAATCATGAAATGCGGATCGAGCCCGGCCGAGCGCACGGTCTCGGTGATGCGGTCGGCCAGCATCGTGTCGGTCAGCGAGAGGAGCGATAGATTCACCGAAACCGTCAGTTCCATTCCGCGCCGACGCCAGGCATAGCATGCGAGTGCCGCCTGTTCCAGCATCAATAGCGTAAGCGCGTCGATCTTTCCGCTTTGCTCCAATACCGAAATGAACGCATAGGGACCGACCACACCGCCCTCCGGGTGGCGCCAGCGGGCCAGCGCTTCCGCGCCCAGGACCTTCCCCGTCGCCAGATCCACCTTGGGTTGAAAGAACGGTTCGAACTGTTTCTCCCGCACGCCTTGCAGAATCTGCTCGAGACTGAAGCTCGCGGTGTCGGCGGGCGCGCGCGCGGACTGTGGTTTGGGCGGTTCATGCAGTGCGATCAGGTTTTCGAGTTCCTTGGACGTCACCGGCTTCTCGATTATGCCGAGCAGGCGCACACCATAGGCCCGCGCCATTTTTTTCACCGAGTTCAGCAGCGCCGGTTCCTGCGCGCTGGCGATGATGACCGAGACCGCACTTTCGGCCTGTCCCAGATGGCGTATGAACTCCATGCCGTCCATTTCCGGCATGTCCAGATCGCAGACCACGACGTCCACCGGCGCACTGTCGCGTATAGACGCCAGCGCCTGCCTGCCGTCGCCGGTCTCCTGCACTTCGCTGGCGCCGAGGGAGCGCAGCATGCGCGCGATTGTCCGGCGCTGGAAATCATCGTCTTCGACGACCAACACAATCATGCCATCGGCTACGTTCATTTTTTCTCCTCGTTTGCGCCGGTCGTTTCGGCAACATGCGCGCGAAACTGTTCCAGCGCGCGGTTCATCGCCGCCTGCGCCGTACCTGCGTCCTCCGGGCTGCCCTGGCGCGCGGCGCGTTCCATGGTTTCGCACGTTGCCGCCAGCTCTCGCGCCCCCACCATCCGGCTCGACCCTTTCATGCGATGGGCAATGCGCGCGCAAGCCGGAAGGTCCTGCAAGGTCAGCGCCGAAGGAAGCCTGGCAAGATCGATGCGGCTCTGAGTCATGAAATCCAGCAGGATTTCCGCCCGCTCGGCGGCGCTTGCGGCAATCTTGTCGAGTTCGGCGAGATCGATGGGCGCCATCTGCGCGGCGCCCGATCCCGCGTCTGCGGCGTCGTCGGGACCGGCCATCGCCGTCGCGGCGGATGGCAGCCACTTCGACAGCATCGCCTTCAATACGGCCAGTTCGGCCGGCTTGGTCAGAATATCGTCCATGCCCGCGGCGTGACACTGCGCCGCCGCGCCGGGGAGCACATTGGCGGTCCAGGCGATGACGGGTGTCCGCGGCCGGCCGTCTTTCGCCTCGATCTCGCGTATGGCCCGCGAGAAAGCATAGCCGTCCATCTGCGGCATGTTGCAGTCGGTCACGACCAGAGTGATGCCGCCGGCCCGCCACAGCGTAAGCGCCTCGCGGCCATCGACGGCCGTCTGCACGCGCAGCCCCAGCGCCGCGATCTGGCGCGCGAGCAAGCCGCGATTGGTCGGGTGATCGTCCACCGCCAGCACCAGTGGGCCTGCGCCGGGTGCGCCGGCCGCGAGGATGGGCGCGACGGCCGTGCTTCCCTCGCGCGCGGGTTCGGCCAGCGCGGCGGCGGAGATCGGCAGCGTGAACGTCACGCTCATCGTTGTTCCATCGCCCGGCGCGCTTGTTACCGCGATAGTGCCACCCATCATCTCGGCCAGTCGGCGGCTGATAGACAAGCCGAGGCCGGTCCCGCCATACAGGCGCGCGGTGACGGCGCCCGCCTGCTCGAACGGCTGAAACAATCGCTGTTGCGCTTCCGGCTCGATGCCGATGCCGGTGTCCGTCACTGACAGGCACACCGTGTCCGCGCCGCCTGAGCGCCCGAGTAATTCCGCCCGGACCTCCACGTACCCCTCGGTGGTGAACTTGAGCGCGTTGCTGACGAAATTGTTGAGGATCTGCGACACCCGCAGCGGATCGGCCATCAGCGAGGGACTGATGCGCGGGTCCACGCTTTGCGTCAGGCTGAGGTCCTTGGCGCTCGCCACAGCATGATAGGTATTCAACACGCGGCGCAGGAGTTGCGCGATGGACACGGGCTCCAGCCGGAGTTCGAGCTTCCCCGCTTCCATCTTCGCATGGTCCAGAACATCGTCGATGATGCGGACCAGGCCGCGCCCCGAATCCCGCGCCATCTGCAGCGAGTCGCGCTGCTCGCCGTCCAGCCGGGACAGACCGAGCAACTCCAGCATCCCCAGCAGACCGTTGAGCGGGGTACGGATTTCGTGGCTCATGGTGGCGAGAAACGTATCTTTGGCGGCGTTGGCCCGCTGCGCCTCGTCCCTGGCGGCGACGAGATCCTGTTCCGCCTGCTTGCGTTCGGTGATGTCATGGTTGAGGCCGATCATGCGCAGCGCCCGCCCTTGCGCGTCCCGATCCACTACCTCGCCTTGACTTTCAATCCATCGCCACTCGCCGCTACCGGTGCGCACCTGGTGCTCGACCCGGTACTTGTCGGTACGCCCGCTGGTGATATCGGCGGCGGCCGCGAGCAGCCGATCACGATGCTGTGCAGGCACCAGCTTCAACAAATCGCCCGCCGTGGTGACACGCGGCCCCGGCTCCCCGCCTATTATCATTGCCCAGCGCTCGTCGAGGGACACCCGGTCGGTGCGCAATTCGGAATTCCACATCGCCATGCCAGCGCTCCTCAGCGCCAGATCGAGACGCTCCGTTTCCAGCTTCAGCGCCTGTCTGATCTGCGCGCGCGCCGCAATTCCCCGGCGGATGTCGCGGTACAGGAGCATGAGCATGGCCGTCGCCAACGCGAGCATGACCAGCAACGCAACCAGCGAGAGTTCCCGGGTGCGGGCAAAGTCCACCTCGCGCTTGAACAGGAGTGCCACTTCCACCGCGTCCATGCGATCGAACAGACCATTTATGGCCTCCATGGCCGGAATCCCGTCGTCAAGAGCCATGGCCGCCTGCGCGGCGCGCGTGCCATGGCTCTCGAAAAGGGAGACATGTCGCGCGAGGGCGTTCATGCGCTGGACAATGAGTGGCCGCAGCGCCGCGAGAGTTTGCATTTGTTCCGGGTTATCGGCAACCAGCTGCGACAAATTCTGTTCGTATTCGACCACCTGTGCCGCATGCAGCGTGTACTTCTCCTTGATTTTCGGCTCGCCGGTCAGCAGGTAGTTGCGTTGCGTCGACTCGGCGGTGGAGATCGATGCGTCGAGCCGGTTCAGCTCCGAGCGCACCTGTTGCGTGTAGGCAACCAGGCGCGCGGATTCCGCGAATTCGGCGCCCGTCCGATAAGTGTAGCCGCTCGCGACGAACAGCAGCACCAGCGCGCCGATGAAACCGGCGAGTATCCGGGTCTCGACGGAGCCGCCAACGATGACTTCTCCCGCCGTGCGCCGCGGCGCCGTTGTTTGATTCGCGAGGAAGGTGCCGGCGCCGAGCAGGATAAATGCAAATGCGGTATTGATCGCCACGGGCGGCACCCAGACATCGGTAACCAGTTCGTTGGCATTCCACAGATAGCCCACATACGCTACCGCACCGATCCCCATGACGAATAGCGCTGCCGGCGACGCCAGCCGCCGCAGAGCGGGGTGCGGCAAGGCGGCCAGCGCCAACCCGATCAGGACAAAGGCGACGCTGCTGTACGGCGACATGCGGCCGCGGTAAGGGTTGTACGCGTCGGTGGTGTCGCGGAAAAGCAATTCGTCGATGCCCAATTGCCAGCCGAACGCGTATTCGACGAGGGTGACGAGGCCCAGCGCGGCGACCACCAGTGTGAATCTCTGCGCCAGTCGCTGCGCCGGCGGCGACGGCCGGTCGCACAGAATGAACAGGGCGCATGCGGCCAGCACCAGACCCACTGCCGCGTTGGATTTCATCTCGACCGCGCCAGGCAGCACGCTTTTCAGCAGCGGTACGGCGAACACCCAGCCCGCGAGTCCAAGCAGCCCGATCACCGCCGTGATTGCGGCGGCCGAGCGCGGAAGCGCGGGCGAACTACCGGAGCGGATTCCCCGGCCGAGGATCTCTTCGGTGTTTTCGTCGCCGCTTTCTTTCACATTCGACATGATGATATCGATCGCGCGACGAAGGCCTCAACGACCTGCCCGCGCGCCATGCACCGGGAATTGCAGCGCGGGTCCGGCGTTGGTCGAAAACATCGAAACCGGGAATGTTCGCAGAGACATGCCGCCTCCCGCCGAAACATGGAATGGTCTTAGAGGCAGATCACGCGGCATGATCGCGGGAAGAGCGCGGAAAAACCGGCCCGCTCAAGGAAACGGACGCGGTCTCCCTGACGCTTCAGTATGCACTTGTTTACCGATGGGGTATATGCGCCAAGTCTCCTGGCGACAGGTGGGGCGAGGAATTTTATTTCGAAGGTTTCCGCCGGAACCGGTTTGCTGAACAAAAAGCCCTGCATCACGTCGCAGGCGAGCAGCCGCAGCAGGCGCGATTGCTCCTCGGTTTCGACTCCTTCCGCCACCACCTTGAGTTTCAGCGAATGCGCCAGGCTGATAATGGTAGACACCAGCGGATCCTCGCCACGATAGTACGCGATCTTCTTCAGGCAAAGCTGTGATCGGCAGTAAGCCATGTGCTCAGTTGATCACCAGGCATTGGCCGCACGAAGTGGTAGCCCTGCATGATCTCGCAGCCGGCACTGGTGAGGAACTCCTGCTGGCTGTGCTCCTCCACCCCTTCCGCGACAACCCGCAGTTCGAGCCTTTGCGCGAGCTGCAGCAGCGTCTGAATCACCGCTTCGCTCGCCTTGTCCTTGCCGATGCGTTCGACGAACAGGCGGTCGAGCTTGAGGCAGTTGATCGGGAACCGGGACAGATAGTTCAGCGATGTATAGCCGGAGCCAAAATCGTTGACGGAAAAACCGACACCCAGCGACGTGACCTCTTCCAGCATCGCCTGCGCCGCATTGGGATCGGCCTTTACCGCATTCTCCGTAATCTCCAGGTTAAGCCGGCTCGGGGGCAGCCCGGTGCGTTGCAGGATGTCCTTGATCAGCGTTGCCATGTCGGGTTGTTGCAGGGACACCGCTGAAAGATTGACGCAAACCGCGAGGTCGCCAGCGTCGCTCCGCGACCAAGTCATGGCATCGCGACAGGCGCGCTCGAGGACCCAGCAATCTATTTTCTTGATCAATCCTGCCTGCTCCGCGTGCGGGAGGAACATAGCCGGCGCAACGTATTCCCCTCCCGGCTTTTGCCACCTGATCAGCGCCTCCACGCTTTCCGCGCGCTGCGTCGTCAGGTTGACCATCGGCTGGTAAACCAGCGTGAATTCATTATTCTTCAACGCCGCGTCGATCTGAACACTCAGCGAAAGGCGCTGGCTCCCTGTTGCGAGCATTTCCGGACTGAAGACACGGTATTGACCGCGACCCGCCTCCTTGGCTTCGTACATCGCCGCGTCGGCGTTCATTTGCATCGTTTCCGCATCGCCGCCATCTTTCGGAAAGTAACTGATGCCGATGCTTGCCCCGACGTACACCGATTCCTCGCCCAGCCGGACTGCTTTCCCTACCGCCTCGACGATGCGTTCGGCGGCTTGCGCCGCGTCGGCCTCCGCAGCGAGATCGGGAAGCAAAATCGTAAACTCGTCCCCTCCCATCCGCGCAAGCGTATCCGAGGATCTGAGGCAGCGGCCGATGCGCTGGCTGATTTCGATCAGCAGCCGGTCTCCGGCGGCATGGCCAAGCGTGTCGTTGACGTATTTGAAACGGTCGAGATCGAGATACATTACCCCAATCACGCTCTTCTGACGTGCGGCGCCTGCCAGAGCAACGTTCAATCGATCCTTGAACAAGGCGCGATTCGGCAAACCGGTAAGGGCATCGCGAAACGCGAGTTTTTCCAGTTGCTGCTCATTTTGCTTGAGCTTGGTGATGTCGCGCATCACGCAGACATAGTGCATGGGTTTTCCGTGCTCGTCGCGCACCGCGTTGAAAAGCGCCAAACAGGGGAATGACTCGCCGTCGTTCCGGCGGTCCATGATTTCGCCGGTCCAGTAACCCTCCGTTTTCAGCACGCGCCATAATTCCTCGTAGAACGCTTCGGGGTGCGGGTCCCGGCCGGACACGTGCAGATTCTCCCCGATCACCTCCTCGCGCAAGCGGCCGGTGGCGCGCTGGTAGGCTGGATTGATCTCGACCACCTTGCCCTCCGGATCTGTGATGATCACCGACTCGCCGGTGCTGCGGATGACTTCCGCGTAGATCCTGAGGTGGCGCTCGGCCTCCCGGCGCAGATCCACTTCCGAGCGCAGCTCGTCATTGGCCCGTCCAAGTTCCAGCGCACGCCGCTCCAGCTCGTCGCGCGAATGGTGCAAATCCTGCAGCGACTGCCTGAATGCGGCGACTGCCTGCGTCATCCGCTCGACCTCGCCGCTGCCCCCGACCGCCAAGTGCGCTCCTGACTGCGCCCCGAGATCGGTCAGGATACCGATCTGCGTTTCAATCGAGCGGGACAGTATCCGCGCCAGAACCAGGGATAGAAGAAACAGCAAGGCCGCGGCCGATACACCTGCCGAGGCGATGGTCGTACTGCCGATCTGGCTACTGCGGACCTTTGCCGCAATTTCGGAACTGATCCCCGCGCGCTCCAGATCGAGAAATCTGACAAAGGAGCGGTTCATGGCGGTAAATCGCGCGTTCGTGCGGGCGAGCTGGTCGGGCGCAAGCGCCAGATTGAGCGTGGCCATGGCCACCGCGGCGCTGGCCCCGTTCCGATATCCCTGCGCACTGGCCGCCAGCTCGTCGCGAAGCACGGCGAAGACAGGGGTCGCGCTTTCGTTCGTCGGCGGCAGGACCTGCTCGAGTTCGCCGACAGCTTGCTGGACCTTATACAGATGTTGCTTGGCCTGATCGTACAAGGTCGCCTCATCGAGGGTCCCGGCTCTATAGAGAAGATCGTATAGTGCCGTGTGCTGCTCCGTCAGATTGACGAATACCTCGGCATAGTGATTGAACGCCGACAAGTCTCGCTCCGTAATACGGCTGAGCAGCGCGTTCTGGCGCCCGGATCCGTAGATGAAGGCGGCCGTGAGCAGGCTGCACACGATCAGCCCAAGCAGAGGCGCGACCAGGAATCGCTGCCGAAGGGAAAACCCGCGGAAAATGCCGATCGTATCGTTTTTCATGTAAATCTCCGCTCGCAGGAAGGGGGCGGAATTCCCACGTCAGTTGGAGCTGCCCGATACTTTGAGCTTCGCGGCCTTGCCCCAGTCTTCCGGCAGAACCATGGCGATCGCCTCGAATTGGCCTCCGGGCAATGGCTGAAAAACATAGGCCACGCCTTCCGGCTTGGGCCAGATACCGGCCGCCTCGCGAAGATTGGCGCTATGCGCGACAATGACTGCATTGGTCGCCTTTGCGGGCGGAGTCGACAGCATCCGGCGCAGCGATTCCGTGAATCGTTTTGTTTCGCCGGCATCGGCTCCGATGGTGAAGTGAAGGTCGTTGCTGACGGTGAAACGGCCGAATGCCAGTCTTGCCGTGTCCTTGGTACGGCAGAATGGGCTCGACGTCACCGTACCGACCGGGATTCCGAGTGCCCGGAACGCCTTGCCGATTTGCGCTGCCTGCTCGCGCCCTTCCGCGGAGAGATTGCGCTGTGTTTCGCACTTCGTCAGATCAGCCGCTTCGTCGCCGGCACCGGTCTGCTCTGTCGCACCGTGCCGTATATAAATGACGTATCCGCCCTTGCGCAGTTCGCCCAGCACGGAACTCAAATCGGCCAACTTATCCGCGGCATTTGCAGTGGCCGCCGGAACCACCAAATTCACCGTCGCAACGAGCGCGATGAGCGCTGCAATTTTTTGATGCCAGCGTAACGTATCAGTTTTCATCGTCCTTGCTCCTAACAGTTGTTGAAACTAATGGAGAAATGTACCCCCATCGCTCGCCGCGCACGCATGGTCGTAAGGGCATTTGTGTGGCTCACCGCTTGCGTTCATCCTCGACCATTTGCAAGAACTTGCGTACGTTCTCTTTACCGGTAAAGAGCTCGATCCTTGCATAGGCCGGTTGCATCAGTGCGCGGAACGGATTGGGATCGGGACGTGTGACCTTCATCCCGGCAGCGACCATGTTGGCGATCAGTTCTTCCTCCTCGGAAATTACTTTTCTCCGCATGCCATCGCCTGCCGCTTTGCTTTCTTCACGCACAATTGTTTGCTGCGCCGGCGTAAGCTTCGCCCAGCTCTTGGCGCTGATGAAGTGGGCCGTGCTGTAATAGGCATGCCGCGTCAACGCGAGGTGTTTCTGCACCTTGTACAGATTCATGTAATAGATGCTGTTGAGCGGGTTTTCCTGGCCATCGACCACGCCCTGCGACAACGCCATGTAGAGTTCATTGACGCCGATCTTGCTGACCTGCACGCCCAGCGCCTCCATGCACGCATCGAGTTCAGGCAAGGGTGGGACGCGTATCCTCAGGCCGCGCACATCTTCTGGCGTGTTGATCGGCCGCTTGTTGTTGGTCAGGTTGCGGAATCCCCATTCCCAGTTGGACAAAATGACGAAGCCCTGCTTCTCGGCCAGC
>ORMF010044776.1_pt1 | contig 10262 bp, 7 predicted proteins | sample 1779871 | NCBI WGS metagenome assembly ORMF01 (sample SAMEA104232316, study PRJEB22302) | groundwater metagenome | biome: forest; feature: aquifer; material: groundwater | place: USA | collected 2011-08-07 | depth 5.4 m | reverse complement strand
GCCTTCGGCTTCAGCGGGGCAAGCCCTTGAGAGGCCTGCCACGCCGTCGCGCGTCAGCGCGTGGGCGGGCGATCGTCTGGCTCACTGCGAAGATCTGATCTTACCAGACCTGCCCAGCCCACCAGACCTGTCTGGCCCCACCCGCCGCTATCCGTCGGTTTCCTGAGCGATCTGGTACTGCTCGAGCTTCTTGTACAGGTTGCTGCGCGGCGTGTCGATCACCTCGGCGGTCTTGGAGATGTTCCAGCCATTCTCGCGCAGCCTCGACACGAGAAACGCGCGCTCGGACACGTCCTTGAACTCCCGCAGCGTGCCCGCTTTCGCGACGTCGCCGTCGACACCAGTCTTCGCCAGCCCCGCGCCCCCGGCTCCGGGCGAGCGCACGGCACCCGGCAGGTCGCCGATATCAATCGTGTCGCTCTCCGTCATGATGATCAGCCGCTCGACCGTGTTGAGCAGCTCGCGGATATTGCCCTTCCAGCGATACCGCTGCATCGCGTCGAGCGCGGCCTGGGTCATCTTCTTCGGCCGCACGTTGTTTTCGCGTGAAAAGTTCTCGATGAAGCGCCGGACGAGCAACGGGATATCTTCTGGACGCTCCCTGAGGGGCGGCACGTAGATGGGGATCACCGCCAACCGGAAATAGAGGTCCTCGCGAAAGTGACCCTTCTCGATTTCCTCCTCGAGATTCTTGTTGGTCGCGGCGATGACACGCACGTCTACCTTGATCGTACGGGCCGACCCCAAGCGCTCGACCTCGCCTTCCTGGAGCACACGCAGGACCTTGGCCTGCGTCTTCGCACTCATGTCGCCAATCTCATCCAGAAAGATCGTTCCCCGATCGGCCTGTTCGAACTTGCCCATCTGCTTCTCCGTGGCGCCGGTGAACGACCCTTTCTCGTGGCCGAAGAGCTCCGATTCGATGAGTTCCTCTGGGATCGCCGCGCAATTGACCTGCACGAACCGCTCGCGGCTGCGCAGGCTGTTGCGGTGAATCGTCCGCGCGACGAGCTCCTTCCCCACACCACTCTCGCCCTGAATGAGCACGGTGGCATTCGTCGGCGCCGCGCGCCCCACGGCAGCCATGACCTGCTGCAGCGCCGCGCTTTCGCCGATCATCTGGTGCCGGACTTCCACAGCCTTCTTGAGGGTGCGGTTCTCGTCTCGTAAGCGGCTCTGTTCGAGCGCGTTGCTCATCGTGACGAGGAGCCGGTCGGTGCTCTCGAACGGCTTGTCGAGAAAATCGACCGCGCCTTTCTTAATCGCCTCGACCGCGGTCGTTGTCGTCCCATGGCCGGAGATCATGACGACCGGCAGCGCCTCGTTCATGGAGCGGAGGCGGCCGAGCACGTCCATGCCGTCCATGCCGGGCATTTTGATGTCGAGGAGAACAAGATCCGGCATCTCCCGCTCGACGAGCGCCAGCCCCTCCTGACCGGACGCAGCACCGACACATTCATACCCGGCGTACTCGAGCGTCATACGCAGCGAATCACGAATGGCCGCTTCGTCGTCGACCACGAGGATGCGAGGCTTGGGCATGATTACCGATCGTCGACGCGCACCGTCACGAGCTTGCGCGAATCGACCGGCTGCGGCTCGTAGACATACAGCGTCAGTACATCGCCGGGCCTGGCCGCGCTGGCGATTCGCCGGTAGTCAGCCGCAGTGGCAACCGCCTTCCGGTTGATCTCGAGGATGACCGTATTGCGGTGCAGGTCGGCGTCGAAGGACGCACTCATCGGCTCGATACGGGTGACGAGAACGCCTCGAGTCCAACTGGGAAGGGTCAGACGATTGAAGGCCGACGCGTCCAAATCGCGGACGCTGATGCCCAGCAAGGAGTCCGGACCCGGCGCAGCCCGGTCGCCTGCAGCGGCCCGCGCGTTCGGAGCGACATGCGCGGGTCTTTCCGCAAGCTTGACGGTGAACGTTTCTTCGCGCCCATCTCTGAGCACCCGCAGGTGCGCCTGTGTGCCCGGCGCCCGGCTCGCAATCTCGTGAATGAGTTCGTCGTCGCTGCTGATCCTCCGGTCGTTGAACGACAGCACGATGTCGTAGGGGCGAAGACCCGCGCGGGCCGCGGGCGAACCCTCCTTGACGTCCTGCACGAGCGCCCCGGAACCAACCGGGAGATTGAGCGATCGCTGCACATCGGCATCGACGTCGCGCAGCGAGAGGCCGACATAGCCGCGCGACACGCGGCCATGCTCGCGTAGCTGCGGCACGATGTCCGCCGCGCCGTTGATGGGCACGGCAAACCCGATATTGGTGGCGCGGGAGCTGATGGCCGTGTTGATGCCGATCACTTCTCCCCGCGCATTGATGAGCGGCCCTCCACTGTTCCCGAAGCTGATGGCGGCGTCGGTCTGGATGTAGTTGTCGAGGCTGGCGTCGAAAAACTTGCGGCCGAGATAGCTCACGACGCCGACGGTGACGGTGTGCTCGTAGCCAAGGGGATTGCCAATCGCACAGACCCATTCGCCCATGCGAAGGCTCGACGAGTCGCCGATCGGCGCGACCGGCAGCGGCTCTGAGCTCTCCACCTTGATCAGCGCGATGTCGGTCTCCGGGTCGGTCCCGATGATGTGCGCCCGAAGGACGCGGCCATCGGAGAGCTTGACGACGATCCGGTCGGCGCGCTCGACGACGTGATGGTTCGTGAGAATGCTGCCGTCGGCGTCAATGATGAAACCCGTGCCGCTTCCGCGGTGCCGGCGCGACGACTCCACGCCCTTCGTGGTGGCCTCGATGTTCACCACTGCTGGGTTGATCCGCTCAACGACGTCGGCAAAATCGAGCAGACCGTTCAACGGGGCTGCTCTGACGGCTCTCATCCCCGGCCTGCTGGGCTTGGCGGATTCGCGCGCCGACATCGACGACCGGCGCACGCCACCGGCAAGAATGATCCCCACGAGCAGGCTGATCACGCTGGTGAGGACAACGGTCACGATGGTGAAGCGGCGCGACATCCTACTGACCAATTATAAGCTTCTGAAACTCGGCCTCATTCAGTGTCTCCACACCCAGAGCCTGCGCTTTCTCGAGCTTGCTCCCGGCGTCGCTCCCCGCCACGAGATATGTCGTCTTCCTGCTGACGGAGCCCGAAACCCGGCCACCGAGCCGTTCGATCGCCGCGGAGGCGTCCTCGCGGGACATCGACGCCATCGTTCCGGTCAGAACGAACACCTTCCCGGCCAGGGGCCCGGGCCCATCGGTCGGCTCCGGCACAAGACTCGCCATGTTGACGCCGGCCGCAGCGATCCGCCTGACCAGGTCTCGATTACGCCCTTCCTCGGCGAAGGCGTGGACCGAGGCGGCCACCACGGGACCGATGTCGGACACGGCTTGCAGCGTCTCCACGGGTGTGTCCAGCAGACGATCCATCGTCCTGAAATGACGCGACAGCGTGGCTGCCGCCTTCTCGCCGACGTGCCGGATGCCGAGGGCGTAGATCAACCTCGAAAGATCGTTCGACTTGCTGCGCTCGATTTCGTCGATGACGTGGCGTCCGACTTTTCCGAGTTTCCTCGGTCGAGCCCTCTCGGATCGAGGCTCGCGTGGCGTGACGACCAGCGTTTCGAGCTCTGATGCCTTCAACTGGTAGATGTCCGCGAAGTCGTGCACGAGGCCGTGCTCGATGAGCTGGTCGACGAGCGACGTCCCCAACCCCTCGATGTTCATCGCCGATCGCGACGTGAAATGCTCGAGACTACGGCGAAGGATGGCCGGGCACGCGAGGTTGTTGCATCGCCATACCACCTCCGCTTCATCTCGATGCAGCCGAGTGCCGCACACGGGACAGTGCTTCGGCATCTGCCACGGCTCCTGCCTGGGCTTGCCCTCCGGATGCGGCAGGATGGCCTTCACGACCTTCGGAATGACATCGCCGCCCTTCTCGACCAGCACGCGGTCGCCGGGCCGCAGATCCTTTCGCGCGATGTCCTCCGCGTTGTGGAGCGTGGCCATCGAGATCGTCGAGCCCGCCAGCAGTACCGGCTTGAGCACGGCATAGGGCGTCACGGCGCCAGTGCGGCCCACGTTCACGTCGATGCTCTCGAGGTCGGTCGTCGCCTGCTGCGCCGGAAACTTGAAGGCGGTCGCCCACCGTGGAAACTTCGCGGTCGCCCCGAGCCGCTCCCGGAGCGCCAGATTGTCCACCTTGACGACCACACCGTCGGTTTCGAAGTCGAGCGATAGACGCTTCTCGCTCCATTCCGCACAGAACCGAACGACCTCGTCGATGCTCGTACACCGCTTCCAGTGGGGCTCGACCGGCAGGCCCCATTCCCGCATCGCGGTCAGCATCTGGCCATGCGCCTGAAACATGTCGCCCACGCACTGGTACATGAAGGCGCCCAGGCCACGCCTGGCCACGAGCGCGGGATCCAGATTCCGCATCGTGCCTGCGGCGGCATTGCGCGGGTTGGCGAAGGCCGGTTCCTCCGCTTCCTCGCGCTCCCGATTCATGTGTTGGAACGCGGCGCGCGGCAGATACACCTCGCCTCGCACCTCCACGCGCCCAGCCTGACCGCCGCGCAGTCGAAGCGGCAGCGCACGAATCGTCCGCACGTTCGCCGTGACGTCCTCTCCGCGCCTGCCGTCGCCGCGCGTGCCCCCGCGGACCAGCAGGCCATCCTCGTACGTAAGCGCGATGCTGAGGCCGTCGATCTTCAACTCGGCGACGTACGCGATGGGAGCGCCCGCCCCTTTGCGCACACGCTCGTCGAACGCCCGCAGTTCCTCCTCGGTGTAGGCGTTGTCCAGGCTGAGCATCGGCGCCACGTGCTCGACCGTCTCGAAGCCTTCGACGGGGCGGCCCGCCACGCGCATGGTCGGCGAATCGGGTGTGACGAGTTCAGGATGCTCGGCCTCCAGCCGTTCGAGCTCATGGAGCAGACGGTCGAACTCCTCGTCGGAGATCTCGGGGTCGTTGTGGATGTAGTAGCGCTCTTCGTGGTGGCGAATCGCGTCGCGGAGTTGTCGGACGCGTACGTCGGCGGGAATCGTTCCCAATCCTACCGATCGCGGGAGAGGACGTAGTCGGGCAGCGCGAGCAGCGCATCACGCTCCGAGCTTGGGGGGAACGCCGAGAGCGGCTTCTTTGCGCGTTCGGCGTAGTCAACCGCGCGATGATGGGCGTAGTCGATCGAACGGTGGGTCTTCAGGATACGCATCAGCTCGTTCCATTGTTCTTCAGTCGCGACGCGGCTCGTAATAATCTCTCGGACGATCGCCTCGCCGACACCGTCGCCTTCGCCAAATAGGTGAATCAGCGGCAGCGTCATCTTTCCCTCGCGCAGGTCGGCGCCGATCGGCTTGCCGAGCGCCACGGCATCGCCCGTGAAGTCGAGCAGATCGTCCACGAGCTGGAACGTGATGCCCAGGTTGAAGCCGTACTCGCGAAGCGCCTCCTGCTGTTCCTTGGTAATGGCGCCGAGCATGCCGCCAATCTGAGCGCTTCCACTGAAGAGATACGCCGTCTTTCGGCGAATGATGTCGAAGTGCTCCTCTTCCGTAATGTCGGCGTCGCCGTTCTTGGTGAGTTGATACAGCTCCCCTTCAATCATCCGCAGTGTGACGTCGCACAGCAGGCGGACGATATCGAGGGTATCGTGTGTGAGCGCCAGCGCCATCGACTTGATATAGAGGTAGTCGCCGAGCAGCACCGTGATGTCGTTCCCCCACCGCGAGTGGACGGCCAGACGGCCGCGGCGCAGGTCGGAGTCGTCGATGATGTCGTCGTGGACGAGCGTCGCGGTGTGGATGAATTCGACAACGGCGGCATACAAGACGCCCCGGTCGCCCTGATAACCACTCAGCCGCGAGGCCATCAGGAGGACGGCCGGCCGAATCCGTTTGCCGCCGCTCGTCTGGATGTACTTGCCGATCTTGGGGATCAGCTCAACCTGCGACTGAATCTGCCGCCCAAATTCAGTGTCCACCCGATCGAGATCCTCGCGGATCGTCTCAAAAATCTGCGACAGAGCGGGCGAGGCTTTCTCCACAGGGTTTGCGATAGGAACTTTATCACGGCCCGAACAGGCGATGAAAGTTGCTCGTGGTCTGCCGCGCCAGTTCGGTTGCGTCCATCTGGTGCAGTTCGGCCAGAACCGCTACCACACGCGCAACATGGGCGGGCTCGTTGCGCTGACCTCGAAACGGGACCGGGGCGAGAAACGGACTATCGGTTTCGACGAGAAGCCGGTCGAGTGGGACACTTCTCGCCACTTCCCGCAGCTCGCCGGCTTTCGGAAACGTGACAATGCCCGCCAGCGAGATGTAGAGGCCGAGGTCAAGACCCGCGCGCGCCAGGCTGAGCGTGCCGGTGAAGCAGTGGAGGACGCCGTGTACCGGTCCCTCTCTCAGAATCGCCACGGAGTCTTCGTCCGCCTCCCTCGTATGGATGACGACCGGCAGTTGCAGTTGCCGGGCCAGATCCAGCTGCGCGCGAAAGACCTGTAGTTGCACGTCGCGCGGGGAGTAGTCGTAGTGATAGTCGAGCCCGATCTCGCCAACCGCACGCACTGAGGGCGTCTCCGCCACCTGTGCACGAACGATGTCGGCCGCGCGACCTGGCCGGTCGGCGTACTGGTGAGCCGCGTGCGGATGCACCCCGATGGAGACGCGAGTCCCAGGCCACAGTGTCTCGACGCGGCGGGCCTGAGCGGCTTCCTGCACGTTGCCGGCTTCCAGGATGACGAGGATCCGTTCGAGCCCGGCGGCCCTCGCCCGGCTAATGATGCCGTCAAGATCCGCCGAGAACACGGGGTCCGCGAGGTGACAGTGCGAATCGATCATGCCGTCAGCGAACGCGGCTGCCCGGCGGAGGCGGCGGATCGTCGAAGGTCAGAAGCTGCGGTGTTCCACCCTCAGGACTCGCCGCGAGGACCATGCCGTTCGACTCAATCCCCATCAGCTTTGCCGGTTTCAAATTGAACACGATGACCACGGTTCGCCCGACCATGGCTTCCGGCTCGTAGGCCTCGGCGATGCCCGCCACGATCGTGCGCTGCTCGGTGCCGACATCGACTGTCAGCTTCAGCAACCTCATCGATTTTGGCACGCGTTCGGCGGTCAGCACTTTCGCCACGCGCAGCTCGACCTTCATGAAGTCGTCATAGGTGATGCGGGCATCGGCCTGCGTTGGCGCGCCCGCGTCGGCGGTCGATGGCGTAACCGGAGGTTGAGACGCAGGGGTACCTGGGGTTTCCACGGAGATCTCCTTTGCGCGCCCGAGCTGAAGCTCGGGCCTACGACTGTATTGCTCAAGCTCTCGCTTACTGCTGGCGGTGCCGGTGCCAAGGTCATGACGCGGCCACAACGCGCTTTCGTGTAGGACGACGCGTTCGCCCTCATTGCGCCAGCGCCCGTCGCGGTCCAGATTCAACTGTTCTGCCGACGCGCCCATGCGGCGGAGGATCTCTGCGCTCGACGAGGGCATGATCGGCGACAGCAGCACGGCCGCCAGCCGAACGGCCTCCGCCGAGTCAAACAGCACTTGCGTCAGGCGGTCCGCGTCCGCTGGCTGCTTGGCGAGCGCCCACGGGGCGGTTTCGGCGATGAACTCATTCGTGGCGTCGATCAGGTGGAATGCCGCAGCGGCACCTTCATGCGTGGCGAGCGCATCCATCGAGCGGCGATACCTGCCCGCGATCTCCTCGCCGACGCTCGCGAGCCTGCCCGACCCCGACGCGCCGGGCGTGAGTCGGCCCTGTCGGTAACGCCCCACCATCGCCGAGACGCGACTGACGAGGTTCCCGAGATTGTTCGCCAGATCCACGTTGTACCGCTCGTCGTAGCGCTCCCACGAGAAGTCGCCGTCGCTCCCGAACGTCACTTCCTTCGTCAGGTACAACCGCAAGGGATCGGCGCCAAAACGGCTCGCCGCTTCCGCTGGATCGATGATCGTCCCCGGATTCGACTTGCTCATCCGCTGACCGTTGATCGTCATGAACCCGTGGCCGAAGACATGACGTGGCAGCGGCAGTTTCGCGGCCATCAGCATGGCCGGCCAGATGACGGCGTGGAAGCGCGTAATGTCCTTGCCAATGATGTGCAGGTCCGCCGGCCACCAGCGATCGAACATCGATGGATCGCTGCCGAGCCCTACGGCGGACGCGTAGTTGATGAGGGCATCGAACCAGACGTAGACCACGCTTTGCGCATCGAACGGTAGCGGAATGCCCCACGCCTGTCCGGCACGACTCACGGAAATGTCTTCGAGTCCGCCCTCAATGAGCCGCAGAATCTCATTGCGCCGGATGTCCGGCTGAACGAAGTCCGGATACGCCGCGAAATAGTCGAGGAGCGGCTGCTGGTACTTGGAGAGGCGGAAGAAATGATTCTTCTCTTTCAGCCATTGCGGCTCGGCCTGCGGATGGAGCGGACAACGACCGTCGACGAGATCCTTCTCCTGCTTGAAGGCCTCGCAGCCGACGCAGTACCCCCCTTCGTAAATCCCCTCATAGATGTCGCCGGCACGGTGGAGCCGGCTGGCAATCTCCGTCACGCCAGCCGTGTGCCGTGGCTCAGTCGTCCGGATGAAGTCGTCAAACGAGATATCGAGACTGCGCCAAGCGTTCCGAAACTCCTGTTCCATCTGATCGCAGTACGCCAGAGGCGTCAGGCCAGCATCCGCCGCCTTCTTGAACACGTTCTGCGAGTGCTCGTCGTTGCCCATCAGAAAACGCGTCTCGATGCCGCATAGGCGCTTGTAGCGGGCTATCACATCGGCCGCGATCTTCTCGTACGCCGTGCCCAAATGCGGCCGGCTGTTGACGTAGTCGATGGCGGTGGTCAGATAAAAGCGGCTCACGAGCGTCGTGGCTCCCTTCGTAGACCATCGGCCGGACGCTCGGTTGGCAGCGAGGCGCGCACAGCACGGTATGCCTCGACGGCGATCGCCTGCACCTCCTTGACCGGAAGTTGCCTCGCTGCTGCGATCCTGGAGCAGTCGTCGAACTCCGGCACGGCGTTCACGACTACTCCGCCGCGCCAGGCCAGCTTGAACCGCACCGCGCCGATTGGGGTCTCAACGGTGACGACCTCCCGATGCAGCGTTTCGCGGTCGACCTCTGCGTACCGCACGCCAATCGTCGTGGTTTCACGAAACACGACATCGGTCATCGCCGAGCGAAGCGCCGGCGGCGCGATGACGCTCAGCAGCGTGCCCGGCCGGTTCTTCTTCATCTGCACGGGGATATAGAACACCTCCAGCGCCCCGGCCGCATACAGCCGATCCATCACCACGCCGAAGATCTGCGGGTTCATATCGTCAATCTCGCACTCGATGACGGTGACGCGATCGGCGCGAGCCTCCCCCGCCGCGCGTCCGATCATCACGCGCAGCACGTTGGGGGTTTCCCTGGGATTGCGATCTCCCGCGCCGTACCCGACCCGCTCGATGTTCATCGCCGGTAGCGGTCCAAACGCATCGGCGTACGACGTCGCGATCAGCGCGCCGGTCGGCGTCACGAGCTCCTTCTGGATCAACGCGTCGCTGTAGATGGGCGCCTCTCGCTGGTTCAGCAGCTTCAGTGTCGCGGGCGCGGGCACAGGGAAATGACCATGCGCTGAGTCCACCATACCGCCGCCCACGTTCAGCGGAGAACACAGCACGCGATCAACGCCCGCCCACTCTAGCGCAAACACGGACCCGACGATGTCGATGATCGAATCGAGCGCCCCGACCTCGTGCAGGTGCACCCGCTCCACGGGCATCTGGTGGATCGACGCCTCGACCTCGGCGAGCTGCCGAAACAGGGCCTTCGCACGCTCGCGCCCAGGCACCGACAATGACGACCTGTCAATCAGCGCGAAGATCTCCGGGAGACTGCGGTGAGGGTGGTGGTGGTGGTCGATCGTCAGGGCAGAGGGCACTTGGCCGACTGACGCGGGCTGAGGGTCATGTTCATGCGAATGGGCACGGCTGTGTTCGTGCTGGTGGTCGTGGCCGTGTTCGTTGTCTGAAAGCTGAGAGCTGCCGGCTGACAGCTCGCGTACGCTGAACTTCGTTGCAGCGACGCCCGCCCTCAGCACCTTCTCGGCGCTCACCTCGACGCCCTCGAGCGCGAGGCTGCCAAGCGCCCGTTTCAGATCCTCGATCGGAAGGCCGGCATCGAGCAAGGCTCCGAGCAACATGTCGCCAGAGATGCCAGAGAAGCAATCCAAGTACAGCACACGAGACATTACAGGTTGCCCATCTCCTTGAAACTGCAGTACCGTGCGTCGCCCAAAATGATGTGATCCACCACGTCGAT
>ORMF012254377.1_pt1 | contig 10264 bp, 13 predicted proteins | sample 1779871 | NCBI WGS metagenome assembly ORMF01 (sample SAMEA104232316, study PRJEB22302) | groundwater metagenome | biome: forest; feature: aquifer; material: groundwater | place: USA | collected 2011-08-07 | depth 5.4 m | reverse complement strand
GGCGGCGGCTCGGAGGCGGCGGCGTCGGAGGGGCGGTCATCCATGCGCATATCCGCATGAGCGGAGGCGTCGGGTGGGCCAGGGATGCGCACGATGGGGGGCGCGCCGCCGTCGCCGCGCGCGGCCACGCCGGCCGCGGGGACCGGGCCCTTGAGCACACCGAGCTCGCCCACGCCGACGAGGACGGAGGCGTCTCGGCGCGGACGGGGGGCGTCTGCTGGTCGTGTGGCGCCGCGCGGAGGCGCGGCATCGGGGCGCTGCGCGAGGCGCGCGTCGGGGGGCGTCGGGTGCGGGGCGGAGGGGCCGCGGAGGAAGAAGCCGAGCGCGCCGGCGGTGAGGAGGGCGGCGAGGGCGAGGAGGGGACGAAGGGCGGGCTTCACTGCGGGGGACCGAGCACGAGCACGAGCACGAGCACGATGAGTGGGGAGGGCGTGGCTGCGCGAGGATCAGGCGGTGGCGATGGCGTCGATTTCGACCAGGGCACCGCGGGGCAGACCCGCCACCTGCACCGTCGCGCGCGCGGGGGCGGCCTTGGGGAAGAAGCTCCCGTAGATGTCGTTGACGGCGCCGAAATCGCCGAGGTCCTTCAGGTAGATCGTCGTCTTGACCACGCGGTCGAGCGAGCTGCCGGCCGCGAGCAGCACGGCCGCCAGGTTCTCCATGACGCGCCGCGCCTGCACGCGCACGTCCCCGGAGCCCACCATCTCTCCGCTCACCGGATCCAGCGCGACCTGCCCCGAGCAGAACACCAGGCTCTTCCCCGCGGGGATGCGGATCGCCTGCGAATACGGTCCGATCGCGCTCGGGGCACCGCCCGTACGCACCACTTGCTTGGTCATGGCTCTTCCTTTCGCGGGCAACAATAACAGCCGCACATCGGGCCGCCGAGGATCCTCTTGCCCCGCCGGCGGGGGATGGGCCACCCTTCGCGCATGACGCAACGCGACACGTTCCCGCTCGGTGAGCTCCCGCCGCTCGGTGCTGTGCCGAAGAGCATGCTGGCGCAGATCATTCGCCCTGCACGCTTCGGCCAGCCGACGCAGGCCTTCCAGGCGGAGGAGGTCCCGGTCCCCGCCGACCTCACGCCGGACGAGGTGCTCGTCTACGTGATGGCCGCGGGCGTCAACTACAACAACGTCTGGGCCGGCCTCGGCACGCCGGTCAACGTCATCGCCGCGCGCGAGAAGGAAGGCGACAAGACCGGCTTCCACATCGGCGGCTCTGACGCATCGGGCATCGTGTGGGCGGTCGGCGCGAACGTGCGGCGCTTCCGCGTCGGCGACCATGTCGTCGTCCACTGCGGCACCTGGAGCGCTGGCTGCCCGAGCGTCAAGGCCGGCGTCGACCCGATGTACTCGCCGACGTTCCGCATCTGGGGCTACGAGACGAACTGGGGCTCCTTCGCGCAGTACACGCGCGTGCAGGAGCACCAGTGCGTCAAGAAGCCCCCGAGGCTGCCCTGGGCCGCCGCCGCGGCGTACATGCTCGTCGGCGCGACCGCGTACCGCATGCTGCACGGCTGGGCGCCCCACGACGTGCGAAAGGGCGACGTGGTGCTCATCTGGGGCGGCTCTGGGGGCCTCGGCTGCCAGGCCATCCAGATCGTCAAGGCCGCGGGGGGCCTGCCGATCGCGGTGGTCTCGAGCGACGACAAGATCGAGTTCTGCAAGAAGCTCGGCGCGGTCGGGTGCATCAACCGCAAGGGCTTTCAGCACTGGGGGATGCTGCCGCACTGGAAGGACCAGGGCGGCTACGGCTCGTGGCTCTCCGGTGCGCGCGCGTTCGGCAAGGCCATCTGGGACGTGCTCGGCGAGAAGCGCTCGCCGCGCCTCGTGTTCGAGCACCCCGGCGAGGACACGGTGCCGACCAGCATCTTCGCGTGCGACACGGGTGGGATGGTGGTCATCTGCGCCGGCACGACCGGCTACAACGCGACCATCGACCTGCGCTACCACTGGATGCGGCAGAAGCGCTTCCAGGGCTCGCACTTCGCCAACGACGAGCAGTGCACGGCGCTCAACCAGCTCGTCACCGACGGCCAGGTCGATCCGTGCGTGTCGCGCATCTTCCCGTTCTCGGCGACCGCGGATGCGCACCAGCTCATGTACGAGAACCGCCACCCGCACGGCAACATGGCGATCCTCGTCGGCGCGACGAAGGAAGACGAAAACGGCTGACGGAAGGGCCCTCCGCGTCAGCGCGGAGGAGCGCCCCGCTGGCCCGGGACCGGCGTGAGCGCGGGCGCGGCTGCCGGCCGCTCGAGCTCCACGAAGATCACCGCGCCGTCCCGCCCCACCACGGCCGCCTGGCGTCCGCTCTCGGTCGCGTACAGCGCAAGCACGCCCTCTGCGGGCCGGCGGTGCACGACCGCGTCGCCCGCGGGCGTGAGCTGGTGCAGCTGCAGCTCGCCGTCTGCGATCGTCGTGTAGTAGAGCCGGTCCGCGGCGCGGATCTGCACGTTCCTCGGCTTCTTCGCGCGCTCGAGCGTCAGGACCGGCGCCGGGGGCTCGTACGAGAACGTCCGGATGGCGTGGAGGTTCTGGACCCAGATGTACTCGCGCTCGTACTGAAAGCCCACCCGGAGGCGCTCGTGGTGCAGGAGCGTGTAGCGCCCGTACGGCAGGTGGAGGACGCCGGCGGGCGTGACGACGTCGGCCACCCGTGCGTCTTCCCCCTCGCACACGCAGCCGCTCTCGACGACGAACGCGCGCCCCTCGCCGACGAACTCCGGCTCGCCCATGTGCTCTTCTTGCATGAGCTCCGCGAGCAGCCGGCCATCCGGCAGCGACAGGACCCAGACGAGCTGATCGCGCTCGCCCTGCTCGAACGCGACGAGCAGCTTGCCGCTCGGGGACACCGTGGAGTCACCGACGCGCTTGGCCTTCTTGCCGAGCGTCTTGCGCATGAGGCGCGCCTCGCTCGCGGTGGGGGTGCGCTCGACCCCTGCGCGCGGGCGCTTTCGCCGGACGCGGCAGTCGATGGGTTCCGCGCGCTGAAGGTCGAAGCACGCCGCCGGCCCACGCGGCGGCCGCACGACGAGGACATCTTCCTTCACGGAGGCGCGCGCCGCGCCGGCGAGCACGAGCAGCGTGGTCACGAGGACGGCGAGCACAGCGCCCAGACCTCGGTGGGCGCGCTGCGCCCCTTGAGCGACAAGGCCCCGCGGGCCTCGAGCGCGGGCTCCGCGCCGACGAGCGCGGCCACGCCCGGACCGACCAGCACCTCGCCGCGGCGCGCGAGCTCCTGCAGCCGATCAGCGACGTTGACGGCGTCGCCAATGGCCGTGAAGTCCATGCGCGCCTCGCTGCCGACGTTGCCGAGCAGGACCTCGCCGGCGTTGACGCCGATGCCGACCTCGATGGCGGGCTCGCCCGCGCGGCGGCGCGCTTCGTTCTGGGCGCCGAGCTCGCGCTGGATGGCGGTCGCCGCGCGCAGGGCCGCCCGAGCCGAGGCGGCGGCGTCGGCCTGCCCGAAGAAGAGCGCCATGACCTTGTCGCCCACGAACTTGTCGACGAAGCCGCCGGCGCGCGTGATGGCCTCGGTGATGACGTGGAAGTAGCCGTTGAGCAGGGCGTGCAGCGCGGCGAGCGGCTGCGTCTCGCCGAGCCGCGTGAAGCCGCGGATGTCGGCGAAGAGGATCGTGCACACGCGCTGCTCGCCCTCGAGGCCGAGCACGGAGCCGCGCGCGAGCACGCGCTCGACGACGTCGCGCGAGACGTAACGGGACAGGGAGTCGAGCAAGAGCTCGCGCTCGGTGATGTCGTCCACGAGCACCACCGTGCCCTCGGCCGCGCCGTCCGCGTCGCGGAGGCGATGCGCGCGCACGTGCACCGCGCGCGCGGTTCCGTCGCGAAGCTCGATCCGCAGCTTGGTCAGCGGCAATAGGCCCATCGTGCGCACGGCGCGGACGAGCGCGGGCAGGTCGAGGCCGCGCACGCCGCCGAGGGCGCCCGTGACCTCGCGCCCGAGCACGTCCTCGGCGGGGATGCCGAGCATCTCCTCGAGGCGCGACGAGTAGAGCGTGACGACGTGCGTGCCCGCGGCGACCACGAGGACGCCCGCGGACAGGCTCTCGAGGACGCGTCGGTTGAACTCGCTCGCGGCGTCGAGCGCGCGCGTCTGGCCGGCGACTTCGCTCTCGAGGGCCCGCTCGTGGGCGGCGAGGAGCTGGTTCAGGCGGTTGAGCTCGCGGTTCTTCGACTCGAGTCGCACCGTGACGCCGCCCATGTAGACGTCGGCGGCCGTGGCCGCGAGCTGGTGCACGATCGCCTCGAGCGCCGCGAAGCCGGCCGCGGCGCCGGGGTCGGCCTCGGGGCCGCCCGTGCGCACGACCTCGCGCACGACGGGCAGGAAGAGCAAGAGGGCACGCAGGAAGTCCGAGATCGAGAAGCCCTGCTCGATCCGCGAGCGGGAGATCTCGCCGAGGCGCTCGACGAGGCGCGTGCGGTCGTCGAGCGCCACCACCGCGAGCAGGTCCTCGAAGAGCGCGGCGATGTTGCGACGCAACGCCGCCGCGTCCGCGCCCGCGTAGCGGGGCACGGAGCGCAGGATCTCGGCCGCCATGCGGTCGACGACCTGCTCGCGCCGCCGGCGCAGGAGGTCCACGATCACCGCCAGCATCCCGGCAGCGTACACCCACTCGAGGAGGCTTGACCTCCCCCCGCAAGTCGGCTATCGATCGGGTCTCTGAAGCATCCCGGGGGCTTAACTCAGCGGGAGAGTGCGTCCTTCACACGGACGAAGTCGTAGGTTCAATCCCTACAGCCCCCACCGAAAACGCGAAGCAATGAAGGCCGGTTGGCGCGATCGCGCTGCCGGCCTTTCGCTTTGTTGGGTCCCACTTTTTGGCGCGTCCGCTGGATCCTGCACGCCGCCACCGCTTCGGGCGAGGCCGACGTCGTCGCGCGCGCTCTCCGCGACAGTCTCGCGCATTGCACATGGCTCGAGCTGCGCACGCTCGTCGTCCCCGCGCTCGGCACGGGCACCGGCGGGCTGCCCCTCGCGCGCTGCGCGGAGGCCTTTCGCGAAGTGCTCGCCGCACACACCGCGGCGCTTCCCCTGGTCGTGCGGATCGCGCTCTCCTCCGCGAGCGATCACGCCGCATTCGTCCGCGCCTTTGCGCGCGCGGGCTGACAGGAGATCGCGATGGGAGATTCCGTGACAGTCACCGTGCGCATGCTCGACGGCGAGGGCGAGCCGATCGAGGGCCTGCGGATCGACGCGCACTGCACCGCGACTCGGCAGGGCGGCTGATTGGACTGCCCCCACGGTGGGCGGGCCAGCCGGGAGCCGCCTGCTATCGTGACGGGGTGAGCGCGCCGGCGCATCGAATGCACTACACGCGGGCCGAGTACCTCGCCCTCGAGCGCTCGAGCAACGTCAAGCACGAGTACCTCGATGGGCAGATCTACGCGATGGCCGGGGGTTCCCCCGAACGCGCCGCCCTTGCGGCCACGGTCATCGGCCTGCTGTTCCCGCAGCTCAGGAGTGGGCGCTGTCGTGCGCTCGACGCCGACCTGCGGGTGCGCACGCCGACCGGGCTCTCGACCTACCCGGACGTCACGATCGTGTGTGGCCCGCGAACGCCCGACCCGGAGGACCCGCAGGCGATCACGAACCCCACGCTCCTCGTCGAGGTGCTGAGCCCGAGCACCGAGGAGTACGACCGCGGGGACAAGTTCGAGCACTACAGGCGCCTCTCCTCGCTGCGCACCTACGTGCTCGTCTCGAGTCGCGATCGCGCCGTCGAGGTCTGGGCGAAGGGCGCTGGGGACACCTGGACCCGCACGGTGGCCCGCGACGGCGAGGTCGCCGAGTTGCCGAGCATCGAGGCGCGGCTCGACGTCCACGAGCTGTACGAGTCCGCCCGGCCGGGCGAGTAGCGCCTCTCCTGCCTCGAAGTCCTCGCGTTAGAGCGTGCGGACGCACGCAACTTGCTCGGCGGCCAGCCGATAACGCCGGCATGCTCTGCTCGGACCCGGTGATGACGTTCTCCTCTCCGCACAACTGGTGTGATCGGCGGTGCGAGCGCTGCCCCCTGGCCGACGCCTGCGCGGTCGCCGCGCGCAGCAAGCAGCGGGAATGGGAGCACCTCTCCCGCGGCGAGGACCCGTTCGACGTGAAGGTCGTGATCGCCGACGTGACCGCCACGTTCTCGGAGTGCATCGCGAGGCTGGTCGGCGCCGCCGTCGAAGAGGGCGTTCCGCTCGACGAGCTGGACGAGCCCCTGCCGCCGCTACCGCCCGTCGCGGTCGAGTTGGTCGACCGAGCCCTCGCGCTCTTCGACGCGCTCGTGCGCGCCTTCCGAGATCGCAAAGGAGATCCCGTCGTGGACGAGCTCCTCGCATGCGCCTCGCTCCTGTACGCCAAGGCCGGGCGGATCGGCGACTCGCTGCGCGAGCCCCGCGACGACGTCGACGAGGCCGTCTTCCGCGAGGACACCGTGCCGAACCTGCTCCTCCTCGAGCATCAGGAGGCCGCGGTGACGCACTTGGTGGGGGTGGTCACGGCACGTCTCGACCGCTCGTCCGGGGATGTGCTCGCAGCCGTCGCCGCCCTGCGACAGGCCCTCCGGCCGCTCCTCATCCGCGTGTCAAGCCAGGCGCGCGAAGATCTCGAGCTCCTCCAGCTGGCGCGCCGCGCGCCTTCTCCCTTCTGCACCATTCCGTCGATCGAGCCGCCCGAGCCCTCGTGACCGGTCCCGCGTCGGAAGGCGCACCGCGGAGACGCTCAATGCGGCGCGCGGCGCGGGGAGGGCGCGGTGCCGCGCAAGATCTCGAGCCGGTTCGGCGGCGCGTCGGGAACCAGGAAATCGGGGATCGTGTGCGAGGAGGGACAGTTCTTCAAGGCCCACCAGGACTCGGAGCGCGACGACCACATGGTGGCGTCCCTCGTGGTGGTCCTGCCGTCCGACTACGAGGGCGGGAGCCTCACCGTCGAGCACCGCGGCGAGAAGAAGACGAACGGCGATCGCACGCGCGCCCGCGCGCTCCGCGCGGCGGCGGAGCACGGCGGCTGCGAGGCGTTCCTCGCGCTGGCGCAGGTCCACGAGACCTGGACGTGCGAGGACACCGGCGACGAGGGGTACCGGGCGCGCCCAGTATTGCTCAGGGTATTCTCTTGAGTCATACTCCTGGTATGTCGATGTTGAAGACGGCCATCACGATCGAGCGCCCCTTGCTGGAGCGGGCCGATGCGCTGGCGCGCCAGCTCAAGCTGCCGCGCAGCCGCCTGGTGAGCCTGGCCCTCGAGGAGTTCATCCGGTCGCAGGAGAGCCGCGACTTGCTCCGCAGGCTCGATGAGGCCCACTCGACCGGCACGAATGCCTCGGAAAAGCGCCTCCTCGGCGGCATGCGATCCCGCCATCGAAAGCTCGTCGACCGGTGGTGATTCGCCAGGGCGACGTGTTCTGGATCGATCTCGGTGAGCCCCGGGGCTCCGGACCCGGCTACCGGCACCCCCACGTCGTGATCCAGAACGACCTCTTCAACCGCAGCCGCATCGCCACGGTCGTGGTCTGCGCGCTCACCTCCAACCTGAAACGCGGCTCCGCACCCGGCAACGTCCGCCTTTCGGCAGGGGAGGCGAACCTGCCCAAGGACTGCATCGTGAACGTCTCTCAGGTGTTCACGGTGGACAAGCAGGAGCTCGTCGACAGGATCGGGACGCTCTCGTCCGTGCGCACCCGCGAGGTGCTCGATGGCCTCCGCTTGCTCACCGAGCCACGCGACCTGGTCTGACCCGGCTGCTGGGCCCTCAGGGCGACCGCTCGACGAGGTCTGGTCGGTCGCCGCGAGCGGAACGTGCCCGCCAGTCAGCGGAGCGACAACCCGCCGATCACGTCAGCTATCTCGAGCAACGCAGCATGCGCGCGCTCTCCTTCGGCGAGACGGCGTCGCACCTGCGCAAGCAGGGCGCGAGGTTGCCCCGGCCGCATCTCGATCGCCTCGCCTGAGAGGACGAGGATCTCCCCCACCGGTCCGCGCCTGCCGCCCTGCGCGTTGATGAGGCGGCGGGCGCGCAGACGGTAGGCGGCGAAGCCACGATACAGGGCACGCACTGCAGGCATGTCGGGGCTCGAGAGCATCATGTTCACCCCGCTGCGCGCGAGCTGCGCGAACACCGCCGCCACCCGCTCCTGGTCCTGCCAGCCGAATCCACCCGGGGTGTACGCGGTGAAGTACGACGAGCGCGAGGCCGGAGCGTAGGGCGGGTCGAAGTAGACGAAGTCCCCTGCGCGTGCCGCGCGCGTGGCCTCGCCGAAGTCGCAAGTCCTGAGCTCGGCCCCGCGCAGGGCGTTCGAGCACGCGCGAAGGTTGCCCGCGTCGCAGAGGATCGCTCCAGCGTTGGCGCCGAAGGGGACATTGAACTTGCCGTCCCCGTTGACGCGATAGAGCCCGTTGAACCCGGCGCGGTTGAGGTAGATCGTCCGCGCCGCGCGCTCGACCGGCGAGAGCAGGTCCGGGTCGAGGTCGCGAGCTCGATAGTAGTGGCGCTCGTCGATCCGATGCTCGCCCAGGGCACAGATCAGGTCCTCCGCACGGTCGCGCACCACGCGGTAGCAGTTGATGAGCTCGCGGTTGCAGTCGGACAGCACGGCGCGCGGTGGCCGGAGTGCGAAGAACAGCGCGCCCCCACCGACGAACGGCTCGAAGTAGCGGCGGATCCGGGCCGGTAGGAGTGATTCGATGCGCGGCAGTAGCTGGCTCTTGCCGCCGGCCCACTTGAGAAACGGGCGCGGCTCGGGGCGACCGCGCGGCAGCGGCTGCGGTCGGAACCACTCTGCCGCCGACCGCGGCGACTGTCGGATCGCGTGGCGCATCAGCCCGACCTTACTCGGCGGTCCTGACAGACCCACGGCCTGCGGACGTGGCCGATGGGAAGGTGATGGGTGCACCGGATCGGCCTCGCGACAGCGTGGATGCGCCGGCTCAGAGGCCCGAACGAGTCTAGTCCAGGCGACGGCAGCGCGGGGAGCGTGCTCCCGAGCCCGGCGTCAGCGGATCGCGCTCGACCGGTAGATCTCGTCCACGTCCAGCTCGGCGCCGAGGCTCGGCACGCTCACGCGACCGCCAGCGATCGCGACGCGGGTGGACCAGATGCCGTCCGCGTCGCGCTGGTGCACGGTGATGCGGCGCTCCCGGTGCGACACGATGATCGACTCCCGGAGCGATGGGATGGTCCGGTAGAAGGCCTGCTTGTCCCCGGTGTCGAGCTCCTCGGACGAGGGGCTCGTCACCTCGAGCAGCACCGACGGATTGAGCGCGGTGGCCACGGGGCTCGGGGCGTGCTGCGCGAGCGGGCCGCAGATCACCGCGCCGTCGGGAAAGGTCGCGAGCCCGGCGGACTCCACGTAGACGCGGAGGTCCGACGTGTGCACTCGACACGGCCTCGCTCCCACAGCGTTGCCGAGGGCGCGCAGGACCTCGGCGGCGAGCGCTGAGTGCTCCTCCGAGCCGCCCGCCATCGCGTAGATCTCGCCGTCCAGGAACTCGTGCTTGGTCGGGCTCGACTGCTCGAGCGCCACGTACTCCGCGTACGTGTAGCGGTGAAGACGGCGGGCGAGCGTCACGCTGTCAACGCTACCACGGCGCGACGGACCAACCACCGGCCCGGTCGGTGCGGCCCCGCGTCGAAGAGGCGACACCTTCCACTCCCGCCGGTGGACGCGCGGTGCGGGCCCGAACGTGCGGATAAGCGGGCGCTAGGCTTGACCCGCAATGCAGCGCGATCGACCGACGGACGCGCCGCCCATGCGGATGACGCTGGCGGAGTGGGCGGACCTGCGAGAGGACGAGCCCGGCGAGCTCCAGGACGGTTGCACGAAGAGGAGGCTTGGGGACGCCCATACCCACGATTGGCCTCGGGACGGTTGCCGTGGTCATGGTCATCGACCGCGCTGGTGACTTGGGGCGGAAAGGCAGGTCCCCGAGGTCCCGCCGTGTCAGCGGGGTACGGTAGTCAGGCTGGAGCTCGAGGTTCATGGTGGCGCTCGATTCGAATCAGGTGCTGGTGCTATGCGCGCTTCGAGACGGCGCGCGCAAGCCGACGGAGATCAAGCGCCCGCCGGCAGCGGCGCGCAAGGAGGCGCTCGCGGCGCTCGAGCGCGCGGGGCTCGTGGAGACCCGCAAGGAAGGCAGGGCAGTCGTCGTCGGGCTCTCGCGAGAGGGCGTGCGCGCCGCCGCGGGGCTGGTGGCGCCCGCCCCGCTGCCGCCTGCACGCGGCCGGGCGGCGCCGGAGCACACGCTCGCGCAGATCGTCGCGG
>ORMF012155620.1_pt1 | contig 10265 bp, 9 predicted proteins | sample 1779871 | NCBI WGS metagenome assembly ORMF01 (sample SAMEA104232316, study PRJEB22302) | groundwater metagenome | biome: forest; feature: aquifer; material: groundwater | place: USA | collected 2011-08-07 | depth 5.4 m | reverse complement strand
GGTCGACGAACACCGGCTCGGGCGCGGCGAACGACAGCGTGCGGTCGCCGCTGTCGTTGCGCGCCCACTTGACCATGCCGTCCAGATTGCCGATCACCAGGTCCAGGTCGCCGTCGCGATCCCAGTCGACCGCGAACACCGACGACGCGCTGCCGATCGCGATGGGACGCGCCTGCGCGTCGTGCAGCACGAGCGGTCGCGCGAAACCCGCGCTCGTGCCGCGAAACCAGTACAGCTCGCCCGGCCAGCTGCCCGAGATCACGTCGCGCCGTCCGTCGCCGTCGAGGTCCACGACCTGCGGACCGAAGCCGATGCATCAGCCCGTCGGAACGAAGGCGCGCGCTCCGCCGGCCTGGAACAGCTCGTAGCCGTCGAAGGCCATGCCGCGGTCGGCGCCGGTGTTGCGGTAGATCCGGAGGTTCCCGCCGCCGCTGTCGCCCGGCGGGTCGGCACCGAACTGTCCGACGAGCAGGTCTGGCCGCCCGTCGCCGTCCCAGTCGACCACGTACGGCGCGGCGTGACCGACCACCACGTCGATGGGTGTGCCGCCCGACTCCGCTCGGAACGGCGCCGACAGGCGGGGCGCCGGCGGATCGGCCGTGACCGTCCCGATCGCGAGCAGAGACACGAGCCACAGGGTGCGCGCCGACATCGATCGTCCTCCAGTTCGCCGCGCGCCAGGGATCGAGCATCCCGCTCGCGAGCGTCACGAGGCTACGGGCGCGGGTCGATCGGCGTCAAGCGCGGGACCTTACACGGCGATTCCCGGCGGACGCACAGGGGCGCCGGTGTCGACATCGGGCGGAGTCCAACCCGTGCGGTCGTGCGTCGGGGACCATACCGGCGCGCGGTCGCGGTCCGTCGGGCGCGTTCGCCATCGCCGATTCATCCAGCTCCACTCTTCGGGATAGGCCCGCACGTAGGCCTCGATCACGCTCGACCACCGGCGCGTGTTCTCCGCGAGGTCGACCCGTCGATCCCCGGTGTGTTGGAGCGGCACCCGATGTACGCGGAGCCGGAAGTGCGGCAGGCTGTTCCGCGCGGAATGGTCCGGCACCGGCACGACCACGACCAGCTCGCCCTGGGCCATCGTCGCCGCGGCCACGGGGCCGGTCGGTGTGTACGCGAGCCTCCCGAGGAACGGGACGAACGCTCCTCCGATGCGTCGCACGTCGTGGTCCGCCACCATCGCCAGCGACACCCCCTCCTTCATGCGGTGCACCAAGCCGAGGAGATTGCTTCCCTGGTCGTGCGTGCGAAAGCCGATGCGCCGGAACAACTCGTGCGCGAGGTCCGCGGCAAACCGCAGGCGCGGCGGCCGGGCCATCGCCTCGAACCGCATCGCGCGCGGTCCCACGGCGGCGGCGAGCAGGAACATGCCGAAGTGGGGCACCACGATCACCGCGCCGGGACCGCACGGGTCGCGAGAGCGCGCGTACGCGTACCAGTCGCGCCCATCGATCGTGCGCTCGAACCACCGGAAGTCGACGAAGGCGACGTACAGGGTCGCGGCGGTGTACAGGCCCGTGCGCTCGAACACGGCTCTCCCGGTGCGGATCACCCAGCGCCCCGAGCGCTCTGGATGCGAGCGCCGCAGGTTGTCGAGCGTCGTGGCACGGTCGTGGGCGAGGTACTCCCAGGCGAGCCGACCCAGCACGCGCCCGAGGCGACAGGCTGTGGGATAGCTGATCCAACCCAACGCCCGGCGAAAGCCGTCGAGAGCGAACGCGCCGACGAGGTGGCGCAGCGGTCGCGTGAGCTCGCGGAAGTTCAAGGGCGTCATCCCAACCTCGGTGACCCGTCGGTGCGGCGGTCACGATGTTTCTAAAAAAGCGCGGACTCCAGCATTATTCAAAACAATTCGGCGTGTGATTATCGCAGGGAGATCGGGAGGTGTGCGCGATGCCCAAGCTGTACTTCCGCCACGGCCCGGTGGGCGCGGCCAAAACGCTCAACCTCCTCGCCGTGGCGCACAACTACCGCCAGCAGGGCAAGCGCGTGCGCCTGCTCAAGCCGCGGCTCGACACCCGCTTCGGCGCGGTGACGATTCGCTCGCGCTCGGGGCTCGAGCTTCCCGCGGACGTGATGGTCGACGGGGCTACCGTGCTCGACCCCGCCGCGTTCGAGGGGGTGCACTGTGTGCTCGTCGACGAGGCGCAGTTCCTCGCGCCGCGGGTCGTGGACCAACTGCGCGAGCTCACCCGCGTGGCCGGCACGCCCGTGATCTGCTACGGGTTGCGCACCGACTTTCGTGGCCGCCTGTTCGCCGGCGCGCGCCGGTTGTTCGAGCTCGCGGACTCGATCGAGGAGATCAAGGTGACGTGCCAGTTCTGCAATCGCAAGGCGATCCTGAATCTCAAGCACGCGGCCGGGAAGGCCGTGACGACGGGGCCCACCGTCGAGCTCGGGGCCGAGGACCTCTACCTCCCCGCGTGCTACGCGTGCTATGTCGAGCGCGCCGGGCGCGTCGCGGATGGAGGAGACTCGTGAGCTGGGAACGACGGCGGTTTTCGTCCGGGGCCCCGTGGGAACCGGTCGTCGGGTACTCGCGATCGGTGCGCGTCGGGCCGTTCGTCTACGTCACGGGCTGCACCGCGATCGACGCGGAGGGCGTGGTGGTCGGCCCGGGGGATCCCTACGCGCAAGCGGTGCAGACCCTGCGCAACGTGGAGCGCGCGCTCACCGGCGTCGGCGCGGTGTGGGCCGACGTCGTGCGCACCCGGATGTTCGTCACCGATATTGCGCGCTGGCGCGAGGTGGGCCGCGCCCACGGCGAGGTGTTCGCGAAGATCCTGCCGGCGACCACGATGGTGGAGGTCGCGCGGCTGATCGACCCGGAGATGCTGGTGGAGATCGAGGCCGACGCCGTGGTGGATCCGGCGTCCGGGCGGTAGTCGGGCTGATTTCGCGACTCGGCCATCCTGGGCTTGACGGGTAGACAAATGTCTGGTCTACTGCCCGGTAGACATTTGTCTGGGGAGCGAATTCCGCATGAACACCCGGGAAAAGATCTTCCGCTTCGTTCGGGACCGGATGCTCGAAGGTCGCCCGCCTTCGATTCGCGAGGCGCAACACGCCGTGGGCCTGAAAGCCGTCGAGTCGGCTCGAGCCCACCTGGAAGCGCTCGTGAAATCGGGTCGGCTGAAGAAGCACAGCGGATCGCGTGGGTATGGCCTGCCGACCGAGCACCGCGTGTCGCTGGTGCCACTGCTGGGTCGCGTTCAAGCCGGCACCCCTCACACCGCGATCGAACACGTCGAGGGGTACCTGCCCACCGACGGGAGCTATCCGTCGGAGGAGCTGTTCGCGCTCACGGTCCAGGGCATGAGCATGAGCGGTGCGGGCATCTTTCCCGGAGACGTCGTCCTGGTGCGACAGCAGCACACCGCTGAGTCGGGAGAGATCGTGGTGGCCCTGGTGGACGACGAGGCCACCGTGAAACGCCTGCGTCTGGTCGAGGACCAGGAGTCCGGGGCCAGCCCCCGGGTCGAGCTCCATCCGGAAAACCCCGAGTTCGACGTGATCGTGCCGGAGTCGGTGGTCATCCTGGGCAAGGTGGTCGAGGTGCGTCGATTCCTGGATGGACGACGTCGGCTCCCATGATCGGCCTCGATCGCTCGCAGGGCTCCCTGATCGAGCTGTCCAGCCCGGCGGGAGGCGCGCTCTTGTCGGTAGCGGTGGAGCTCATCGCTCAGGCTCAAGCCACGGCGGAGAGCGCTGCGTGGGTCGGGTCGACGGAGAGCTGCTTCTACCCCCCCGATGTGGCCGCCGCCGGAGTCGATCTGCGCGGGCTGGCGGTGATCCGCGTGTCCGACGCACGGACGGCTCCGCGTGCGACCGCACGCCTGCTTGCGAGTGGAGGATTCGGACTGGTGGTGCTCGATCTGGTGTCCTTCCGCACCCGGCCGTTCATCCCCATGCCCCTCCTGATCCGCCTGAGCGGGCTCGTCCGGACGCACTGTGCGTCCCTGATCGTGCTGACGGAGAAACCGGAAGGGCAGCCGTCGATCGGCTCACTCGTTTCGCTGCGCGCCGAGGTGCGCCGCTCCTCGTCGCCAACGCCCGAGGTCGAAATCCATGTCATCAAGGACAAACAGCATCGACCCGGTGCGATCTGGCGCCGAGCCCTCACCGACCCCATCGGGTTCTCGGCAATCGGGTTCTCGGAGGCGGCTGGCTTGCGTGAGCCTTCCACGGTTCTCCGTGCAGGTCCTGCTGCGGACGCATCCGGACTGGAGGTCCGAGTCCGTGGCCGTGGTGGCTGAGATCACGCCCAGGTCGCGGATACTCGAGGTCAATCGATGGGCCCGGGATCACGGTGTCCGCCCGGGCCAGCTCTTGTCGGTCGCGCTCGGTCGTGTTCCCGCTCTGCGTGCGGGGGAGGTGTCGCGAGGCGTTCTCGAGAGGACGGTCCAGGAGATCAAGGCGGCGCTGCATCGTTTCTCTCCGGAGGTCGAGCCTGCGTCGGAGTTGCCGGGTGTCTTTTGGATCGACGCGACCGGGTTGACGAGCCTGTTCGGGAGCCTGGCTCAGTGGGGGAGACAGCTCCAGGAGCACGTAGCGGAGATCGGATTTCTCGCGGGAGTCGCGGTGGGCTTCACGCGCTTCGGGACGTGTGCCGTGGCTCGCTCGAGCGTGGCGCTGGTGGTGTTCGACTCCCCGACCGACGAGCACCAGCGGGCCCTGGACGTCGGAGTGAGCTCGCTCGTCGATGCGTTCGGAGGGATGGATCCCCGTGCATACGAAGCGCTGGACAAGCTGGGGGTGCACACGCTGAGGGATCTCGTGTGCCTACCGGGCCCCGGGGTGAAAGAGCGATACGGTCCAGCCGTCTACGATCTGCATCGACAGGCGTCGGGACGCTGCTGGGAACCGCTTCGTCCCATCCCGGAAGTCATCCCCGTGGAGGCCACGCAGGAGCTCGAGTTCCCCGAGTCGGACCGCCAGCGGTTGCTGTTCGTGTTGCGCGAGATGTTCCCGCCGCTCATCTCCACGCTGCGGAGCCGGAACCAGGCGGTCGTTCGTCTGGTGTTGACGCTGAGCTTGGAGGATGGTGACCGGTGCGTGGCGATGCTCAAGACCGCTCAGCCCACCCAGGATTCGGGCAGCATCCTGGAGCTGGTTCGGCTTCGTCTCGAGAACCTGGAGCTGCCTGCGGGCGTCGTCGCGATGACGGTCTCCGTCACGGGCGACGGCGTGCCGCAGCGCCAGTTGGCGCTGTTCGAAGCCGCATGCCGGAGGAACCTGGACGCCGCCCATCGCGCCTTGGCGCGGCTGGTCGCCGAGCATGGTGACGCGGTCGTGGTGCACGCACGGCTCCTGGACGGTCACCTTCCCCAGGATCGGTTCGCGTGGGAACCCCTCACGCAGCTCGATCGTCCGGTAGTCGAGAGCCACCCAATGAGCTCCGATGTCCGTGGCGCGCACTCGCCCGTCATGGCGGTCCGTCGCTACTACGACAGACCCTGCTCCGCGGCAGCGCCCGGACGCGGTGTTCGGTTGCATGGCCCGTATCGGATCACGAGCGGGTGGTGGAGTCGCCTGCTGAGCCGCGACTACTACTTCGCCGATACGCCTCGCGGATCGATCGAGTGGCTGTACTACGACCGGATTCGGAACGACTGGCGCATGGAAGGTCGCCTTGAATAGCCGCTACGTTCCGCTGTGGTGCAAGAGCAACGGGTCGTTCCTCGAGGGAGCCAGCCACCCCGAGGAGCTGGTGGACCAGGCCTGCGAGCTCGGGCTGCCGGCGCTCGCCCTCACCGATCGCAATGGCGTGTACGGGCTCGTGCGGGCCCATGTGCGCGCGCAGGAGCGGGGGCTACGGCTGATCGCGGGCTCGGAGCTCACCCTCACGTGTGGCGCGACGGTGGTCTTGCTGTGCCAGGACCGTACCGGCTATGCCAACCTGTGCCGGCTCGTGACGACGGGCCACCGGCGCAACCTCAAAGGCTCGTGCTCGGTGACCTGGACGGAGGTCGCCGACCGCGCGGTCGGGCTCGTTGCCCTGGTTCGCACCCGGCCTCCGGAAGCCGTTCGCGAGGCGTTCGGCGACCGGATCTTCGCACTGCTCACCCGCCGTCTGTGCCCCGAGGACCGGGAACGAGAGGTCGAGATGGGATCGTGGCCGCTACCGAGCGTGGCCGCCACCGAGGTGCTCTATCACCATCCTGGGCGTTCTCGTCTGCAGGACGTGTTGACCTGCATCCGACATCGAGTCCCCCTGGCCGAAGCCGGGAGCCGGCTCCGGTCGAATGCCGAAGACTACCTGCGCTCGCACGAGTCGTTCCACGAGCTGTTCCGCGATCGGCCCGATGCCGTGGCGCGGAGCCTCGAGGTGGCCGAGCGCTGTCGGTTTTCCCTGTCCGAGCTGCGGTATCGCTACCCGACGGAACACCTGCCCGATGGCACCACGTCGGCGCAGCGGCTGCGCCGGCTGACGCTCGAAGGCGCTCGACGCCGATACGCGGGCGAGGTTCCCGCCGACGTGCTCGCTCAGCTCGAACGGGAGCTCGCGCTCATCGAGGAGCTGGACTACTGCGGCTACTTCCTGACGATGCGCGACATCGTGGAGTTCTGCCAGGCGCGGAACATCCTGTGTCAGGGGCGAGGGTCCGCGGCGAGCTCCGCGGTGTGCTACTGCTTGCACGTCACGGCCGTGGATCCCGTCAAGATGGGTCTCCTGTTCGAGCGCTTCATCTCCCGCGACCGTGCCGAGCCCCCCGACATCGATCTCGACATCGCCCACGAGCGGCGCGAGGAGGTGATCCAGCACGTGTACGAGCGCCACGGCCGAGAGCACGCCGCGATGGTGGCGAACGTCGTTCGCTATCGTCCGCGCTCTGCGATCCGCGACGTCGGCAAGGCCTTGGGTCTCGACCTCGCCACGCTCGAGCGCATGACGAAGCTGGTGTCCTACCACGACGCCACTGTCGATCCCGCGCTCCTGAAGCGCGCCGACCTGGACCCAACCAGTCCGACCGTGCAGCACCTGCTCGGCCTGACCCGCGAGATCCTCGACTTTCCCCGTCACCTCTCGATTCACCCGGGAGGCTTCTTGTTGGGGCACGAGCCGGTGTGTGAGCTCGTGCCGATCGAGAACGCCACGATGGCGGATCGCACCGTCATCCAATGGGACAAGTACGACGTCGAAGCGCTGTCCTTGTTCAAGGTCGACCTGTTGGGCCTCGGCGCCCTGACCCACCTGGATCGCTGCTTTCGGCTCATTGCCCACCACACGGGTGTGGAGCTGAGCATGGCGACGCTCCCTCCCGACGACGAATCGACCTTCGACATGTTGTGCCGGGCCAACTCGGTGGGCGTATTCCAGGTCGAAAGCCGGGCGCAAATGGCGATGCTGCCGCGGTTGCGTCCCCGCTGCTACTACGACTTGGTGATCGAGGTCAGCATCGTGCGTCCCGGTCCGATCACGGGCGGGATGGTCCACCCGTACCTCCGGCGGCGCAACGGAGAGGAGCCCATCGACTATCCGCACCCGAGCTTGAAGCCCGTGCTCGAGAAGACGCTCGGCGTGCCGCTGTTCCAAGAGCAGGTGATGCGGCTCGCCGTCGTCGCCGCCGACTACACCCCGGGCGAAGCCGATCAGCTTCGCCGAGACATGGCCGCCTGGCAGAAGGTCAGCCGCATCGAGCAGCATCGCGATCGGCTGATCACCCGAATGCGGGCCAAGGGCATCTCGCTCGAGTTCGCCGAGCGGGTGTTCGAGCAGATCCGGGGGTTCGGCGAATACGGTTTTCCCGAGAGCCACGCCGCCAGCTTCGCGCTCGTGAGCTACGCCACGGCCTACCTCAAGTGTCACCACCCGGCCGAGTTCACGTGCTCCTTGCTCAACGGCCAGCCGATGGGGTTCTATTCACCGGCGACGATCGTGGAAGACGCCGAGCGCAACGGCGTGCGATTCGCACCGATCGACGTGCACCACAGTGATTGGGATTGCCTTCTCGAGGCGGACTCCACCGTCCGAATGGGGCTGCGCTACGTCAAGGGGTTGAGCGAGGCGGCGGCCGCGGCGATCGGCCCGGCGCGACCCTTCCGCTCCGTGCGGGATCTGGCATCGCGCACGGCCCTCGACGCTCGTTCGATGTCGTGCCTCGCCGAGGCCGGAGCGCTGGAGTCGTTGGGGGTCACGCGTCGTCAGGGGCTATGGGAAGCCGGAGGTGCCCGGGTCTCGCACGAGCTCGTCGACGGTGACGAGGTCGTCCCTGCTTTCGCGGAGCTGACCCACGACGATCACATTCTCTGGGACCTCCGCGCGTCCCACCACAGCACTCGCGGCCATCCCCTGGAGTCGGCGCGTGCGTGGTTGACGGAGCAGGGCTTGCCGGATGCCGCCTCGATCGCCTCGCTTCCCGATGAGGGGAGGGTGTCGTACGCGGGGTTGGTCATCTGTCGGCAGCGCCCCGAAACCGCCAAGGGGATCACGTTCATGACCCTGGAGGACGAGACGGGTTTCGTGAACCTCGTGCTCAAGTCCCACATTCTCGATCGGTATCCGGTGTTGGCTCGCACGGCTAGCTTTCTCGGCGTCGACGGAACACTCGAATCGCGTCACGGGGTGGTTCACATCGTGGCCGATCGGTTGTGGGCACCGCGACCGCAGCGCCAGCTGCCATCGATTTCGAGCCGCGATTTCCATTAGGCTGGTCCACGACCTCACACCCCGCCCCGCGAGTCCCCCATGAACAGCGGCTTTCCGCGCGTCTACGAGCGCTCAGGGACCCAGCGCTGGAGCGCCGCGGTGGTGTACGGGATCGCGACACCCGTCGTCCTCCTGCCCTGCGCGGCGATCGCCGGATTCGCGGTGGGATACCCTGCCCTGCGACTCGGTCTCGACGTGACCAACGCCTGGAGGCTCGGCTGGGCGAGCGCTGCCGTCACCGCGCTCCTTGTTGCCCGGCATCTTGCGGGTGACTACCGCCGCCAGTACGTCGCCCGGATCCTCGTATGGCCGGACCGCCTCGAGCTTGCCACGCCCGGCCGGACTGCTGAGGTCCTTCGCTTCGCCGAGCTCGACCACGTGCAATACCTGTCCTCGAAGCAACCGCTCGAGGCGCGACTCCACCTGCGCAGCACCAACGGGCGCGCCGCCTGCATCAAAGCTCGCGACTCCACGCCCGCGATCGCGGCGGATCTGGCCGACCTCGCCGCATCGGTCCTGGCCCACACGCTGCACGATCGACTCCAGCGTGGCGACACCCTTCGCTTCGACGAGCCGACCGCGCGCGGGCGTCTATACGCGCTCATCGGCCTGGGCCTGATCGGCGCCGGGGCGTATTGGTCGATCCACGTCGCGCGGGGGTGGTGGGCGGGAGGCGACCTCGACCATCTCGAAGCAGGACCCGCCCAGATCCTGCTCGGGTGCTCCCTCGTTGCGTGGTCTCGGAAGGTCTCGGGAGGCGGTCTCCTCGTGTCGTCGAGCGGCCTCGCGAGACCTCGACGCCCCAACGACGTCACGCCGTGGACCGCGGTCGTCCACGTCGCGCAGAACCCCGACGGAGTCGCGATCGACACGGACCGCGGCACGCTGCGGCTGAGTGACGCCGCCACGAATGCGATCGCGTTTCCCGCGCTCTTGCGCCGATTGCTGCCGACCCACGTGATCGAGGACGACTAGCTCGCCCTACTTCCCCGACGACAGCGACTCGCGGAGCATCGAGGCCTCGACCGAAAACGGCTCGACCCGGTCCGCCTGACGCAGCGCTTCGCGCGCCTCGTCCGGCTTCCCGAGGGCGATCAGCGACCGGGCAAGCTCGAGGTGGAACGCCACGTTCTTCACGCGGCCCTCGGCCAACTTACGGAATCGCTTCGCGGCCGCCTCGTGCTCCCCGCGCGCCGCCTGGAGCATCGCGCGGTCCAGGGAGCCGCGCGTGGACTGTTCGTACCAGCGTGAGAGGTCTTCCGGAGCCGGCGCCTTGCCGGCGCGGCGGTACGCGCGCAGCACGTGCTCGAACGACTTGAATCCAGCCCACGCATTCGCGAGCCGTAGGTTGTCGCCCTCCACGTCCTTGACGATCCGCGCGGCCAGCAGCAGCTCGCCCCGTGCCACGGCGGCCTCGAAGCGCGGCCGAATCAGCCCGTGCGCGCGGATCCCCACGTAGCGGCGCATCGGCCAGTCCGCGGAGCAGTCTCGTGCCGCGCGGGCGAACAGCTCCTCGCCGAGCGTAGTCTGCCCCCGCTCGCTCAGCCGCAGCCACAGCGCGGTCAGCTCCTCGCGCATCGGATCCTCGAACGCGGCCGCGCGCCAG
>ORMF010834438.1_pt1 | contig 10266 bp, 10 predicted proteins | sample 1779871 | NCBI WGS metagenome assembly ORMF01 (sample SAMEA104232316, study PRJEB22302) | groundwater metagenome | biome: forest; feature: aquifer; material: groundwater | place: USA | collected 2011-08-07 | depth 5.4 m | reverse complement strand
GGCCCCTCCTCCGGGGCGGCCCTCGCCGCCGGCTTGCAGGTGGCCCGGCGCCTGGTCGCAGAGTCCCCGGAGCCCTCAGCGACGATCGTGATGATCTTCCCGGACGGCGGGGCCCGCTATATCGCGGAAGGGCTCTTCACGCTGCCCGGCGAGCCGCCGCCGTTCCGGTAAGTCCCCGCGTTCCCCCCGCCGGCCCGATTCAGCGCTTGCGCCGCGCGCCGCCGTTCGATATGATGCGGACAGCCGTCATGTCCGCGCCTGAGCCGTGGCAGCCGCGCACGTCCTTTCCGGCACCGTCCCCGTTCGCGCAGACTATGACGCCCGTCATGGATCATCTGTCCACGCCCCCCTATCCTGCCGCTCACACACGGAGGGTTTCACGATGATGCGCCACCGGAGGCCGAGGCTGCATTGGGGGCTGCTGGGGCTCGGCGCGGCGGTGAGTGCGCTGCTGAGCGCGCCGCCGGCATGGGCCACGTTCGAGAATCTCAAGCGCTTCAAGCAGACCTACCCCGGGAAACCCGCCTCGTGCAAGGTCTGCCACCAGAACCCGGTCGGCCGTGTGGATGATCTGAACGCCTACGGGCAGGCCTTCCGGAAACTCGCGGCACCCGCGAATCCCAAACAGCTCACCGAGCCGGAGTTCCGGGCCGTGGAGCCGTTGGACGCCGACGGCGACGGGGCGAGCAACGGGGACGAGCTCCAGCAGGGCAGTGACCCGGCCGATCCGGCGTCGGCTCCGCCGCCGGCCAAGCCCTCCGGCCGCCTGCCGCAGCCGGCGGACCGATGGCGGGCCCCGGTGGCGGGATGGGCCGATCCGTCCGCGTGGGCCGATGAGCGTGCGGCCGGGCAGGCGGCCTCTGGCGGGGCCGCGCCGAAGGCCGAGTACGCCGGTATGGACTCCTGCGCGGCCTGCCACGTGCAGCAGTACCGCGAGTTCCTGCAGTCCACCCACGCGCGCATCAGCGTGCCCGGCCAGCTGCAGGCGCAGGGCTGCGAGATGTGCCATGGGCCCGGCAGCCTGCACGTCGCCGCCGGCGGCGGCCGCGGAGTGGGCGGCATCATCAATCCCCGCAAGGATCCCAGCGTCTGCTTTACCTGCCACCTCGACAAGCAAGCCAGCTTCCGGCTGCCCCACCACCATCCGGTCCTGGAAGGCAAGATGAGCTGCGGGGATTGCCACAGTCCCCATGGGACGGACGTGCGGCCTTGGTCCTCCACGACGCTGCAGGGCGTCAATGCGGCGTGCTTCAAGTGCCACAAGGACCAGCGCGGGCCGTTCGTCTGGGAGCACGAGGCGGTGCGCGAAGGCTGCACCACCTGCCACAAACCGCACGGCTCGATCCACGAAAAAATGCTCGTCGCCCGCGACGCCAACGTATGCCTGCGCTGTCACACCCAGGCGGATTTCCCGATCATGGGACGCCGCGACCACCGCAGTTTCATCCAGCAGGGGACCTGCTTCAGCGGCGGCTGCCACACGGCGGTGCACGGATCGAACTTCGATGATCACTTGCGCTACTAAAAGGAGCAAGCGATGAGACCTCTTCGCTCCGGGATCGCCGTTCTGGCGGCGTTGGCGTCCGCCGCATCCGCCGCGACAGCCTCCTCTTGGGCCGGCGAGCTGCAAGCGGTCTTCGCGCCCGAAGTGCGCTATGCCGAGGTCAGCGGCGATACGGACAAATTCCAGTCGCGCTGGTGGACGAACAGCGGGTTCGACGCGGGTCTGCGCTCTTTCGAGATGAAGAACGAGGATGTTGTCGACGGCTGGTCGATGGAAAGCGAAGGCCGCATCCTGCCCGGGAACTATGATCATCTCTATGATCTATTGCTGCGCAAGGAGGACGTCGGTTTTCTTCGCCTGGATTTCAAACAATTCCGCAAGTATTACGGATCCGAAGGCGGAACCTACCGGTATTTTGTGCCGCTGAAGACCGTGGACTCGGGGCGTGATCTGTACCTGGACATTGGCAAGTTCGGGATCGGACTCGGCCTGACGCCGCCGCATTTGCCCGATGTCTGGCTCGGATACGAGCACGAGTACAAGACCGGGACCAAATCGCGCCTGACCTGGGCGAGCGTACAGGAAGGGACCACCAGCAAGAAGACCGCGCCGTCGTGGCAGGACATCGACGAGGAGGTCCATCTTTTCGAAGTCACGCTGAACGATGTCTTTTACGGGACTGCCTGGAAGGTTGAGCAGTCGTGGGAGCACGTGACCTCCCGGAACCTGCGGGAGGAGATCAACGTCTCGACGAACTCGACCGCGTCCCAGAACAAGGTCCGCGACCAGCTCCAGGAGCCGAAGGCGGACAGGATCCAGTCCGTGGTCGAGCTCGAGCGCTGGATCGTGAAGGACAAGGTCTTCACTTCGGCCGGTTACCGGTACGGGCAGATCGAGAACGAGGAGATCGAGAACATCTTCGAGATGAACCGCGACCACGGTCTGCAGAGTTTCACCAACCCCGAACAGGTCCGCGACGCGGTGGCGACCAACAGCCTGCGAACGCACACGGGCGTGGCCAGCGGCCGATGGGTGGTCAGCGAGGATATGAACGCGACGCTCAAGCTCAAAGCCGAGGACGTCGCGCGGGAGAGCATGTCATCCTACCCCAAGGACACGACGCTCGGTACGCCCGACGGCCGGATCGATCAGACCAGTTTCAGCAACGTGACCGACGACGCCTACCGTTTCGGCGAGGGACTGTCACTGCGCTACAGCGGGATCGAGCGCACGGCGCTGTACAGCGAATGGGAGTTCGAGCAGACGCGCTCGAACCTGATCGAGGACCGTCAGGACGGCGCCAGCGCCGGCGAACGGTTCAACCGCCACACGCTGACCCGCTCCTCGCGCGGAGGCGCCGCGCTGGGCACCCATTTCTATCCCTGCGAGTTCTTCACGCTGACCGGCCAGGTGCGGCACCGCTCGGACATCGTCGACTACGACGACCAGAGCGAGTCGAACCCGGCCGCGACCTCGGCCAAATCCGCGTTCGTCGACGGCGAACTCGTCCGCACCGACGAGGCGACCGCCCGCGCGAAGTTCGATCTGTGGGGATGGTTCCGGCCGGTGCTGCGCTACGTTTTCCGGGACCAGAACTACTCGACCCATTTTGAGGGCAACCCGCTGGACCTGGCGGCCGACGTCGTCTCGCACACTTACGCCGTCGATCTGCCGGTCGAGATCACACCGGCGCTCTCGGCGAGCGTGTCCTACTCGCTGCAGAACGCCTGGACGCGCACGATGGCCGCCGAGGCGACGGCGCTTACGTACCCGCAGCTGGATTCCGACGTCAGCACGACCACCGTGACCGCCGACTACGCGCTCTCGGACACCGTGAGCCTGACGGGCCTGGCCTCCTACCAGACGGCGGCCAACTACAACGATTTCGCGAACATCAGCGTCCCGTACGGCACGGATTATGAAGAGACCCACGCGACGGTCGGCGTCCGCTTCAAGGTCCGCGAGGGCCTGACGGTCGAACCCAAATACGGCTTTTACTGGTATAATCCCAATGAGGATGTCGAGGACGCCAAGTATGACGCTCACGTCGTCTGGGTCGGGGTGCACTGGAACTGGGCGTGAGGTCCAAGGAGAGGTCCATGAAAGTCCGTCAGGCCGTTATCTGGGCCTTGACCGTGTTCGCGCTGTCGGCGGCCGCCGGCACCGCCGGGGCGACGGTCGAGATGGTCAAAGTCTATAAAAAAGCTTTCCCGGGTGAGAAGGCGCCCAAATGCGTGGTTTGCCACGTGAACGAAAAGCCCAAGAAGGACGTCGGCAACACCGAGCTGAACGAATACGGCAAGAAGGTCGTCGCTGTGAAGGAAACGGTCGACGAGGCTTCTTTTCAGGCCGTGGGCAAGGGACAGGCTTAAGACGCATGGCCCTCAAGAGGGTCAGCACGGAACATCGGGGGCGGGTCTCTTATGACCCGCCCTTTTTCTTCGCGGCCTCACCCGCGCTTCCATGAAGAAGAACCGCTTTTCGGCGTATTTTTATAATCCGGTCTCCTACCTGGGCGCTTTCCTGGCGCTCCTGGTGTTCGTCGTCGAGTGTTTCCTGTTCGCGATCGACTTCTTCGCGCACGGGCAGAACCTCTATCTCGGTCTTCTGACCTACGTTTTCCTGCCGCCGTTCCTGATCGCCGGGCTGCTGTTGATCCCCGCCGGGGCCCTGTGGAAACGTCGGCGCGTCCGATTGGGCGTCACGCCTCTCGAGCCCAGACCGCTTCATATCGACCTGTTGCAAGCCCACCATCGCAACATGCTTTTCGTTTTCGTGACCGGCACCCTGGTCCTTGTCCTGATGACGTTCGCGGGGGCTTACAAAGCTTTTCAGTACACGGAATCGGTCCAGTTCTGCGGCCTGCTCTGCCACCAGGTGATGAAACCCGAGCACACCGCGTACCTCCATTCGCCGCACAGCCGGGTCCGGTGCGTGGCCTGTCACATCGGCGAAGGCGCCGACTGGTACGTGCGCTCCAAACTCTCAGGCGCCCGTCAGGTCGTGCGCACGATCACGGACACCTACAAGAAACCGATCGACACGCCCGTGCGGAACCTGCGTCCGGCGGAGGAGACCTGCGAACAGTGCCACTGGCCCGGCAAGCTCTACAGCACGTTCGATCTCAAGCGCACGTATTTTCTCACCGAAGGCGACGAGCGTCGCTGGCATCTTCGCATGCTGCTCAACGTCGGCGGCGGCAAGAACGACGCTCACGGCGTTCACGCCCACATGAACGTGGACCGCGATATTTACTACGCCGCCGAGGACGAACGGCGCCAGAAGATCACCTGGGTCAAGTCCGTCGACAAGGACGGGACCGAGACCGTTTACGTGTCGCCCGGGTCGAAGTGGAAAGAGAGCCCTCCGCCCCCGGAGGCGGTGCGGAAGATGGACTGCATCGACTGCCACAACCGGCCGACCCATCAGTTCACCCCGCCCTCCCGGCTGGTGAACGAGGGATTGGCGGCCGGGCGGCTGGACCCGTCCCTGCCGCAGATCAAAGAAAAAGCGCTCTCACTATTGGCCGCGGATTACGGGACCGAGGACGAGGCGAAGCGCGAGATCCCGGCTCGTTTGGCGGCTTTTTACGAAAAGGAGCATCCGGAAACGGCGCGCGAGAAAGCCGGGTCGATCCGGGGCTCGGCGGATTATCTGAACGAGGTGTTCGCCCGCAACATGTTCCCCGAAATGAAGGCCCGCTGGGACGTGTTCCCGGACAATATCGGCCACCTGTCGGCGCCGGGCTGTTTCCGTTGCCACGACGGCGAACACCGCTCGGCGGCGCAGGACCGCGTGATCACCCGTGACTGCGCGGCCTGTCATCTGATCGTGGAACAGGGTCCCGCGGGCGCCGTTGAGAAGGATCTCGACGGCCTGCCGTTCCGCCACCCGCTCGACGACGACAACGGCTGGCGCGACATGAACTGCAACGATTGCCACACCGGCGCCGGTCCCTGACATGACCTCCGCGCCGGGCATTCGAAAAAGCGCCGCTTCCGCACTCCTGATCCTGGTGTGCGTAGCGGCGGTCTGGGCGGTCCGGACGGTCCGGGGCCCCGTCCGGCCGGGAATGCCGGACAGCCGTTTCCTGGCCCGTTCGAAGGGCGACCCGTCGGCCGCTCTCTGGATCGTCGAATACGCCGATCTCCAGTGCGGCGCCTGCGCGGATGCCGCGCTCCTGGTCAAGCGCCTGCTCGCCGCGCATCCGAAAGAGGTCTTCGTGCAGTTCCGCTTCAAACCCAACACGGGCGGGCACCGTTACGCTCTCAAGGCCGCGATCTACGCCGAGTGCGCGGCGCGACAGGGACGGTTCTGGGATTTCCATGACTCGCTGTTCGCCCGCCAGAGAGAATGGTCGGCCTCTCCCGATCCCGACGGATTTTTCCTGGATTACGCGCGGGCCGCCGGGTTGGACACCGGACGCCTGGCCTCCTGTGTCGACGACCCGAAAACCAAGCAGGCGGTCGTCGCGGAGAAGGACCAGGCTATCGAGCTCGGAGTGGTCGAGACGCCGACTTTTTTCATCAACGGCCGCATGGTCGTGGGAGCACCGGCCTTCGAGCGTGAACTCGGAGAGCTTTTTCCGGAACCGGCTCAAAGGACGACGTCATGAAGCTCAATCCCTGGCCGGCTGTGCGCGTCGCCGCGGGCGCGGTGTTTATCTGGTCCGGTTCCGTGAAATTACTCGCGCCGCCCGAGCAGTTCGCCGCGACGATCGAGCGTTTTGAATGGGTGAGCGGCGCGCCCGTGACCGTTCTGTCGCTGGTTCTGCCGTGGATCGAGCTCGTCGGAGGCGCTCATCTGGCGCTGGGTCTGTGGACCGGATGGGCGGCGTCGGTCCTGTGGGCAATGGACAGCGTATTCCTGGTGGCTCTCGTGTCGGTGCTTTTGCGGAAACTGCCGGTCGAAGAATGCGGCTGTTTCGGGGAAGGGCTCTCGCTGTCCGTCAAGCGGATGGTGCTTCTCGACAGCGTTCTCTGGCTGGCCCTGGCAGGCACGTGGGCGCGCCGCGCCCGCGCCGCGGCGTTCGGCCTCGACGGCGTGTGGAAGCTTAAAGCGGAATCCGGCCCGAAAGATGCATCGGACCGGTCGGCCGGGGCACGCCGCCCGCCGGCTCCGCGGTGACTGCGAACGTCCCGTAGGTCTTGTTGTTCCGGTTCGCCAGCGCCGGAAAGTCCGCATGGACGCACCCTTCAGCATCCACCGCGAAGACCCCCACGGAGACCGGCGCCTCACCTTCGGCGATCGCCCACAACTGAAAGACCCTGTCCGGACCCAGCGCTTTCAAGCCACGCGTTGTGAAACAGCCCCGCTTGGTCTCCGGGTTCCAGACCATGACCGCGCCGGCGGACGGGTCTTCCGGCTGGCCGGCCAGCTCCACCCGGACCACGCTCGGCGCGGAAAGGATCTCGGTCATGCCCGTGTCATGGACCGCGACTCTCGCGGCGGAGGGGACGCCCGCCGGCATCCTGGCCATCACGATGAAAGTCGCGATCAGGACGATGCCCGTCGCGCCGGCCGCCAGGAGCGCCGGGGTAACACGGGGACCGTGGGCGCGCGGCGGGAACCCCTCGGCCCCGATCCGCTGGAAGAGCGCCGTTTTCACGGCGGCCGGCGGTGCCACACGGGAGCTCTCGTCATGGAACGCCAGAAGGGTCTCCTGGGCTTCCCGGACCCGGCGGCGGCATTCCACGCAGCCCGTTTCCAGGTGCGAACGGAACGCCTCGAGTTCCTCGCCGTCGAGCGCGTCGATCGCGTACACCTCCGCCAGTTCAGACCATTGTGCGTGGCTCATGCGGTCCGGCCCTTTTTGCGTTCTTCCACGAGACGGCGGAGTTGCCGCAGGCCGTCCCGGACCCTTGTTTTGACCGTACCCAGCGGTTCGCCGAGACGCGTGGCGATCTCCGTCTGGGTCAGCCCCTCGAAATAGGCCATCCGGATCACGGCGTGCTGGGGCCCGGAGAGCCCGCCGAGGAGTTCTTCCAGGAGCAATCTGTCGCCGGGCGCGGGCCCGTTCCCGGGAGAGGCCAGGCGCAGGGCCTCATCCCCCTCCTCCGTCACGGGACGGAGCGCTTCCGGGCGGCGCCTGCGGGCGCGCAGGCGGTCGATCGCGCGGCTGCGGGTCATCGCGATAAGCCAGGCTTCCGGCATGCCGCGTTCTTTGCTATAATTCTCCGCCTGGCGCCAAACCTGGTAAAAGACGTCCTGGGTCAGCTCCTCGGCTTCCGGGCGGTCCCGGAGCATGCGAAGCGCCAGGCCGAAGACCAGCGGCGAGAGGGTGTCGTAAAAACGTTCGAACGCCGCCCTATCTTTAAGTACGACGCGCCGCAAGAGTTGGATTGGGTCGGTGTCCCGGGCCATGGGGCCGTTATATCACAAGGCCTCCGCCCGGGCAACCGGCCCTCCACCCGAACGATTTTCCGGACCCGCCCAATCCGGTCCACCCCGCCGGGCGTAGAACCGGATACAGCGGGGCACGACGGACAGTTTGATAACAAGGAGACCCGCACCGATGAAATACCGTTCGATATTCGCTATTCTTACCGCTTTGGCGCTCGTCTGGGTGCCCGCCGCTTCGGCGGCGACCTATGCGGTCGACAAGGACCACACCGCCGTCTCGTTCAAGATCCGGCATCTTTTCTCGAAGGTCCAGGGCCAATTCACGGATTTTGACGGCGTGATCGAATACGAGCCCGGCAAGCCGGAAACGTGGACCGCTCAAGGGTCCATCCGGACCGCCAGCATCGACACGAACGTCGAAGGGCGCGACAAACATCTGCGCGGCGCCGATTTCTTCGACGTAGAGAAGTATCCCTCGATCGATTTCAAGACCTTGAAGGTGCTCGAATCGTCCGATACCGCGGCGAAGCTCGAAGGCGAGTTCACGATGCACGGCGTCACCAAGCCCGTCACGCTCGACGTCGAGATCCACGGGGTCGGGAGCGACCCGTGGGGGAACGTGCGCGCCGGTTTCACGGTATCGACCAAGATCGACCGGAAGGACTTCGGTCTCAATTGGAACCAAACGCTTGAGACCGGGGGAGTTCTGGTGGGTGACGAGGTGGAGATCCTGCTGGAGGTCGAAGGCCTCCGGAAGTGATCTGCCGGACCGCGTCTTTTAATCTGACAATGCAATCAGGAGGAATCTCCGAAATGGCCAATACCAAGAAGAGCAAGCTCGTCGCCGCTTCTATCGCCGGTCTGATGGCGGTCGGCACGGTCGTCGCGCTCGCGCCCGCCGCGTATGCGGAGAACGCGCCCTGCTACGGCGTCAACGCCTGCAAAGGCGCCGGGGACTGCGGCGGCAAGGATCACGCCTGTGCGGGCAAGAACGCCTGCAAAGGCCAGGGCTACCTGAGCCTGCCCGCGGACGCCTGCACGAAGATCGCCGGTGGCAGCCTGACTCCGACGGCCTAAGATAAATTGGTGGGACGGCGTTCGCTCGAAGGCGGGCGCCGTCCCGCTTCTTTTTCCCCGGTAAGGTCGTGTCGCAGAACCCCTGGCCTCTGTTAGGGTGCGGCGTCGGATTACGGACGCCTCATTACCCTCTTATCCTCGCCGAACATCCGCCGATGGACTGGTTCGAGGCGGTCACCGAGAACTTCATGGACTCGGGAGGCCGCCCGCTGCGCGTGCTGGAGGACGTGCGCCGGCATTATCCGGTGGCCCTGCACGGCGTGTCGCTCTCGATCGGTTCCGCCGACCCACTCGACCTGCGCTATCTCGACCGGCTGAAGACCCTCGCCGATCGCATCGAACCGGCGATCGTTTCGGACCACCTGTGCTGGACGGGCGTGGAAGGGGAGAATCTGCATGATCTTTTGCCGCTGCCGTTCACGCCCGAAGCCGTGGACTATCTGGCCGCGCGGGTCGCGCGCGTGCAGGAACATATCGGCCGGCGTATCCTGGTCGAGAACGTCTCGTCGTACGTCACCTATCGGCATTCGACGATGCCCGAGTGGGAATTCCTGACCGCCGTCGCGCGCCGTTCCGGCTGCGGCATCCTGCTCGATCTGAACAACATCTACGTCAATTCCAAGAACCACAGCTTTGATCCCTATGACTACCTGCGGGGCGTGCCGACCGAGCTCGTCGGGCAGTTCCACCTGGCCGGGCACACGGACATGGGCACGTTCCTCTTCGACACGCACGCGGCCGAGGTCACGGACCCGGTGTGGGACCTCTACCGTGAAGCCCTGCGCCTGTACGGGCGCGTGTCCACGCTGATCGAATGGGACGAGGCGATCCCGGATTTCCAGCGCCTGGCGGCCGAAGCAACGAAGGCCCGAGGGATCTATCAGGCTTATCCCGCTCAAGCCTTCCGTTCCGGCACCGCGCCCGCCGCGCTGCCGGCGCTTTCGGGGACCGCCGGGGCCCGGGAAGGGTCGTCACCGCCCGAAGCGTTGCGCGAGGGACAGCGTCTGTTGCGCTCGACGCTCCGGCCCGGTGTTTTGGGCAGGCAGGACCTTTCCCGTGTTTTCGACGTCGCCGGCCCGGAGCGGCTCTCGGCCTACGCCAACGGCACTGTCGCGCGCTTTCACGAGGCCCTTTCAGAGACCTATCAGGCCGCGCGGCATCTGGTCGGAGCGGACGCATTCGCGGGTCTGGCGTACGATTACGCCAACGCGTATCCCTCGCACGATTACAACCTGAATCATGTCGGTCGGCATTTTCCAGATTTCCTCGCGTCCGCCGCGATCATCAAGGAGCTGGGCTTCCTCGCGGATCTGGCGCGTCTGGAGTGGCGGGGGGGGGGGGGG
>ORMF010093368.1_pt1 | contig 10266 bp, 9 predicted proteins | sample 1779871 | NCBI WGS metagenome assembly ORMF01 (sample SAMEA104232316, study PRJEB22302) | groundwater metagenome | biome: forest; feature: aquifer; material: groundwater | place: USA | collected 2011-08-07 | depth 5.4 m | reverse complement strand
TCGGATATGTGTTTTTTGTACCCTTCACGTACGCGGGCGTGAAAATCGAGTGCTTCGTTGTCGAATCGGGTAGGCTCATCGGGGCGCGAGTGCACCCGCGCGATGCCGACCTCGGGGGTCACGTCGAGCAAGATACATGCATCCGGTGCGCATCCCTCCATTATCTTTTCCGACACGGTACGGAACAAAGAAAGAAGGTCAGACCTTCTCCGACCATACACTTGATAGGCTACCGAAGAGAGGCCGAAGCGATTTGAAATAACATTCTTGCCTTGATCGAGCGCTGGCCGTATTACTTCCGCGACGTTTTGTGCGCGACCGGCGAGAAAAAGCAAAAGTTCCGCGCGCACATCAATATTCTTTGTTTTTTCGGACATTAAGAGAGCCCGTATCTCCTCGCCAAGCTTCGTGCCTCCCGGATCCTGCGTGTAGACGATATCGGGGAATTTTTCCTTGAGCCGGTCGACAATGGTCGTCTTGCCCGACCCTTCGCCACCCTCAAAAATAATGAATTTCCCGCGTGCCATAGGTGGCTATTGTACTACATGCAAATTTACTCAAACTGCCTCCCGATAATGTTCTCCGGATGCGCTTTGTTGAAAAGCTTCTCGCTACTCTCAAGCAGATATACGTTTTTGATGCCCGCATCGATCATCGATTTCCAGCACGGCTCACAGCACCACCAGTGGCCCCAGAGGTAGAGGTCGGCGTCCCGCGTATTCTCGCCGCCCATCTTGGCATCGTGTATCGCCGAAGCCTCGCTATGGTATTCGTGCCCGCATCCCTGGCACAGGTCGTACTGTGTACCCGTCGGTACATTCATTTTTTCCCGGATACAGCCGCCTTGTTTTCCGTGAATACCCGCCCCGATCGAGCCGCGGGCGATGATAGCGCCGTCTTTGACTATGACCGCGGCACCGACGTGCTTTACCGTATTGTTCTCGCGTGCGAATTCCTTCGCCGCGGCCATGAACGGATTGCTCTCGGGGACATACAGAATCGTTCGGTCTTCCGGCAGATACGGGTATTGAATGTCGGACATAATGGAAAACTCTACCACGAGTTTGCCTACCACGGCCTCTGACCTATAATCACCTCATGGCGCGCTTCGACGAGATATATCAGGAAATGCTGGGAAAGATAATGAACGAGGGCATCCGTCAGGTTTCCGGTCGCAACACGCATGAGACGACTGCGATACCGGGGATGCACTTCTCGATAGATATTGAGAAGGATGGATTTCCACTCCTCTCACTGCGGAAGATCCCGGTCAAGATGTTCGTTGCCGAGCAGGTGTGGTTTATCTCCGGCGCGCGCAAGCCAGCGGATTTTTTGGCAGACTACACGAAAATTTGGGACAGCTTCACGAATCCTGCGGGCGTCGTCACGGTGGCGTACGGGTATCGCTGGCGCAAACATTTCGGCAGAGATCAGCTCGGTCTTCTCATCAAACTTTTGAAAAAAGATCCATCATCGCGGCACGGCGTCGTCGTCACGTGGGATCCGGCGGAAGACGGCCTCGGCGGTACCAAGAAAGCCAACGTGCCGTGCCCGTACTCATTCACCATCAACATAATCGGAGGGCGTCTGCACCTGCACAACATCGTTCGCAGTAACGATATGGTTTTGGGATTTCCATCCGACGTCGCGGGCTTCGCGCTTCTGCAGTGCATCCTTGCGCAAAAGCTCGGCGTTGGTGTGGGTGTCTATTCGCACTCAATATCGAATGCGCACGTGTGGGACAATCAGTACGATGTCGCACAAGAGCTTCTCTCGAGGAAAAGCGAACACGCGCCCATTAAGGTTGTCCTACCCAAGAACACGTTCGACCGCGCGGAGAAAAAAGACAGGAAATTGGTGGATGAGATTGTGAACTCTATCGCGGCACAATACAGTCCATTGCCTGCCATTACGGGGATGCAAATCGTGTTGTAGACTGTACGACCATGGCCATACTGACCAAAGACGAGATTCTGGCACGGGTAAAGAAGGGGAACATCGCTTTTACGCCGAGCCTCGACAGCTTTCAGCTCCAGACGCATGCGGTCGACCTCCGGCTCGGCTTTACCTTCCTCATCCCCAAAGCGTGGAAGATGACCGCGAAGGGCCGCGAGGCGCTCCGCATCGACCCCCTCAAAGACCACGGACCCGAGTACTTTGATGTCATCGAGCTGGAGCAGGGGCAATACTTTGATCTTCTGCCGCAGGAGTATGTGCTGGTCTCCACCTTCGAGACGATCAAAGTACCCAACGACCTCATGTGCGTCCTCTATCCGCGCTCGTCAGTCAATCGCAAGGGGCTTTCCGTCGACCTCACCGGCATCATTGATTCGGGCTACGAGGGGCCGCTGACGCTTCCAATCCGCAACAACACGAACTCGCAGGTCATCCAGCTCCACCCGGGTGAGCGCTTCTGTCAGATCGTATTCGAGCAACTTAGTAAGAAGGTCTCGCCCCGCAAGAGCCGTTGGCATCAGAAAGATGTGGTGGACAAGGGGAAGCGCGAAAAGGCGGCGGAGATGAAACTCGTTTTCAGCGGTGACCTCAAAAAATTAAAGATGGATTTCCCCGCATGAGATATGGCCGCTCGTATTTGTGCCGTCGTCGCAATAGGTAAAAACAGAGAGCTTGGGAAAGACGGGAAACTCCTCTGGCACATCCCGGACGACCTCCAGCGCTTCAAGCGGTTGACGAAAGGCCACCCTGTTATTCTTGGCCGAAAGACTTTCGAATCAATCCTCGGCTATCTGGGCAAGCCGCTACCAGATCGGACGAGTATCGTGGTCACTCGCCATAACGACATCGTAAGTCGTTATGACGGTGTTGTCGTCGCGCACTCGCTCGAAGAGGCGATAGAGAAGGCGGGGGAATTGGATTCGGAAGAAGTTCATATCGGAGGTGGTGCCGAAATTTATACGCAGGCTCTGCCGTACATCGACAGGCTCTACCTCACTCTTATTGACGACACAAAAGATGCGGATTCTTTTTTCCCGGCATATGAAGATCAGTTCACAAAGAAAGTCTTCGAAGAACCACGCGAGTGGAACGGATTGAAATACCGGTGGGTGGATTTAGAACGCTCATAAAAAAAGGAACCCCACCGCCGCGTTCAACACGCAGTAGCAGGGTCCTTAAGTTTGCGGGAGTGTCTCGTACATCTCACTTTTCGTTTCGGTCTTTCCACAAGACCGCGACGAATGCGAACAAGACTACCCCCGCTACGCCCCAGGAAAGATTCATGGAAACGTATTTTGCCGCAAGTCCGGCCACGATCAATCCCACCGAATTGCTAAGGTGCTGGAGCACCGACATCCATGAAACGACAGTGGCCTCCACTTCAGGCTTATTGATGTTGTTGTGAGCGTACGTTCGACGCCAGGGATCGAACGGACCCCGGGCGGTTTGGTGTATCAGGTAGACCACGACGATGAATCCTAGAGGTTCCACAATCGCGGTAGCAATCATCCCGATTGCGGTAATGAACCCGCAGATCAAGAGCACTTTACGCGCATCGACACTCGTTCCTAGTTTCGATGCGATCCAGATCCCAGCGAGGTGAAAGAACATTGCCAGGGCCCAGAGGACGCCGAGACTCGACTGGTATTTCGCCAGCCACTCAGGCAGACGCTCCTGAAAGAACGGCTGCCAGATGATATTTGGCGTTGCAATCGCAAAGGCAAATGCTACGGCCGCCCACGTGACGAAACAGATATTGGTACTGGAACGCGCGTACCGGACACCCATTTCCATCGTCAAGAGTAGCGACTTCTTGCTTTCACCCGCCGGAGGCAGTTTGCGCTCCGCCCTTTCCTCACGCATGCTGTACAACGCCACCAAGAGGGCAGCGAAGTAGAAGGCGATGCCCAGAATCCATGCCGCCCTCATACCATAGAGGTCGACAAGGACGGCACCTCCTAACGCCGCGGCTATTCCCCAAGCGTGCTTACGCTTTTCCGCCTCGAAGAACACGTCACGGGACCTGTCGTTCGATTCGCCATTCTGCCGCAGGGCGTCCCTTATCCATGAGTCACTGGCACCGTTGGCAAGTGCTTGAGCAAGAGCTCTTAGCGTTGCCGCGGCAGCGAAGCCTACGAAGTCATTTGTGTAGGCAAACGTTGCCATACACGCTATGAACAGTACGCAGGACATCGCGACCGCAGTCATGCGGCCATTGCGGTCGGCGATGGCGCCCGTCGGGATCTCGAAAGCCGCGAGCATGCCGTAGAAAGTGGCGTGCACGAGGCACATCTGGAAAATGTCGAGCCCCTTTGAGAGCAAGTAAATTGCATACATTGCGTAGATCGTGTGGATCCCGCAATGCATTAGGATAGCTAGCCGGTGGTACCGGCGTATCTTTTTCTCTAACACGAGACTCTCCCGCTATTTTCTTGATTTGCTGCGCTTGAAGCCGGCAGCATGTCGGCACTAATTTAGGATTATACGACTAAAGACGGCTTAGTCAAGTCTCACTTCGCCAAGCTTTTTAGTACTTTCAGATACAAATTCTCGACGATTTTTTGTTGGGCTTTGCCGGTTTTTACGTAGTGATCGAGGCCGGGGGCGGCGTTGATCTCAAGAATCCGATATTTGTTGGGTTTGTCCGAAATATTTCCTTCGACCATGAGGTCTACCCCGCACATGCGCAATCCCATATCCCGCGTGAGTTTAACGGTGAGTTTTTTGAAGTCCCGATGTATTTTCTGCGTTACATCCACCGCGTCACCCCCGGATGAAAGGTTTGCATTGTCGAGGAGGTAGACGCGTTCATCTTTGTGGGGAACAGACGCAAATGTCAATTTCTGATGCTTGAGCTTGTTTGCTATGCGAGGGTCTTTCATGTTGATACGCGTGTCGCGGCTCGAAGCAATAAATGCGCGGGATTTTTTCGCGAGCAGTTGTTTGATGGTGGATCGGCCGTCGCCGACCACGTTGAGCGAGATGCGCTCGTACGCTGAAATTATTTCTTTGTCCAAAACAACGATGCGGTAGTCTTGTCCGTGTACTTGCTTCTGCACGAGCGCGACGCGGTCGTGTTTGAAGATTTGTTTCATCGCTCGATAGAAGTCACGCTTGGTATGTACGAGTGCGACGTCGATGCCTTGCGTGCCGGAGTTGGGCTTTACGATGACAGGGAATCCGAGTTTCTTCGCGTACCGGTACGCCGCACGGGTATCGCGTTTCGAACGGATTGCCTCGCACCATTCGTCGGAAAAGAATGTTGTACCCTCTATGGTCGGGTACCCCATGCGCCGCATAAAAAAATTCGCGTAGCCTTTGTCTTTCGCGATATCCGACGCGCCGACTGGATTGAGGTCGAGTGTGTTGTAGCGGAAATAGGATTTCTTCCCGTCTTTAAAAATTATCTGACCGGCGATTTTCCACTCCGGCTCGAGCAGTACGCGCGCGCCGATGCGCGGCGCGAGCTTCCGCAACAAGCGCGCGAGGACGAGGTGTTCGGATTTCTTCCTCATGTGCGCTATCATGCCACAATGAGGAGTGTTCGGAAGGGCCCCCCAAGGGGACTGCGATTTGCTACGTCTCTTCGAGACGTGCAAATCGGGAGCTTGACATTTCTCCGGAAGGTAGTATCATAGACCATGGCATACCGAATTGCAGTCTCCTCAAAAGTCGAAGACGCACGTGCTGAAAGCCTCCTCCGCAATCTCAAAACTTTGTTTCCCAAAAGCGCTCTCAAAGGCGCTTCTTACGTTCAGGCCTACACCATCGATGCGGAATTGACTCATCAGGAGCTCAAAAGCGTGGCAGAGCGTCTCACGCACCCCGTCACGGAAACGTATTCAATAGACACTGTTTCCACACCGGGAACTTTCTCGTATGCGCTAGAAATCGGCTACTTGCCGGGCGTCACCGACAATGTCGGGCGTACTGCACGCGAGACGATAGAAGATTGCCTTGGTCGAACTCTCGGAGACGGAGGAGTGTATTCGTCGTATTTTCTTTTTCGTTTGGGCACTCTTTCAGAAACGGAGGCGAAGAGCATGGCGCGCGAATTGCATAATCCGCTCATCGAACGAGCTACTTTGTACCGCGCGGGTTCCGATTTCAAGAGTATCGTCCCGCGCGTCGAGCTACACGAGCATACGACTGTCGACGAAGTCAATCTCGATGTCAATGATGCGGAGCTTGCGCGGATAGGAAAAGAGGGCATAGCGGACAGGGACGGAACACGCCGCGGGCCGCTCGCGCTCTCGCTGAAACAATTGAAAGTAATACGCGACCACTTCAAGAAGCAAAAAAGGAATCCCACGGACATCGAATTAGAGTCTCTTGCACAGGCATGGTCCGAACACTGCAAGCATACGATATTTGCTGACCCACTCGACGAAATAAAAGAGGGTATATATAAACGCTACATTAAAGGCGCGACGGAGAAGATACGAAAGGCTAAGGGCAAGAAAGATTTTTGCGTTTCGGTATTCAAAGATAATTCCGGTGCCATTGCTTTTGACGAAAAATATCTCATTACGCACAAAGTAGAGACACACAACTCTCCTTCGGGATTGGATCCCTTCGGCGGTTCGGTGACTGCCATCGTCGGCGTGAACCGCGATTGTCTCGGATTTGGGCTCGGCGCGAAGCCAATTGCCAATACGTATGGTTTTTGTGTGGCGGATCCGAACGACCAGAGGGAATTGTTCCGCGACCAGGCCAAAAAGCAGTCGCTTTTGCCCGCGCGTCGCATCCTCGAAGGAGTAATCCGTGGCATAAATGCGGGAGGTAATCAAAGCGGTATCCCGACGCCACTCGGATTCATCGCAGTAGACCCGAGTTATCGTGGTAAACCTCTCGTCTTCGGCGGGACGGTCGGACTCATTCCGCGGAGGTCGGATAGACGGAATCTCTATAAGCTAGCTAGGTCGGGTGATTACATCGTCATGCTCGGGGGGCGTGTAGGCCTTGATGGTATTCACGGTGCGACATTCTCTTCCGAATCGCTCTCAAGTTGCTCGCCTGCAACGGCAGTGCAAATAGGCGATCCCATCACGCAGAAGAAACTCTCCGATATGCTTATTCGCGAAGCCCGCGATAAGGCCCTCTACTCAAGCATCACCGACGACGGCGCCGGCGGACTCTCGGGTTCGGTAGGTGAGATGGCGCGCGAAAGCGGGGGAGCGCTTGTGGACCTCGAGAAAGTCCCGCTCAAATATCCAGGGCTTGCACCATGGCAGATATGGCTCTCGGAATCGCAAGAGCGTATGACGCTCGCCGTGCCGAAAGCAAAATGGGCGGCGTTTAAAAAGATATGCGATAGGCACGACGTCGAGGCGACGCGCATCGGAGAATTCACTGCATCAGGACGATGCATAGTCCGCTACGCTGGAAAGATTGTTTCGGATATTTCACTCGACTTCCTGCACGATGGTCGGCCGGTGGAGATACAGAAAAGTAAACAGGCAACAGGGAGTAGGCAACAAGAAAGAAAGCAAAATAATCTTGATGTTGGCAAAGCGTTGTTAGAAATGCTTGCTGGGCCGAACGTGGGCTCAATTTCTTTCATCTCACAGCAATACGACCATGAAGTGCAGGGGTCGTCTGTCACGAAGCCCTTGCAGGGCAGGGGCCGCGTGAATGCGGATGCGGCAGTGTTGCAGCCTCTCCCCGGTTCGCAAAAAGGCATCGTGCTCTCGCACGGGTACGCTCCGTGGTATTCGGAAATCGATACGTACGCGATGGCCGCGGCCGCAATAGATACGGCGGTCCGCAACGCTATCGCTGCCGGAGCTTCTCGCGATTACCTCGCCATCCTCGACAACTTCTGCTGGTCGAGTTCAGAAAAGCCGGAGCGTTTGTATGAATTGAAGCAAGCGGCAAAAGCGTGTTACGACACGGCGATCGCTTTCGTCACGCCATTTATTTCCGGAAAGGATTCGATGTTCAATGACTTCCGCGGATACACAGCAGATGGTAAGCCCGTCCACATCGCGGCTCTTCCGACACTCCTCATCTCTGCGATTGGCGTCATTCCGGATATCGAAAAAGCGATGACCATCGATTTCAAGCGCGTCGGCGACCTCATCTACGTAATCGGCGAAACCAACGACGAACTTGGGGCGTCAGAATATTCGAAGGCCGGGACCGTACCGGTCGTGGAGGTTAAGAAGAATGCAAAGACCTACGACGCTGTCGCGAAGGCAATACAGAATAGCCTCATCGCCTCCGCTATCGGCGTCGGTCGCGGTGGTCTCGCCGTCGCACTCGCAAAATCCGCTGTCGCAGGACAGCTCGGCGTGTCTGTTGCGCTCAAGAATATTCCGGGCAATGCGAAGTCATCCGAAGCAAGACTTTTTTCCGAAAGCCAGGGGCGATTCATTGTTTCCGTACGAAAGGGGAGTGAGAAGAAATTCGAGACAATCCTGAAAAACGTACCACATGCCCGCATCGGAGAAGTCAGCGGCACCTCATTCCGCACCGACTCATTCGACATCCCGCTTCCAAAGCTGACCGAAAGCTACCGCTCGTTCTTCAAACAATGGTAACTATGAAAAAACCGCACGTCATCATTTTCTCAGGATATGGTCTCAATACCGAAGACGAGACAAAATTCGCATTCGAGCTTGCGGGAGCGACAGCCGATATCATTCACATCAATGACATCATCGCAAAGCCCGCAGTTCTCAACCAAGCGCAGGTCATCGTATTTCCCGGTGGCTTCTCCTATGGAGATGATACTGGCTCGGGCAAAGCATATGGTAATCGGCTCAAGCAACATCTCGGTGCTGAAATAGAAAAATTCCTTGCGCGCGATACGCTGATGATAGGAATCTGCAACGGTTTCCAAATAATCACGAGCGCGGGCATTTTGCCGGGCGCTCTCATCGCGAATGATTCGGCGCGCTATATCTGCCGCTGGGTAGACCTCGAAGTGGTGGGGAATAGCCCGTGGCTCAAGGGGATTAAGACGCTCTCGGTGCCGATAGCACACGGGGAAGGCAAATACTACCTACCCCCCTCTGAATCAACTTTACTAAGTAAAGTTGATGGAGTGGCGTTGAAGTATGTAGCAGGTGAGACATCAAAGCATTTCGACATGCCAGCGAATCCCAATGGTGCACTCGAGAATATCGCCGGCGTCACCTCACACAATGGCCGCGTCTTAGGCCTCATGCCGCATCCCGAGCGCGCCGTGCGCTTTACCCAGCTGCCACATTGGACGCATCTCAAGGAGGGTTACGTCCGGGACGGCAAAGAATTACCGACAGAAGGTCCTGGTCTCCAATTATTCAGAAATGCGGTAAACTACTTCATATGAACGAATTTAATGAGAAACCGTTTGCAGTGTTCAAGGGAAAGACTGGAGAGTCTATTAAAGCTGTATACTCCGGCGAGCAAAAGGAGGATGCTGAAAAGATATTAGCGCTTGTGAATTTAAGGGATAGCCTAAGACGTTTTCTAGCTGAGTCGGGTCAAGCAAAAGAAGTTGGAGCGGGGCCTGAGAATGATCTCGCCGAAGAAGAAGATCCTGTAGAGATTTTGCAAGAAGTAAAGTCCATGCTAGGGATTGCACAAACAATGGCAGGACACGTGGCAAAAGACCAATTCGCGCCAGCTGCGGAAGCGGTCGAGAAGCTCGATCGGATGTTAGGAGATGAAGATACACGCAATGAAGTGATTCACATGCTTCTGGAGGGGAAAACCTCAAGAGACATTCGGTGGATGTTAGACGAAAGACCTAATAAGGTACCTGGACCTACAATCGGACGAGCAGTCAGCAATCTATTTGCATATAGAAGTAAAACCGTCGAATTTATAAAGAAATATCGTCCGGAAACTACTGATGCTGAATTAAAGAAACTTTATGCGAAACTTCCATAAAATAATTATATGAACAACAAACCACTTGTCGGAATTTTAATGGGCTCGGATTCGGATTTGCCCATCATGCAGGATGCGGCGAAGGTACTCGAAGAGTTGGGCATTGGTTCGGAAGTGCATACGCTCTCGGCGCATCGCACACCGGAGGCGGTTGTCGAGTACGTGAAAAAGAGCGAGGCTGGCGGGTACAAGGTATTTATCTGCGGCGCCGGAGGCGCCGCACACTTGGCGGGTGTGGTCGCGGCGCACACCGCGCTCCCCGTCATCGGTGTGCCCATAATGAACAAAACAGCGAGCGGTGTAGACGCACTTTTCTCAACCGTGCAAATGCCGCCGGGAATTCCCGTCGCGACGGTCGCGATAAACGGTGCGAAAAATGCCGGCATCCTCGCCGCACAAATAATCGCAACAGGACACCCTGACATACTGGAG
>ORMF011233078.1_pt1 | contig 10267 bp, 13 predicted proteins | sample 1779871 | NCBI WGS metagenome assembly ORMF01 (sample SAMEA104232316, study PRJEB22302) | groundwater metagenome | biome: forest; feature: aquifer; material: groundwater | place: USA | collected 2011-08-07 | depth 5.4 m | reverse complement strand
AGAGCAGTAATATCAGTAGGGGTGTAGATATTTTTTCCAAAATGGTTAGTTATTTGATCATTAAAGTTAAAATAGAATCCAGGTGTTAAGCTATCTTGATGACTTAAAAAATTTTCAGTAATTACTAAAATCTTTGTAAGGTTTTCTGAGTGTACCTTATTTTCTTTATTGAAAGAAATAGTTTGTTCTTTTATATCTGAATATTCTTCTCCAACAATTTCACTAAGTTTCATGAAGACCTCTTTGAAGAAATCTCTTGAGAACGTTCTTCTGCTGAATTATTTTTTTGAGAAAATTCTTTTGATGAATGTTCTTTAGATACCTTTTCTTTTGATGAAATATCTTTAGAGGAGGTGAACTCTTGATTATCTTTTTCATATACGGTTTCCAAACAAACAACTAAATCATCTTGCAATTGCAAGCGAATTTTTTTATGTAGAAAATCTATCCAGACTTCTTCGCCATTTAGGAAGGGAATGAGATTAGACGATGAAGAGAGTAAACAGAATGATTCATTATGCTCTGCTTTTCCGATAAGATACATTTTTTTCATTCCATCATTTTTTGAAAAATATTTTTCTATAATAATTCCATTTCTCATTTCACGCGATCAGCTGGTATATCCTCCGTTGATAATAATTCTTCCTTTTTCCATACGTTCGCCAATGTTGTCTCCAGCATCGCCGTTTACAATTATGTGTGCACCATTTGTAGAAAAACCGACGTAATCAAGAGGAGTTTCATACAAGGACAAATCAATGAAATATTCTTTATTGGCAGTTTTTTCATGATGGAAATTGATTAATGTAGAAAGAAATACGCCAAGCTGTTTTTTTTCAGAAAAGTCATTACCTTTCAAAGAAAAGTATAAAATGTCTGAAGGAGTATAGGAAATCTTTTTTTCATTTATACTTTTTTGAATAGATTCATAGTATTCGATGATTAGGTACATCTGCTCATCTCTTGATGGATATGCTACTCTGTTTTTAGGAAGTTTTATTGTTTCATACATTTTCGCAAATTCGTTATATACTTCTTCACTCTGTGCCAAAGATTGTAAGAGTTGTGTTTCTGCTTTGATGTCTGCGTACGATTCTTGAATTGTATCTGTGAGTTTCATTTTTTTGTTTTTATTTTTGAACTTAATACATTTACAAAATTTTCTTTATTTTTTTTGTTTCAAGAATTATTACCTTATCTTCTTTAAGTTTGATTAATAGTTCTTTTTTGTATTGTTTGATCCTGATTTTTTCTCCATTTAGAAAGGGGATACATTCAGGGTCTAGTGTTGTAAATGAAAAAGAATCTCTTGGAAATTCTATTCCTAATGGAAAGTACACTTTCTTGTAGGTTACTTTAGGCGATTCCTGAATAATAATTCCGCCTTCCATTTTTGAAGACCATGTTTCAAATTCACCCTGGATGATTATTCTTCCTCGTCTCATTCGTTCTCCAACATCGCTCCCTATATCACCTATTATTTTTATCTGTGCTCCATCAGTATGAAAACCAATGTGATCAGGGAGGGCATTATAGAAACACACATTCAGAAGATAGTTAGAATGTTTTGTTTTTTCATGATGCACGTTAATAAGTGCAGATAAGAACATTCCAAGATCTTCTTTCTGTTGGATGACTGATCCTCTTATTGAAAATAAAAGAATATCTTCAGAAGTATACTGTATGTTCTCTTTTCTTATTTCTTGTTCAAGCGCATTATAATGTTTTAGTTCTGCAAAAGGTATGGAATATGTTTCATCACGTGTTCTTTTTTCATAGAGATTATGGAGTTGGATATATATTTCTTCACTCTGTGCAGGAAACGAAGAGAGTTGTGTTTCTGCTTTGATGTCTGCGTACGATTCTTGGATTGTGTCTATGAGTTTCATTTTTTATGTTTGATTTTCTAATAAACTTTTCTTCTCTCACTTTCTCTCACTTTCTCTCCTTTATAAATAATCTTTACATCTCCTCTACACTCATCAATTGATTCATACATTTCATCAATAATAATTTTTCCAAAATTTCCCATATACCCTACAGATTCTCCGCAAGATCCCTCTGCAATAATAATTCCTTTATCAAGATACTCTCCAAGAAAATTGCCGTTTTTTCCTTTGATAACAAGAGTTCCGCTGAGCATATTACTTCCGGCAAAAGGTCCTGCATTTCCGCAGACAACAATTACTCCTCTTTTCATACTTCTTCCAAGATAGTCTCCTGTGTTTCCTCTGACAAGAATGTATCCATTATCCATTCTTCTCCCACAGTAATTTTCAGTATTTCCGTCGACAAAAATAGTTCCTTGTAACATATCTTCTCCAAGAAAACTTTTTGCACAACCTTTAATGTGAACGTTTCCATTTATCATATTTTTACATCCTGAATCTTTGATAGAACCCTCTATTGTAACTGATCCTCCCATCATATACGAACATGCTTCATCCTTTGCAGATCCATGAAGATTTATTGTTCCTTTAATCATTTTTTTTGCGAATAAATCGTTTACTCCTCCAAAAATATCTACACTTGCTCCATCGAGTCGATAACAGATAGCGTCAAGTGGGGGAATATGTTCGAACATGAGAGTGTATGATTCTTTTTGTTTTGTTCTTGAGTAATGTTCATTTACAAGTGCACTTATTACCCATCCTGATGAAGAAAATAATCTATGATCTGTAAGTGTTTCTAACGCAAAACAAAGAGTAGTTATATCTTGAGCAGTATAATCTATTCTCTGTATCTCTTTTATGAATCTTTTTTCTCCACTCCCATTAAGAAGTGTATTTGAATAGGTTGTATCACTTGAAAGATATGTTTTTATGCAGTGTAATAATCTAGAAACATTTCTATTCACTCCTGCTTTTTTAGGTGTCTTTATCTCTTTATTTTCGATAGTTTCATATTCCGTTTGAACAATGTCAGTGAGCTTCATTTTGTTATAATTTCTTTTCTTTTCATCTCTTCTGTTGGAAAAACCTGCACACCTTTGTGAACTATTTTTCCTCTGCTATTTTCGTAAAGCTGTTCATGAATGGCAGGATGATCTGATAATGTCAACTTTTGTAATCATTCCCTTCAAAAGATCACGCATTGACACATCGAGCCATTTTTCATATAATTCTCCTATTTTTTCAACTTCTTCACTATATGCTATTCCTCTTTCTAGGTTGAGTTCGATATTTTTTTCAACATGATTATACTCTTCTGTAATTATTTTGGTAAGTTTCATTTTTTTCTTTGACTATTTTATTCTCTTTCCTTGAAAGTAAATTTCGCCTTTGTTATCGGCGAACATTGATTCATGATTTTCTAAACGAATCGATTCCCAGCTTTCTAAAATATCTATTCTTCCCCCATTTTGTTTATATCCTATGTCTCTTCCACCTTGTTTCACTATGATACTTCCCCCAGTCATAGATTCCCCTAATTTTTCAGTACAGGATTCAAGATACAGTTTTCCTCCACCCATTTCTGCTCCTGTCATTGATTCTCCTTTTCCATTTAATTTTACATCTCCTGCAGTCATCTTTATTGCAAGGTTATCTCCGACATCACCTGTAATAACTACATGAGCGCCACTATTTTTGAAGCAGAGATTGTCCATTTTTCTTCTATGTTCTGTTGTAAAAAGAGCATATATCTGTCTCATTTTTTCTTCTTTTGAATATTCTTTCTTGTTTTTCTTTTCGTAATGAGTATTTATCAGTGCAGAACAAAAAAGACCTAATTTCGAAAAGTGCAAATTTTTTGAAAAATCATCAAGACGCATACTGAAAGCGAGGATGTCTTCAGGATTGTACTCTTCTTTTCTTAAGAGATCAATTGTATTAGTATATATTCCTGAAGAAAGAAGATTATGTACTCTTTCAGAATTTAACCATTCAACACACTTTTCAAGCAGATTATTAACTACTTTATCAGATGATCCTTTTTGCAATTCTTGCACCGTATTTACTTGAATATTGGTGTATTCTTCTTCAATTGTTTTTGAGAGGTTCATTTTGTTACGCTCTTTTCACGTTTCTTTGTATCTTCTATCTTTGGAAATACTTGCATTCCCTTGTGAAATATTTTTCCTTTGCTATTTTTATGCAGATGAGTGTAATCCCAGGTGACATATTTACTTGATTTTCTTTTTCCAACACCTAAACATTCGCATTCTCCTTGAATGTGTATTTCTCCCTTTTTTATTGAGAATCCTGCGTCTGATCCTGCATTTCCATCCAAAGATAGTTTTCCTCCATTCATTCTTCCACCAAGAAAGTGGTTAGCGTTTCCTCTTATTTTTATTGTTCCGTAACTCATTTCGTATCCTGCATAATCTCCGCAGTTTCCGTCTATAAAAATATCTGCGCCATTATTATTTTCGCCGAGAAAGTCGAGCATTTTCTCAAGATGTGCGGTGATAATAATGTAAGGCATTTCTGATTTTGTTTTTTTATAATGTTCCGTTACAAGCATTGTGAGAAAAATACCTCCCCATTCAGGCATTTCTTTTGTATCAAATTCGCCGAGTCGACTGCAGAATGCAGTAATATCTTCTTGTGAATAAGAAAGATTTTTTGTTATGACTTCTCTGCAATAAGATCTACTTACTCCTTCGCTTGTTATCATTCCAGTAAAAAAAGAGTTTGTCACTTCATCAAGCCATTTTTCACATGTGATCATCATTTTTTCAATTGTTGGACTGTGTGCTATTCCTTTCTCTAGTTTGAGTTCAACATTTCTTTCAACATGTTCATACTGTTCTGTAATTGTTTCGGTAAGTTTCATTTTTACTTATTCAGTGTTTATTCTTTTTTTACTTTATTCTTTGTTATTTTATTTTTTCTCACTTTATTCTTTTTTACTTTATTCTTTTTCCTTGAAAGTAAATCTCTCCTTTTGAGTTTCTGAGTGTTTCTATTGTTTTATAGGTTTTTTGAATTTCTATTTTTCCACCCCATTGAAAACTGCCAACACTTTCTCCTGCATGATTTACAATAATTTCGCCCCCTGACATAGAATTTCCAAGGTTTCTCATACATGATTCAAGATAGATTTTTCCCCCACTCATCGCTGAACCAGCATAAGTTTCTGCATTTCCGTGCAAGTGAATTTCTCCATCATTCATCCACATTGCAAAGTTATTTCCAACGTTTCCCGTAATTGTAACATGTGGGCCATTATTTTTAAAACAAAGTTCATTCATTTTTTGTTTGTGATCTACAGTCCAAAGATGATACATTTGTGCTTTTTTGTTTTCGACATTTTTTTCTCTATTTGTTTTTTCATAATGAGCTGAAATAAGTGCTGAACAGAAAAGACCAATTACTGAAAATTTGTACATGAGTATGCTCTTTGACAAATCTGTAAGAAAAACGCTGAAAGCAAGTATATCTTCAGCCGTGTACTCTTCTTTTCTTACAATATCTAAAGCATGAAAATATCTTCCATGAGAAGAGAACGCACCGTCTGTTCTTTTAGATTCTACAAACTCAATACATTTTTCAAGAAGATTACTTACTATTTTGTCAGATGATTTGCTTTGCAATTCTTGCAAAGTATCTGCTTGAATATTTTCGTATTCTTCTTCAATTGTTTTTGCGAGGTTCATTTTTCATGTATATTCAATTTTTTCATTATTTTTTTCCGAATCGTTTACTCTTCTTTCGCTTGGAAAAATCTGTTTTCCTTGTACATAGATTCGTCCGTTATTTCCTGAGGGAATACCAAGTTGTTTTTTTTTCTTATTTTGTAACAAATAAATTATTCCTCCTTCCATGCAATCCCCAACATTTTCTCCTGTAGTTCCATGAGCTCGAATTGTTCCACCCTTCATGAGTCTTCCGAGATCATCTCCGCAATTTCCTTTGACCTCTATTATTCCCTTTATCATTTCGTATCCACATTCGGATTCTGCATTTCCGTAAATGAGAATTTTCCCTCCTTCTGAGAATGCGCCAGCACCATAACCTGCATTTTTAAGAATTTTTATTTTTCCCCCTTTAAGATAGGATCCTGGTAAGTTTTTTGTATTGCCAGTTATTGTAACTATTCCCCCACTCATATAATCGCATGCAAAAGTTTCTGCATCTCCTTGCAGAACAACGGTTCCTGAAATCATTTCTTTACAAAGAAAATCTCCTGCGTTTCCATCAATGGTAACATCTGATTCATTGTATTTACAGAGTGCATTAATTTTCTTATTCAAATGTTTTGTTACAATAAGATATTTCTCTTCAGAATTAACGAGGTGAAGATGATTTATGAGATAAGACAAGAAATAGCCAGAATGTACAAATTCTGCATCGACTTCATAATTTTTTAAAATCAAAGAAAGCTCAGTTATGTTTCTACTTGTCCAAGGATGCTTTCTAAAAAATTTTGGCAATGTTTTTTCTATTTTGCATTCAAGTTCAGATATTGTTGTTCTTTGCGCATATAAAAGAAAAGATTCATATTCTTTTACTAGTTTTCCAAAAGTATTTGGATTGTTTTCTAAAACGTTTCTCTTGATTGTACTAGAATCAATTGTTTCATATTCTTTATCGATAAGATCAGTGAGTTTCATGTTTTTATTTCTTCAATGTCTGCGTATTCATTTTGTAGTGTTTTTGTTAGATTGATCTTATTTTTTATTGAATTATTTATTTCTTATCAAGCTCTTTTTTTCTTATCAAGTTCTTTATTTTTCATCAAATTATCTTTTTCTTTTTGGATATTTTATCTTTTCTCCTCTGTAAAAAATGGTTCCTTTAACTTCCTCTCCGAAACTTGCATAGTCTGTTTTAATGTGTATTTCGCCGCTGTGCATTCCATGGCCAACCATTCCGCCGGCATGATTAACATAAATTTTACCTCCATTCATTTGACATCCAAGAAAACATCTTGCTTGTTCAATTTCAAGAATTCCTCCTTCAATAAAATATCCCAAATGACTTTCTGCTTTTCCTTGAACTGTTATTTTCCCTCTCCGCATTCCGTGAGCAGTAAAATCTCCAACATTTCCAACAACAAGAATGTGTGCGCCATTATTTTCATAACCTATTCTATTAATTAATTTTTCAGTTGCAGAGGTATGAAGAATATATTCTTTTTGAGATCTATTTATTTCATAGTTCTGGTTGATAAGTGCAGAAATAAAAATTCCTACTTCGCCGAAAAAGAGGTGATTTGTAAATTTTTCAAGATGAAAAGAAAAATGAGTGATGTCTTCTTTTGTGAAATCTACATTTTTAATGAGACTCTTTGCATATTTGTACATTCGTTCTGATCCTGATAAAAATGTCACTGTTGGAGAAAAGAATTTTTCGTACTTTTCTAAAATAAGATTGAGTCCAGGAGATTTATTTGTAAACGTATCTTTAATTATCTCTTTCTCCTGTAAGTCTGCATATTCCTTTTCTATTTGTTCTCGTAATTTCATTTTGTTTTTACCATTTAAACATACAATGATACATCTGGCTGATCCAGTCAGTTTCCATGTAGGGAAATACTTGCTTTCCTTTTACATAGATTCTTCCTTTTTTGGCAGATGCTGCAATACTTTCACAGTCTCCGTTGATGTAAATATTTCCGCCGTCAAGATAATTTCCCGCATTGATTCCAACTTTTCCATCGATTCGAAGAATGCCACTAATCATTCCAAGTCCTGCATCCTTGCCTGCATTTCTTGCAACATGAATGTAACACTTTTGTGCGAATACACCTATGCGTTCTCCAACATTTCCTTTGATCAAAAGTGTTCCGCCAGACATTCTCCATGCGCAGTTGTCTGTATCATTCCCTTCAACAATGACAGTTCCTCCTTTCATTTCTCTACACGTTCCTATTGTATTTCCGTAGATGTGCACATTTCCTCTATTCATATCTTGAGCAGGGAAACTGCCCGTTGAACCGTTTACAGTAATTTTTCCTTCTTCCATTTTCAGACATAGATAATCAGCAACATCTCCATCTATTTGGACAGTTCCATCAATCATATATTCACATGCACGATCTCTCGCATTTCCTTCCAAGTGAACATTTCCACAAATCATTTCTGCGCAAAAAGAGTCTCCGACAGAACCTATGACTCGAACATTTGCAGTATTTTGATAACAGAGATATTCTAATTGAGAATCAAATTGGGATGTATGAATAGTATATTCTTCTGGCATCTTGGTTTGCTCGTGATGTATATTTATTAAAGCTGATAAAAATAATCCCGTATAAATAGAGAATCTTGTTGATAGAGTGTTCTTTGGAAAATCTTGTTGAATTTCTGCAAGTGCAAAAGAGAATTTTTCAACATCTTCTTTTGCATAGGTGAAATTTTTATTTTTTATTTCTTTCTTCATCCAATTTTTTATAAGATGTATTGATGATTCAGGAGGAGTTTCGCTGCGGACGATATGATGCATTATTTTTTTGTAAAGCGAAAAAAATAGAGATAAGCATTCTAAATCTTCAGTTTTTGAAATCTGGATAGTGGATTTGTCAATGTTCGCATATTCCGTTTTTATTGTTTCTTCGAGTTTCATGAGTTTGATTTTTAATTTTTATTCTAATTAATTCTGTTTTGCATGTTCAGTTCTACAGTTTATAATTGGTTTTTCTCCCCATGCTGTTTTTTTAATGCTGCAGAAATATTCTTTTTTTTCTTTATAAATTAAAATATTTCCTGCGATGATATTTTGAGATACTAAATCTGAATTATCCTTAATAACTATTGTTCCTCCTCTCATAAGAAATCCTATTTCTGATTCTGCTTTTTTCTTAAGAATAAGAGTTCCTCCTCTCATAGAATATCCTGAATGTTTTCCGTAAGAGCCTTCAACAATGACAGTTCCACTCTTCATGTAGTATGCAACAGTTTCTCCTACAGAACCTTTGATACAAACTACTGCGCCATCTGTTTTATAGCAAAGATTGTCAATTTGTGTATTCAAATGTTGTGTTACAATTTCATACGGTTTTTGCAACTCTTCTTTTTCATCGTGTGTTTTTGCTTGCGTTTTATTTTTTATTTTTTCTTGTAGATAATGAGTATTTACGAGCGCTGAGAGAAATATGCCGCTTTCTTTAAATTTTGGATATGATTCATAATCAATAAGTTTAAGGGAGAATAAAGTAATATCTTCTTTTGTGTACTGCGTTTTTATTTTTGCTAAGCCTTTTATTGCAGATGTATAATTTATAGCAATTAAAACTGAAGCAAAGATCGTTTTTTCAAGCCAATGTTCATAGAGAGGAATGATACTGTCGATTCTTGATAATTCTTTTTTTACTTGTAATGAATCAATTCCTGTTTGGGAAATATCTTCATAATTTTCAGTTATTGTTTCTGTAAGTTTCATTTTTTTCTTTCTTTTTATTTTTTTATTATTTTCTTTTTATTTTTTATATTTTTTATAATTTTTATATCTCCTCATTTAATCCCCTTAAGAGTGTTCCTCTCACATATACTTCTCCTTTTTTGTAAAACCCAAAAGAAGTCGAAGTATCTACAAAACCGTTGCAGATAAGTGTTCCACCATTAAGACCACATCCTGCAGCTTTTCCGCATGTTCCTTCAACAATAATTTTTCCACCTCTTGCTTCATTTCCGCAGCATCCTCCTGCATTTCCTTTGATGTGAATAATGCCTCCTTTCATTCGTGTACCACAGTAATCTTTCACATTTCCATAAACGAAAATTTCTCCGTCTTTCATAAGTGCACCAAGAGATGTTTCTGCATTTCCTCGTAGGTGAAGTACACCCTTCATCATTTCAATACCTGCCCTGTTTCCTACAGGACCATTGACAGTGATCGCTGATCCATTATTGTTGTAGCCAATATAATCAATAAGAAAATTAAATTCTTCTGTATGCAAAGAGTATTCAAGTGAAACACTGCTTTTTTCTTGTGCACGATTAACAAGCGCTGAGAAGAAAATTCCGACATCTGCATGCATACATTCTATTTCTTTTTGATAACGAATGAAAAAAGTTATTATTTCTTGCGGAGTATAAGCTGTTTCTTTCAATAATGTGTGAGCGAAAGAATATCTGTCTTCTCCAATAATTTTTTTTTTGCATATTTTTTTCCATTCATTAAAATAGTTTAGAATCTTTGAGAGCGTTTCATCAAGATGAGGGGAGGCACTTTTTTGCAGTACTGTTTCTCTTAGATCTTCTCCATAGGTATCTTGAATTATCTGTGTGATTTTCATTTTTTTCTTTTTATTTTGTTATTTTATCATTTTATTGTTCGTTCTGGGTCAATACCCCGCAGCTCTGCTGCGATTGGGTTTTTGATTT
>ORMF011158342.1_pt1 | contig 10268 bp, 9 predicted proteins | sample 1779871 | NCBI WGS metagenome assembly ORMF01 (sample SAMEA104232316, study PRJEB22302) | groundwater metagenome | biome: forest; feature: aquifer; material: groundwater | place: USA | collected 2011-08-07 | depth 5.4 m | reverse complement strand
GCGCTCTTGAACACGCCGTCGCCGACAAACTCCGGCCACGTCAGTTTCTTCGTTGCCGGGTCGAGCGTAATGAACGGGGCCGGCCCGCCCCTGTGCGCCACGTCCGGCCAGCCTTCCGGACTGATGGTCGCGAGGAACGACGTCTCTGCGCGCGCCAGCACGCCCTGTACCCACTGGTCGCCCGGATCGGCGGGCCTCCGGCGGGTCGTGCCTGAAACCGCGCCCTCCATCTTCGGGACCGAGGGGGCCATGTACTTGCGACACAGAGTGAAAGCCTCGCTCAACTGCATCTCAGCCGCGCCGTTGACGTGCGAGACGGTGCCGTTGAGCCGCACGCGCCGGGCCACGCCCAGGTTGATCGCCAGGCCGCCGCACTTGCCCTCGGGCAGAGGCGCAACGCCATGCGGCATCGCGAACCTGATGCGGGGGTCGCCTACTAACTCGACCAGGGGAGGTTGTCCTGCGAGGAAGTGGAGCGCGAGGCTGCCTTCTTTGTTTGCCGTTGCCAGCACGATCAGGTCAGCCTCCGCGGCGAACTCGGCTGCGGGGCCGGTCCAGTTGGCGAGGTGGTCGGCAACGGTCCGGGAGTTTGCCTCCTCCTGCACCTGGATCTGGCCGGGGTGGTACTGCTTGAGCGGCATGTTTTGAAATCCCTTCCGTTCAAACTGGACCTATCTGGGGTCTCGGGACCGGGGTCTCTGCTCGCGGCCAGTCTTGATGAACTGCCCAAGTGTTTTTATCATCCAGTAGATAAACTGTCAATCAGTAGATAGATAACCCGGTCTCTGGTAGCCTTGCGACATGGCAAGGACATCTGGCGCCAGCGGCGCCACAACGAGCGAGAACATCCTTGACGTGGCTGAGCGTCTCGCGCAGACGCGTGGGTTCAACGGGTTCAGCTACGCGCACATCGCAGCCGAAATCGGGATAACCAAGGCAAGCCTGCACTACCACTTCCCGAACAAGGCCGGTCTTGGCCGGGCGCTTGTCGCCAGGTACGCGAAAAACTTCCAGAGCGCGATCGCTGACATCGCCGCTAGGGAAGGAGACGCCATGGAGAGGCTGAGGCGTTATGTGCGGGTGTACCGGCAGGTCCTGGGGGCCGGCCGCCTGTGTCTTTGCGGCATGTTCGCCGCCGAGTACGCGACGCTCCCAGAGCCGGTGCAACAGGAGCTGCGCCTCTTCTTCGACGAGAACGAACGCTGGCTCGTCGGCGTACTTGAGGATGGGCAGCGGCGCGGCGCTTTGCAGTTTGAAGGGAGCGCGCATGATATGGCCGGCCTGCTCACCGGCGCGCTCGAAGGGTCCATGCTGATTGCGCGCTCGTATGGCGACGGCGCGCGGTTCAGCGCGTCGGCTGAACAGCTGCTGAAGACCCTTGCCCCGCGGGCCCGCTCACGCGCAAAGCGCTGAACTGTCGGTCGTCGCCTGTTGGTGGAGCGAACTCCGGCAAACCGTTCTAGGTTCGCCCGGCCCTTATGGCTGTCTGTTGCGGGACATCGCCCTGTGGCTGATACTCTCGGCCACGGTTCCGCTGCCGGAAGAACGCTGCGCCTGACGCCCTTGCGGAGAGGAAATCATGGGGAGGCCCGCATGTCCACGAGTTTCAAGATCGGCAAGTACCTCATCAGCACCTTGCAGGACCACGTCAGCCCCTTCCGGGACCCGGCCGTCGTCTACCCGAAGGTGACAGCCTCCGACTGGGACCCATACCGCAGCTTCGCGCTGCTCCCTGATGGGAAGGCCCAATCGCAGTGGCGCGGGCACGTCATCAGGCAGGCTGGAGGAGGCAAGGGGCACGTCGTCATCGTGGACACGGGCATGGGGCCGGGCCCGCACGCGCACACCGGCAGGAACGGCGAGTTCCTGGATAATCTGAAGGGCGAGGGCGTGCAGCCGGGCGACGTCTCAGCCGTCGTGATCACGCACACGCACGGCGACCACATCGGCTGGAACGTGACGTGGGAAGGCGGGAAGCCGAAGGCGACGTTCCCGCACGCGACCTACCACATCGCGCAGGCGGACTGGGACTTCTATTCAGCGCAGAACCCGAAGAACGAAGCCTTTGAAAAGCAGGTGCGGCCCCTCAAGGAACTCGGGAGGCTGAGGCTCGTGAAGGGGCAGGTAGAGGTCGCTCCCGGCATCAGCACGCTGCCTACGAACGGGCACACGCCGGGTCACCAGTGCGTGCTTGTGCAGTCGGACGGGCAGACGGGCGTGCTGACAGGCGACCTTTTCCACAACGTGGCTCAGATCACGGAGCAGCACTGGTGCCCGACCTTCGACTGGAACACTGACCTTTCGACGGCGTCGCGCCGGTGGCTCCTGTGGCGCGCCCACGCCGAGGGCTGGGTAGTGTTCTCGGGCCACCTCGGCATCGGCAAGAGCATTGGCCGCGTCGTCGAGCGCAACGGCCGTCCCGCATGGGAGCCGGTGTGACCCTCTCCCTTGCAGGGAGCGGGGGTTCTGCATGCCTTCTACCTCGCGCCCTCGAAGAACCGGCGCGGGTTCGAGATGACCAGTAGCTTGATCTGGTCGTCAGTCGCGCCAAGCTCCCGCAGGTAGGGCAGCACGTGGCGCTTGATGAAGCAGATGTGGTCTGGATTGCGCTTGATGCGCTCCGCGAACACGGCCTTCGGTGCTATAAGCATCGTCATCGGGTCATCGTGAGACACCATCAGGCGGTGCGACCACCCGGCATCCATCAGCGCCTTCAGCGTCTGCGTGCGCACGCGCCAGTCCGGCACGTCAGGCCGGGTCGATGGGTAGCGGTCGAACCCGACCCACGCGCCCTTCTTGAGAAGCCCCGTCAGGTAGTCGAGGTCCGTCGAGTCGTTCGAGTGGCCGATGCAGACGCGGTCCAGGTCCACGCCCTCTGACTCGAAGATGCGGATCTGCTGGTCGCCCACACGCTCAGGCGCCCAGGTGTGCGTGATGATGGGCACGCCTGTCGCCTTCTGGGCGCGGGCGGCGGCGCGCAGGATGATCTCGCCCGGCTCGGTCACGCCTCCCACGTCGTTGGCGACCTTGATGACGCCAGCGCGGATGCCCGTGCCCTCAATGCCCTCTCTGATCTCCCGGATATAAAGGTGGGAGATGTCCTCCGGGTCGGCGGTGCGAAAGGCGCGCGGGATTTCGAGCCATGTACCCGTAGCGGCGATGATGTTCACGCCTGTCGAGCGCGAGACGTATTCGATGACGCGGATGTCGCGGCCCAGGTCCATCGTCGTAAGGTCAACGATGGTCGAGATGCCCTCTGACTTCGCCTCGTTCAGGCGGCGGATGCCCTCCTGAATAGCTGCATGGCGCGGGATGAACTCGGGGAACACATCCTTGACCCCTGCGGACGTAATGAGGACGTGCTCGTGCATGAGCGTGAAGCCCATCTTTGCGGTGTCCATCTGCCCGAGGACCGTTGAAACTGCCGGCATGGTCATTTCCTCCGCTCGTCTGCCCATGATCCCCTCCCCCTCGATCGGGTGCCCTTTGGGTGCGGGCCAGGGAGAGGACGCAGGCTACCGCGTAAGCCCACCTACCTCGTCTTCGCCGTCCGCCCCTCCTTCACATGCCCATTGCGCGGCGTCGGTGATGCAGGCGCGTCCGCCTTGACGCCCTGCTTCGCCTTCCACTCGCGGTACAAGCGGAACGTCTCCTCATCCGGCGGGTAATACCTGCCCGGCGACAGGTTCTCGGCGTCGAGCCTGCGCCTGATCCATTCCTCGATGTCGTCATACTCAAGCGCCTGCTGCGCGATGTCCTTCGCCACGCCACGCGGTATCACCACGACGCCATCGTCGTCGGCGTGGATGTAGTCGCCGGGGCGCACCAGCACGCCGTCAACCGTGACCGTGCCGTTCGTCTCGTAGGGGAAGCCGATACGCGTGCCCAGGCTGGAGGTCTTGTCCAGGCCGAACATCTTCGGCCCGTAGTCCTTGACCACGTGCATGTCGCGGATGCCCCCGTCGCAGACGAGGCCGCTCACCTGCCGCTGCTTCAGGCGCAGGAACTTTATATCTCCGCCCACGGACATCAGCTTTGTGCCCATGGATTCCATCACGATGCAGTCCCCCGGCCCGGCAAGCTCGAACGCGGCGTATTCCGGCGACTGCTCTCCCCCCGGCTTCTCCGCCACCGCGTCCGGGCGGGCCGGCACGAAGCGCACCGTCACAGCGCGGGCGACAAGCCTCTGTCCCGGAGTCAGGTTCTTGATGTTGGACATATAGGTGTAGCGCGGGTCGTAACCGTTGCGCGCCAACGTGTCCACGACTGCCGTGGAGTTGATCAGGTGCAGGGCGTGGATGGTCGCCTTGCCCAGGACATGGGCGGGAGTGGGCTGAATCGCGGGCATCTCTTGCTGGTCCAGTCGCCGGGAGGGAAAGGGTAAGGCTGCAGCCGGAGCGGTTGCCCGGTGCACGGCGAGCATTCTAACGCGCCGGGGCGGGGATGGCGGCAGGAGAACACCCTCGGCGCACAAAACAACAGGCCCCGGCTTAACCGGGGCCTGTTGTGCTTCGATATGTGCCGTCATCCGTTCGAAACTATCTCAATAAGGACGGAGACTTCTCCCTCACCCTCTCCCGCTTGGAGAGGGGATTCAGCCCTAATCCCGGTCCTAGGCGCCCTTGCTGGCTGAGCGGGCCTTTGCGGCCTGGTCAACGCGCATCTCGAACTTTGCATCGAGCGTCTTCAGCGTGTCCATGATGCCCGTGTACGCCAACTCCGTCTTCGAGGCCATCGTCACGCCGAAGAAGCCCTGGCGGCGGAACTCGATCGCCTTTTCCTGCACCTTGAGGCGCACGTGGTCCCAGACGTTGCCGCCGAAGAAGTCCACCATGTTGTGCGAGAACCTGCCGTTTTTGTCCATCGAGAAGCCCAGGCAGGACACGATGGGCAGACAGTACGGGCCCACCACCGGCGTGTTGATGCCCACGGGCATGATCGGCATGTTGTGCGAGCCGCGGCAGTCGCCCGTGATGATCTGCTGGATCATGGCGAACGGCTCGACCATCTCCTCCGGCGCGGGGAAGATGGACTGCACGCGCACGACGGCCACCGGGTCGTCCTTGCCCGTGTACTTGCCTGCGACGTTGTGCAGCCGGGTCGCAGCGACGGACACGATCTGCTCGTCCGGGTAGACGCGGGAGTGGACGGCCTCAATGGCGTAGCGGTCCTCGTCCCGCAGGAGTGCGGCCAGGTCCCACACCTGCTCCGGGACGTTCAGCTTGATCACACGGTCAACGTCCTTGGCCGAGTGGTCCATGTCAATGACCGTGACTGTGAAGCCCTTGTGCAGCACGGGGCTCAGGAGCAGGCCGCCGTTGTGCATGGGGTCGCAAAACGCCAGATAGAACGGCAGGTTGTACATGCCGGGGGCGCACTTGTCACCGGCGAAGACCATGAACGCCTCCGCAGGCCGGTGTTTGGGCAGGAGGTCAAATGTGATCTCGGCGACCGCCGGGCCTGCGCCGCGCACGTTGCCGGAGGGGGCGTCCACGAGCAGGTCCTGACCAGCGCCGTAGTTGCCCTCCTCCTTTGCGACCTCCGTGGCCGCCTTGAACGTGGCCCAGGCGAACTCGTGCACCTTCGGCGCGCCTGTGCCGTGCGTGTGCGACATGAGCAGGGCGATGTCGTCGCCCGTGTACGTCACCATGCCGTCGATCAGCGTGCCATTCTTCACCTGCGCGGCGACCATGTCCTTCGCCTTCTGGACCATCGCCGCGGAAGGCAGCGTGTGCCCGCCGATGCTGCCCACGTCTGCCTTGATGACGCTGAAAGTTACCTTTGCCAAATGAGGCTCTCCTGTGTCATCCCGCGCCAATGACCAGTCCCTGAGCACCCTGAGCCTGTCAAAAGACGCTCAGGTTTTTAGAAACAGGACGGAGCAGGAATCCAGTTTTTCATCATGAGATCGGCCTATTGTAGCCAAATCGCAGTTGTGTGCGCGGCCCTGCGGCTAATTAAGTGCTACTCCCGCAGCGCCTTCACGATCCCGTCGCAGGCCTGCATGTAAATCGTGGCGTCAACATTGATCGAAAGGTACTGCACGCCGAGGCCAAGCAGCCACTTGCCCATCTCGGTGTCCTTCGCGTACGACCCGACAGCGCGGCCCCGCTTGCGCGCCTTGTCCGTCGCGGCCTTAAGCGCACGTTCGACCTTTTGTGACCGCACCTGCCCCGGCACGCCGAGCGACTGCGATATGTCGTACGGCCCCAGGAAGAGCACGTCTATCCCTTCGACTTCCATGATGTCTTCCAGGTTGTCCAGCCCGCGCTTCCCCTCAATGTGGACGATCACCGCCGTCTCGTCGTTCTGCCTGTCGGTGTGGTTCTTGCCCCCCCCCGCGCCGCCTTCCTTGAAGTAGTTGCCGGGGCGGGGGAAGACCGAAAGCCCGCGCTCGCCGATGGGCGCGTACTTCGCCGAATGTATGACGCGCTCGCCGTCGGCGCGCACATTGATCTGAGGGACCTGCACGCCCTCGGAGCCGATGTCCAGCGCTCGCAGGATCAGACGCTCGTCGTTCGCTCCGACGCGGATGATTGGGGCCACGCCTGCGCCCTGCGCTGAGATCACGAGGTCGATGCAGGTCTCCATCGTCAGAGGACCGTGCTCGCTGTCCAAGATGCAGAAGTCCATCCCTGCGTAGCCCAGAGTCTCTACGAGCGTGCATGACGGCACGATGACGAACGGCCCGATGACCGTCTCGCCCTTCTGGAGTCTCTTCTTGAGTTGGCCCCGGTTCGGGTTCGGTGCTGGCATGTAAGTTCTCCAGTTTGAGTTAGGCTTTGTCTGACGAGGGTAGGGGCACAATACCCTTCGTCCTTGACCCGCAATCCCGGCTTACCGGGACCCAGGACACAGACAGAATGTCACATGTGCCCTCTGAACTTTCGCGACGCAAGTTTAGCCACGGAAACGGTCCACGTGAAATCCCGCATCGTCTTTATAGGCTCCGGCACATCAGAAGGCGTGCCGCGCGTTACCTGTCTGGCAAGGGAGGACCCGGACTGCCCGGCGTGCCTTTCGGCCATGCAGCCCGGCTCGAAGGACCGCCGACGCAACACGTCGTTGCTGATTCAAATGCCCCACCCGGGTCAGGGCGTCCCCCTCTCCCATCGGGACGGGTACCCGACGAAGCTGGGTACGGGGGTGAGGACACAAACGACCGCCGCGCCGCCTGACGATGGCGCCGGCCAGCCCGTACGCAACATCGTCATCGACGCAGGCAAGTTCTTCTATCAGTCCGCGATTGACCTCTTCCCAAAGTTCCGCGTCCACACGCTCGATGCCGTGGTCCTTACGCACGCGCACGCAGACGCCACAGGAGGCCTTGACGACCTGCGCGACTGGACGAATAACAACAGCCAGCCCTCCCTGCCCATCTATGTGCGGCCCGAGGACATACGGGACACGCTCTCCCACACCGCCTTCTATCTTGTTGACCGCGCGAAGGCCACAGGCGGCGGCTCGGTAGCCAAGCTCCAGTTCCTCGAAGTGGCGGATCGGGCCTTCGATATCCATGGTCTGCGCTTCACGCCGCTGCCCGTGTGGCACGGCCGCCCGCACACAGCGAACGGCTACCGCTTCGGCGATGTCTGCTACATCCCTGACGCCAGCGAGATCCCGCCCGAGACGCGCGCCCTTGTGGAAGGCTGCGGCCTGCTCGTCCTGGACGCCCTGCGCCCGGTCCGCACGCACGGGTCGCACCTGACCCTCGAACAGGCCATCGAGGAGGTGCGCCGTCTGCGCCCGAAGCGTGCTCTCTTCACCGGTATGTGCCACGACATAGTCCATGAGGCGACCGAGGCAGCGCTCCGCCGTCTGAGGGACACGGACGGCCTTGACGTGGGCCTGGCCTACGACGGCCTGGCCCTCGATGTTGACTTGTGACGATCCCCGTCATTCCGGCAGGCGGACAGCACAGCGGCTCGCGGGTATATCATCCCGTCCGCCTCCTTCATCTCCCCCTCTCCCCTTGAGGGAGAGAGTTGGGGTGAAGGGTGACAACAAACGGCAGCAGGTTCACAACCTTCAACTTGAGCCATTCGGAAACCGGGGCCGAACCCTCTTTCTGATCGGGAAGGCACAACACCACAGGCAGGTCACACATGCGCACGAAAGCAGCCATCTTCTATGCCCCGAAGCAGCCCATCAGCGTCGAGGAAGTCGAGCTCAAAGGCCCGATGGCCGGCGAAGTCCTCGTCCGGGTCGCCGCCACAGGCGCCTGTCACTCCGACTACCACGCCGTTGACGGCCACACCAAGGCCGCGATCACGCCCCTCGTCATGGGCCACGAGGCCTCCGGCGTCGTCGAAGGAGTAGGGCAGGGCGTCACCGGCTTCAAGGCTGGCGACCACGTCGTCTTCGCCATCCGCCCCATGTGCGGCAAGTGCAAATACTGCACCACGGGCCGCCCCAACCTCTGCAACGGCATCAAGGCCAAGCCCGGCCACATGGTGGACGGCACCACCCGTTTCTCGAAGCCCGACGGCACGACCCTCTACCACGGCCTCGCCACCTTCTCCCAGCACACCGTCGTCCCCGAGTGGAGCCTGGTCAAGGTCCGCCCCGACGTGCCGATCGAACGTCTGGCTTCGATCGGCTGCGCTGTCGTCACGGGCGTGGGCGCAGTCGTCAACACCGCCGAAGTCAAGGCCGGCTCGACGGTCGCCGTCTGGGGCTGCGGCGGCGTGGGCCTGAACGTCATCCAGGGCGCAGCCATAGCGGGGGCGTTACGCATCATCGCCATAGACGTGGCCGCATCCAAGTTCGACCTTGCGAATGATTTCGGCGCGACGGACACCGTTGACGCTTCGAAGAACGACCCCGTGAAGGCCGTCGTGGATATGACCGACGGTGGCGCGGACTACACGTTCGAGGTCATCGGCAAACCGCAGACGGTGCGGCAGGCGTTCGAGGCCACATGCCCCGGTGGGACCGCCTGCATGGTAGGCGTACCTCCGGAGGGCGGCGAGGTCAGCATCCCCATGCGGCCCCTGTTTTCTGACCGCAGGCTCATCGGCTCATCCGCAGGCACAGGCCGCCCAAGGGTTGACTTCCCGTGGTACATCGAAATGTACCGGCAGGGCCGTCTCAAACTCGACGAACTCCAGTCCCGCGTCCGTCCTCTCTCCGAAATCAACGAAGCCTTCCAGGACATGCTCTCAGGCAGCGTCGCCCGGACGATCATCAAGCCGTAAGGGCTTTGTCCCCCTCTCCCACGGGTGCGCTCTGGGAGCGAGAGGGTTCAGTGTGTGGGTCGGAGCCGGGCCCCCGCGGTTGCGCTCTACTTCTTCCTCGCAGGCGGCTTCACGGGCGGCCTGGCAACCGGCCTGGGAGCGCTTGTAGCGGGAGGAAGGGCCAGCGGCTTCGCTTCGCGCCTGCCGAACCAGCCCTCGGTGCCGCAGTGGCCGCACCGGGACTTGGCCTGCGCTGCGCCTGCCGTGCCGCATGACTTGCAGACGAACTTCTCGTACAGGTTGTAATCGGGCGTGTTCTGTAGACCCTGCCAGATGACCTGGACTTGCTTGTCAACGCCCCGCGGGACACTCGCCGCCACTGTGCGCACAGCCTCCACAAGCTGGTCAACCCGCTTTTCCAGCGCATCCATCTTCTGGAGAGACTTTTCGATCTTCTCCATGCGGTGGCGGAGGTCGTCCACATCCTTCTTGAAATGGGCCGCAGCCATTGCAGCCGCGCCGGTCGTATCGAATTGCGGCAGCGGCTCGTGCACGCCCTGTCGTCCGCCCTGGGCCGCCGGCCCGCCCTGAGGCGGCGCGATGACAGGGCCGGCCACCGCAGATGCAGGGACAAGCTTGACCATGCCGGAGGCGTCCGGGATGAGAGCGAGGCCGCCCATGGGGCCTCCCGCGGCGGCTGGCGCGGGACGGGCCGCAGCCGGAACGACAGCCGGCGGCCTCGGAGAGGGGGGAGGGGAGGCGGGAGCCGTAGCAGCGGCGGACGCGTTCCCATCCGGTGCCGCGGACGCCGGGTTGCCAAGGAGTGCGTCTATCTCTTCTTGAGATAGGACTTTAGTTTCGTTCATCTCTCAGCCTGGTGGGGGCCTTCCGCGCAGCGGGTAGGCGCGTCAGCCGCGCCCGTCGTGGGGAAGATGGCCCCCTGTCTCACCATGAAACCGCAGGAACCTCGAATGAACCACCGTGCGGGCACGCCTCCGGGGTGTGGGCAACACCCGTACGGCGGGAGAACCGGCTCAATACTCGGGCGCCCCTGTGATCGAACGGTCCCGTTCCCCGGGGGCGGCCAGGTCG
>ORMF012202434.1_pt1 | contig 10270 bp, 9 predicted proteins | sample 1779871 | NCBI WGS metagenome assembly ORMF01 (sample SAMEA104232316, study PRJEB22302) | groundwater metagenome | biome: forest; feature: aquifer; material: groundwater | place: USA | collected 2011-08-07 | depth 5.4 m | reverse complement strand
TGAAGTCAATCCCCTCACCATATCCCCTGCCAAAGGTCTCCGCGTCAAAAAAAGCCACTATCGTCGAGACATACCCGTTTCACGTACATGCAAAATCCCGCCGCGGTCGGCAAATCTACAGAGCGCCCAGAATTGGCGCTCCGGACGGTGTCAAACGGCCTGCAATCTTGACAGTAGCTGGGCAAGGCTGCGCGGGCGAGTGCTGAGCGTAGTCTGGCGGGGTCAATCACCGGCGCCGATACACAGACGAAACTTCTTGCGACGCACGGCCGGACCATACATACGGGGTCACTTTTCCACGCTGCGCAACAGGCAAGGAGGCCGCATGGATGTCTGCTCCGGTTCGCGCAGGCAAAATCTTTCCTGAGTTGGCAACCCTAATCAAAGGTGGCGCGCAGTCAGACCTGTTCACTGTCCACCTTGCTGGCAGAGCCTCGCGGCATCTGCCACCCCAACGGGAGGAGTGCAAGCAGGCCCGCAGCAACGACGGCCACCAGAATTTGGCTGATCTGGACGACACTAGTCAATGCGATAGCAACCTCCGAAGGCAGCTGCATGATGGCATATGTCGTCGCTAGGGTCAGTTGTCCCACGCCAATTCCCGATGGGGCGATGGGCAGTGAGGAGACGACTATGGAGGTCGGTGCGAGAAAAGTCTGAAGTAGTATTCTCTGCGGCTCCCCTAGCTCACTCATCATCAGGCTTCCCACTCCAGCTTGTGTGCTGACCAGCAAAATCACGGCCACGAAACTGATAGGCGTCGCTCGAAGGAATATTTGCGCAAGCGCTCGATCATCGCGCGCCAGCCGGATGGTTGCGCGGAAAAACGAGGATACTCGGGCGGGCATGCGTGGCAACCACCAAATATCCGCTTCCCGCTTTCTGCGAAGGACATGCATCACCAAGATCGCAGCAGCGCAAAGGACGAAAAAACCTGCTTGAACTATGAGTATCAGGCCGCGAGCCTGGCCGGTATCCGGCACTTCAATGATGAAGCTTAAGAACACCGATAGAAACCATAGACAGAGCATCCCCAGCGCGCGATCGATCAATGCGATAAGGGTGAGGTCCGCCAATCCCACGTCCCGGCTGTCGATCTTGAGCAAAACGACCTTTGCGACGTCACCAGCTATGAGACCAGGCATTACGCTTGCAGCCACAAATGCCGAGAAGGTTATTCGCAACATTACTAAATAGGGGATTCGAATTTGGAGCACCCGCATTAAGATCTGCAGCCGCCAGGCGCAAAAAATCTGATTTAGGACCCATCCTGCTACCAGGGCCGCACACCCGAGTGCGTTCCCAAAAATCAAATTATGTGGCGTCGCCGAGCTCAGCTTGAACGCCGCGGCCAGGCAAATGGCCGCCAGCGCAATCCTCGTAATAATGCCAAGAGATCTCTTGATCATCTTCTCTTGCATCCACGCAGGGGGGCGTGTCAGCGTCGCTGCCGCGCGCCCCGATGTCTCACCTGGAAGAGCTGACCTAGGCTCTTCAGATAGACTCTGATTCGCTTGCCAGACCAGCTCGACTTGCCCGCCGCACGGCGATGGAAGGTTACGTTGACCTCATCTATCTCCCAGCCACTCAGTCTAGCGCAATACAGCAGCTGAGCATCCAGGACAAATGTGTGCATCGCCAGAGGTGGAAGCGCCTCCAGGAGAGCCCGGTGAAAGGCTTTGGGGAGCCCGTTCACATCGCGTACACCAAGCCTCAGAACGGCGTTCGAGGCCAATGTGTACGTCGAGCTGACGAACGAGGCCGCCGCGCCATCTCGTCGCTCTCGCCGAGACCCTTTCACCAGGATACTCGCGCCACGGCCCTGGGCGTGATGCTCCTCGAGCCTCTTCAGGACTCGGTCAACATCGTCAGCCGCATACTGCAAGTCCCCCGGGATAAAGCACAGATACGGGGTTTCTGCTTGACGGCAGCCTTGGAGGATTCCTCCGCCGTAGTTCAAATTTGCGGGCAGATGGACGACCTTCAGCCAAGCTCTCGTCATCGCCATTTGCGCTGCAAGGTCGCCGGTGCGATCAATCGATCCATTGTTGACGAGGATCACTTTCCCCTGTCCATGCCGAACCGCCGAGACCTGGCTCAGCATCTCGACTAAAGCCTCCACGTTCTCGGCTTCATTCCAAAGTGGGATGACAATGGTAACTTCAAACGGAGGCATAACCCCGCCTTCCCCGACCCTCATCGCCTGTCACTGCTCTATGAATGGGGTTCCCACCGCCACCCATTCGCCCCAAGAACCCCCGTGATCCTGAACTTTTAGCAGAACCAACCGCGGCCGGTTGATGGCCGTGACCTTGAAGCGCGCAATCGCCCATTCATGCGGGGGCAAGTCGTCGGCATTCGTCTCCGCAATTGTCATTCCACTGACGACATCTATGACGGACACCCGCTGGCCCTGTTTGCCCGGCCCGCGAACGACGGGGATGCTTATGACGGATCCGGCAGCGACTTCAAAGGGTCCGATTGTAAGTTCCCCGGTGTGCCGATCGTCGCCCGACCAGGACCCGTAAATGTCGCCAACCCATGCCGGCCGAGGCACCACGTTCGGCATACCCGGGCGACCCCAATGGCCCGACGTAGCAGGAGGGGCCAGAATCGGGAAATCCTGCTTCAGGCCCGGGGTCGGCCGCGAATGGCTTACCTCCACAGTCGGAATGCCCGCGTAAAAGTGTTGCGCGACATGCGGGCTCACCCGATATCGGAAACGTGAAGTGCCATTTTGCTGGTAACCCGCCGCCAACAGCAGTCGCCGATGCTCGGCCGCGGCGATGTCGTGCACCCAGTAAACGAAAATAATATCTGGCTCGACGACAATATAGGGCTTATAGCCTAGCCTCAGAAGATGCTCGTAGGAGCCGACCCTGTAGTAGGCTATGTCCACCATAGACTGGTTGAAGGCGGCTTTTTGAAGGAATTCTTCAACTGCCTGACGGTCTCCGCGGTGAAAGTTCGGAGGAATGGGAAAGGACATCTCATAGAGCGCAACTATCTCCGGTCGCCGGAAATCCAGCACGTTTGGTGCGCGTCTGCGATGTAAAATATTTCCTGGTCCAAACGGATCGAGTTTCGCCCTGGCGATTTCCGGACTTGCAATCCCAAGGAGATCGACGAGATCGCGGTCAGCGTAGTACATGATCGTTGCCATTTCCGGACTTGCGATCCGGGCGCTCGTCGGGGTCGTACCTTTGAGGAAGTTGCCGAACCGGCCAAGGTTTTCTATTCGTCCCCAACGGTTATACGATGGCGCGATTTCCGCGGGAAAGTCGGTGAAAACATTCTTCTGGCTCGAAGCGACCATAGCGGCGCCAACAAGAAAGACCATGGACAAGGCACACGCACCGGCCAGCCTTTTCGGCGCGATCACAACAGAGAATGCAAATATGGCCGACACCGCGAGCGTGATTATCAATACGACGAATGGCATGGCATATCGAGCCCAGCTTACAGGAAACCAGTCCCCGCCACCGGAGAAGTAAGCAATACTCAGCGCAGAGGTGGCGCCGACATACAGGGCAGCCCTATATCCCAGTCGCGCAACGAACCAAACCAGTATAGGGCCGACAAGGATCAGCAAGACGTGCAGCCTGTGCTGGAAAACAAGTGTCGAGAGCTGGCCTAGGCCGACCTTGACGTAACTCGGGTCGAAGCCTGTATTCTTGAATATCATGGGGATCGGCACGATCGAACCGAACATCCATAATCGCCACAGGGAAAGCGTCATCAAGGGAAGCAGCAGGACACCAGTTCGCAGCGTCATTATGAGCAGGGCGCGCCGCAAATGGCGTTTCGGGTGACCGAGCTTAATCCAACGCTGTAGGCCGATTGCAAATGTTCCGGCAAGGAGGAGGCCACCAAGTAGTATACCTTCCGTTCTTACCAACGGAAGCAATCCAAGCAGCGCGAATGCTCGAAACACACCTCGCCCCCGCTGCACGAAGAAGTAATATCCCGCGATGAGGATGATCCCGCTGAAAAGCGTCGCCATGAACCCGGTCGCACCCACAAGAACCACGGGCGGGAGCACCGACATGACTGCCGCCGCGGTGCCGCCAGCCAGGGCGCTACCCGTCGCGCCCCGGGCAATCAAGCTGGCTCCCACAATGAGCAGAACGTTCCCACTAAGTCCGATCACAATCGCAATGTCCGCGGCGCTCACTGCCAGCAGGCGAGAAAGTATGCCAGCGAGTGCGAAGGGGGCAAAATCCACCGTCGCTTCAATCGACTCGCGGGCGTTGGCCGAGAAGATACCGTGGCCTGCAAGATTAACGGAATGCTTGAGGTTGATGAAGAATTCATCCCAGCCAACCGAAGTGCGAATACTCAAAACGATGGAAGAGAGCGACAGGAGGGAAAGCAGGAAAATTGACGACCAGCGGTTCCTCCACCAAATCTGCACAATGCCGGCGGCGAGAATACAGGCTAGGATGCCGGCCATTGTGCGTATAAACGCTTCCGCCCGCATGAACTGGAGGCTCTTCAGGAGGCCGAAAAGAAGCGTACCCGTCAGCAATTCACCGCCTGCGGAGGACGGTCCAATAAAGATGGCGATTATCGGGTTGACGTATGTGGCTTGCCGGTGCAGGTTGACGTATGTGCGACTCAGGGCGCACACTGCGGCGCATGGATAGACCGTATTGGCCTTGGGTCCGGCCTTGCATCACGGGGCTGCTGGGGTTTTCCTTCCCGCATGTACTCGTCGGCATGGGTGTGCCTGTCGCCGAATGGGCCGAGCGCGCTGGCGGTTGGATTTCTATCGCGATGACCAACCAGCAAGCCGTTTGGGGGCTAAGTTTTGTTCTCGGAACCGTAGGTCTTTTTGCGGGGGCCTACTGGCCGCAGTTGAAGCGCTTGGCGCTGGACGGGGCGTGGAGGCGGCTTCTTGAGTACCGCATGAGGGTGACGCTGTATCGGCACCGCCGCGCAGATGCTGGCTTGGTTGCGGGCGTGGCGGACATGCAATCGCTTCCGGCAGTCGAGGACGAGCCCGCTTCAATCGAGTCGAAAGCAGTCGTTGCCCCACTCCCATATGATGTCGATGCTAGATCTGCGTTGTTGTACGCAGCTCATCGGACGTGGGTCAGGCCGGCGTGTGATTTGGCGCATGAACTGCAACTCGTATTTAACGCGCTCAAGCATTTCTATGAATCCGCAAGCCACGACGATGGGGTCCGCGTGTGGGGTCGGAAATCGATGGCGCTACCCCCGAAGCTGGTCGAGAGGTCGCATTGGCAGGACTGGCATATCAAAGATAGCACGCTGTTCGCCGAGCCCGGCGCTGAGCCCCTGCGAACAGTTCCCCGTGATCCGCATCGCCTGCCTGATAGCATGCCCTATTATGATCTTCGTCTCAACAAAGCAGAAGTAGAGCATTTGTGGCCGCCGCGCCGAGAGGGTCAGACAAATACGACAACGCGCGCTGGGGCTGTCTGCATCGTTGATATGCGCGTTGATACCCATCGCCTGCAGCAGCCTTCGCCTTGGCTTGAGTTTCATTGCATAGGTTTCAATGGGTGTGCGCGCCGCGCGAATATCAAGGAGGCACAAGGACGGATAGGATACAAGGGGGCCGAATTCCATCCGAGATTGGAATTATGGCGCCCAGACAATGACCCCATAGAGCCCTACGCATTTTTCGCATTCAGCTTGCGGTTACCGCTAAGCGACAGCGAGGCTGTCCACATTCTTAACGACAGAGCCGAGAGCGATCTTGTCATAAGCTTCAGGAACGCGGTCGTCACCGGAACCGCGGAAAACGGTGCGACGTTTGCGTTGTCTGTGCTGCCTACAGTCCAATTCGATCAGAGGATCGTTGGCAACGCCAGGCCTCCCTATCCTGCGCAAGTCATGCAGCGAGGAGCATAAGAGGTATGTCACGTGGCAAATATCTCAGCCTAGAAGAAGCCCGCAAGAAGGATCTCCTAGATCGATTCTGCAAGGAGCACCCATCAACGGGGGACGAGGATGCTTTTGACGGCATCCTCGATGGGCTAATCAAAAACCCTTCAAGAGCTTCGGAAACATCTTCTCAGGCGAAGCCCGCTCGTTCCAGCGATACTCGAATTCGACAAGGTAATTAGCGAGGTACTTACGAGAAACGTGGACGTGCGTGCCCTTGATAGCCCGTTTGAGTAGAGACCAGAAACCCTCGATGCCCTGCACATGATGCTCGCCACGAACCCATTCCTCGGACGCATGGTTGACGGTGCCATGCTTATAGCCGCGCCGCGCCAGCGTGGCGTAGGACTTCAATTCATCGGTGCTGACCGTCGTGCCTTTTTTGACGTTGGCCAGAATATGCGGCTCCAACGTCGCGCGGCGCACATTATCGACGATGCGGGTCATGACATCGCCGCCGCGCTCCAACATGCCAAACACAACCGTCTTGCCGGGAGCGCCACGCCCGCGCTTGCCTCCCGAACGTTTGCCACCGATCATCGTCTCGTCAATCTCGACATGGGCTCCACGGCCGCCAATGGACGGATCGCCATCAATCTTGCCAATGTACTTGCGAATTTCGTGGCCCATGCGCCAAGCCGTTTCATAGCTCACACCCAGCTGGCGCTGCAGCTCTTTGGCGGGTACGCCGTGGCGGGTCGTGGTGAAAAGATACATCGCATAAAACCACTTCTGCAGCGGCGTATGCGAGCGATAGAAGAACGTGCCCGACATTGGGTGAATGTGTTCGCCGCAATTGCAGGTGTATGCGGGCATCTTCGCCAGCTTGCGCCAAAGCCCGATCTCGCCACAGCGGGGGCACGCAAAGTCGGCGCCGTAGCGGAGCTTGAACAGATGCGCGAGACACGCATCGTCATCGGGGAACATCGCCATGAACTGCTGAATGGGGATCGGCTTGGCCACTGGTGCTCTCCATCATCTGGAAGGCACCATAGCAGAAGCTTCAACATACGTCAACCCGATACTCGCCCACAATAGCCGCCGGCCGACCTAATTGGTGGGGTTCGGAACATGCAATTCGGAACTGGGGAACGGCTCTTGCGCCAGATCCACGATATTTTCAAAGTCTCCAAATCGGAAGGGCTCCTCGTCGCGTCTGGCGTAACCCGCTGCGGCTATTTCATAACTCCGCTCGGCATTGGTGGACACGAGCTCAAGGGCTTCCCTGAGACTATCATCCCCATACCGGAAAAACAACGCGTCCTTACCGTCCTCAAAAACGCGCTTATTGGCGCCATTAGCTTCGACGATATTCACGCAGCCGGCGTTCAAGCCATTTAATATCCGATCGTGCACCATATCGTGCATATTGCTGATGCCGACGTTGGCACGCGCGAGCTTCAATCGAGACCAAGTCAAACCCATATCAACATTCTCCTCAAAACTTGCCACCGCCCCAATCCTGAACGGCCGTGCGGCTTCGTCGGACTGAATACAAAGAGGGAAATGGCGGGCCACTTCGAATATTTCCTGGCGCCGCCCGATCTGGACAATCTCCTCAACCATCTGGAGGCAGGAATGTCGAGTGTCATCAACGATCTCGAGATCCGCCGATACCAACGCATTTTCGAGGTGGACCTCCAATGGCTCAATCAGGTCGTGATAGCTGCGCTCAATTGCCTCTTTTACGACCCGCCTGAGCTTATCGTCTTCTAGACCATGCACTCTCTCCCACGCATCCTCGATCGTGCCTCCAATTCTCTTGAGGTTCATCGCGACGAGCGCCAATATCGGCCGGCTTTGAAACTCCTTCGTGTCGAGGCTCTTGGCACGCGAATATCGGCTTGGCCCAACACACGCCACTGTTGCAGTAAGTGCGTTGCGAACGCCGAACCGCCTGAAATACGCTTCAGCACTGTGCGAGCTAAAAAGGAAACGTGAGTTTGCGGCGGCAGAATTGCCGAACTCCCTCATTCGAGAGCTGGGGTGATCCAATATCCATTGGATTACTGGGACGCCGTGCTTGGCCGAAAGGTCTAAGAACGGTGTCGAGCCTATGTAAGAATGGTCCAGCTGCGAATTGAAACCGATCACCGCCATGGCGTCGCCGGAAAGGCATTCTCCCAGCTGTGGCCGCTGCCCATCGCCCGGCGTCAATAGAATAGTAGCGACCTCAATTCCCTTGCCTTCAAGGAATTGGCTGAAGCCAACATGCAAAGCGCCGCGAATGCGAGAGCGGAAATAGCGACATTCCGACTATCACCATACGCGTGACCCACGATGAGCGGTATAAACACCAATAGATTTTTCGACCATTGATGAATGCGGAAAGCGCGAACCCAAGCTCCCAGGCTAGAGCCGGATCCGCGCAGCTCCGCAATTACTGGTGTACCGGACCTTGTAATCTTTTCGGCTGCCGTGCGCGGAAGATCGCAAAGAATCGCTGCGCGCGCCTGAGAAAAGATCTGATAATCAGTCGCATCATCGCCGGCATAAATAAATCCATTAGGAAACGTGCGTAGCAAATAGTCCCTCTTGCTAGCGCCCCTCAAGTTATTCACGCCATCGCTGCCGGCAACCGTCGTAAACACGCCCAGCCAGACGGCAACCGCATTGGCCACATTCTGATCTGCTGCAGTTACGAGATGCACCGACCGGCCGCGCGCGGCCTCGCTTCGGACGAGGTCGACCAGATCGGATCGCAACGGTAAGCGCTCGACATGAAGTCGGGCATGCTGAGCCAAGAAGCCCTTGACCGCGGCGCGGCCCTTTGGAAAAAGCGACAGCCCCTTGAGCGCGTAAAACGGTTGCTGGAACAGCAGGCGGGCGAACCCCTCATAGAGAGTGTCAACGGTTAGTAGGGAGCCATTGAGAGCCACAACAAGAGGAACCTCGATGTCGATGTCGAGCCAACGCGGTCGCGTGGAAGTCATTCAATGGTTCCCGGGGCTTCTTCCGAAGCCAGTAGCTGTAGAACTCGCGCCGATAGTGCCGGAAGTCGCCAACTGGCCGTCGGAGGTCCGTTCTAGCAAGGCTACTGCCAGGAATCCAAGGCCGATGACGAACCAAAACGTCATCAGCCGGGTCACCAAAGCTGAGGTCATCGCCACATCGAGCGGCACCTGCAGTTGTGTCAAAAGCACGACCACAGCAGCCTCCGTAGTGCCGATGCCGCCGGGCAGCATGGAGGCTGCGCCAATCAACTGCCCGGCAGGATAGATCGCCATCGCGGTGGCGAAAGGAAGATCAATTCCCAGCTCGTAAAACAGAATGACGCAACCGAGCGACTGAAGACCCCACGCAGCGAGCCCGAAGAGCAAGGAGGCCGCAACCTCATAAGGTTTTGCAAACTTGGTCATCTCTGCGAAGCCGCCGCCGACCGCCCTTAGCCCTCTTGCAACTCGGGGATACGCAGCGTGCTTCGCGAAATACGCCATGGTAAGAACAGCCCCCGAAAAACGCACCATTATTGTAATAAGACACAAAAGCACGACGACAAAGAAAATGATCGACCAATGCCCTTGCGCACTTACACCCAAGGGCGTGGCGTACGCGAGCAGGATCGATACGTCGAGTGCGCGCTCAAAAACAAAGCACGCAACGACCAGACGTGCAGGAATTCCAAATTTGGCAAAGTACCGAATCCGGATGAGTTCGCCAATTTTCCCGGGCGAGGCCGTTAAGGCGAAGCCAGACAGATAAGCCAGGAATCCGAAGAAGAAGGGGGCTGAAAAGCCACGGCGCCGAAGAAGCCATCTCCAGCGACAGTAGCGCAAGCAAATTGCAGCAAGTGCAGCCAATGCGAGGGAGGGAATGACGATAGCAAGATTGACCGCATTCCTCGCAACAACGTTCTGGCCCCCCACATAAACCATAATCGTAACATACGAAACAGCGACGCAGCCGAACGCCAGCAGAATTCCGCTTGCCCTCATTAGGCTCCTCGATCTCGGCTGCTTTTTGCGCCACCTGCGGATGAATGCTTTGAAGGATCGATTGCTTACTTCAACTAGCTCCCTTTCGATGTACCGTGATGCCCAAACTTCCTACCTACTGAACAAGAGCCCTTGCGGCTGGGGGAGGCAAGATCCGACTCCCAGAGCGAATCTGGACTATCGCAATGTACTCTCGCCAAGTCGTGGCCGAGCAATCGCTGCGGACGATGCACCCCTTTCACCGTGATGCCGACTAACAGACGGCGGCCACAACGCGTGTCCATACGTTGAAAGGCCGCGGCAGCAGTACGCGTATCTCAGTGCATTCTTCGGGGAAGGTATGCTTGAGCCCGCACAGCATCGACTTGCCTGCAACCGGCGCACGCTGCTTCCGGCGAGTCCGCATCTTGACTGTGCATCGG
>ORMF011264390.1_pt1 | contig 10271 bp, 9 predicted proteins | sample 1779871 | NCBI WGS metagenome assembly ORMF01 (sample SAMEA104232316, study PRJEB22302) | groundwater metagenome | biome: forest; feature: aquifer; material: groundwater | place: USA | collected 2011-08-07 | depth 5.4 m | reverse complement strand
CATCGAGGTATGGAGCCAATGGGTGCCCTGGGTGATTCACGAAGCGATGCGCCGCTCCCTTGGCAGTGCGCGGCCGATCGCGCGCGATTGTCTGCGCGAGTACAATATTTATGTCTCGACCCAGACCGATGACGATTTTCAATACATCCTGTCCTATGCCGGCGAGGGCAATCTGGTTATCGGCACCGACTACGGTCATGGCGACACTTCGAGCGAGCTCAACGCCATTGCGCGCTTTAAGGCGATGACGGATTTGAGCGCCGAGGTCAAGCGCAAGATTCTCTTCGACAACCCTAAAGCGCTTTACGGCTTATAGGAATCGCCGACCCAGCCATGGCGACGTTAATTTCAGCCGGCAAGGAGAAGCAGCTCTCGGAGCGCATGCTGGCCCTCGGCGTGCGCGAGGCGGATATCGACGAGCAGTTTGTCCGCTCTTCGGGCGCCGGCGGGCAGAACGTCAATAAGGTTTCATCCTGCGTCGTGTTGCATCACCGGCCCACCGGCATCCGGGTGAAATGCCAACAGGAGCGCTCCCAGGCGATCAATCGTTTTCTCGCCCGCCGCCTCCTGCTCGACAAGATCGACACTCTGCAGCGCGGCGCCGCCAGCGCCGAGGCCCAGCGCATCGAAAAGATCCGCCGCCAGAAACGCAAACGTTCCCGCCGCGCCAAAGACCGGATGCTGGCCAATAAATCCCATCACGCCGCCAAAAAAGAATCACGCCGGTCGGTCGGCGCGGAATAGCGGATCTGGTCCTGAGTTCATGCCGGATGGAATCCCGTTGGGATTCGGTAGGAGCGCGACTGTGTGCGCAGCACCAGTCGCAGCGGGTGGAAAGGGAAGGTGCGTTGTGGAGACGGGGAAATTTTCCGGTGAGCGGACGTGCTGCGGCTGGTCACCGCTTCGCGGGACACAGCCGCACTCCGGGGAAAAACGGCGGTGAACGGGCCGTCGCCTAAGGCTTGGCAAAGTCAGGAACTGTCAGGCTAAATCCTGCCGAATTGAACTTGCAGGCCAGTCAGTAGGCTGCTAAAAGCGAACAGAATCAACTCAGGACTCATCATGAAAACTTTCATTCGGCCCATCTGCTTGATTATCGTCTTCCTTGCGCACCTGACCGTTTGCCACAATCAATTGTTCGCGGTGACGCTTGCCCCGTACATCGTTGCCGAATCCGATTATGCCGGTCAGAACGGTAACACCGGCGGGGCATGGATAGGCTATCCAGCGGCACAAACGTTTACCGTTGCCAGTGGCGGGACGTTGTTCAGCATGTCCGCCGGATTTTATGCCCCGCAGAACGTGGCGCAGCCTTACTACATCTTCCAGTTCCGCGACACGACCCGCGCGGGTTTGCCCGACTCGCAAATCATCGCCTCCGCAAACGCCTCGACTGCGCCACTGAGCATTACGCCGCCTGGTGGTGCTGCCTGGGTGGATCTCACGGCAGACTTTTCGGGTTTTGGAATCAATCTGATCGCGGGGCACAAATACGCCATCTCGGTGGATGTGCCCGGCCCCTTCGGCACCACGCTCCATAACGGCTTTACCTGGGGATTAACTGGCAGCGGCTATGCGGGCGGCGAATCCTATTCTTTCACGGCGTCCGGCCCGCCCATTTTGGGAATTCCCGGTGAAGACTTTCTCTTCAGGGTTCACGCCGTGCCCGAACCCTCCTTGATCTTACCTTGGGTTGCAACCTTGCTGTTCGTGCGCCGCCGCTTCTCACGCTAATAAAGTTATCCCGACTCATCACAGATTTATTGCTGCGCTATTTTGGGAAATCCCTGCGCGCGAAAGGGCGAGGCAACTGCGTCAGCCCCGATTCCGTTTTTCTGGGTTGGGTTTGGAAATGGTTTTGGTCGGACTCGCCGCGCCGGTCAGCGCACCAGGAAACTGGCGATGGTGTCCCACGCCTTCGTCGTTGCGCTCTGGGTGACGATGAAGAACCAAAGCGCCATCACGCCATAACCGGCGGCGAACCAGCGGTCGAACTTCCGGAACAACACGCATTTGGCGATGAGGAAAAATCCGCCGATGACCACGCAGAAAAAGAAAAGACCGAACAGCCTGTCCCACACCGTTCCGAGGTAAAGATTGTTCAGAAAATCCATGCGGCTGATGGCAGCGCCCACTGCTGCCAGCGACGCTAGAAACATCATCGGCCTATGAATGTTCGGGCGTTTGCGGCAGAACACACCCGTCGCCACGAACGCTGCGAACAGCGCGATGTCTCCCACCGGCACGATCAAGAACTGCTTTGGCGTCAGCGGCCCATACATCATGTCCGGCGGTGCGACTTTGCACGACGCGATGCCCATCTTCATGCCCAGCACCACCAGACACACGGCGATGACCGCCGCGACCTTGCCCAGCGTCATGTGCAGACGCCGGTTGCCGCCCGCCACCAACAGCGGCTGGGCGATCGCCAGCAACATCCACAGCGACATCGCCGTGCCGTGCGTGATGATCAACGTCTTGATCGGTGGCGTGAGCGGACGCCCTGGATACATCTGGCCGTGGAAATAGAAAAGCTGGAAGCCGACTACCGTCAGCACCAGCAGTAGTATGGTGGCGACAGAATAAAAGTAGCGTTCGACGATCGGTTTTTGTGAACTGTTTGTCGGGACGTTATTCATAAGTTTCGATGGGTGGAGCATAAGGAAACCCATCCAGACGTAAAACCAAAAATTGAACGGTGGAAACGTCATGCTCGGGTGGAAAACAGCGGAGGTTTTTGTCCTGCGCATCAGACGAACCGCGAAATGCACCAAATCCGCGAAAGGATTTCAGGAATTCCCTGTTCGCGTATTTCGCGTGGTTCGCGGTTCACAATCTGTGGCCAGTCCGGCACGGACCTCGCAACCCGGCGCTGATGGATGGAATCCCAACGGGATTGTTATCTGATGGTCGCTGTCAGATCAAAGACCACCGCCAAACGTCAACAAGACCATTGTAAATCAATGGTGAAGAAGTGGAGGAGATTGGAGGCATGGCAAGACCCCAAGCAAAACTAGCTTCCGCCTTGTTTCCGGCGGCACAATCGCGAGCATGTGCCGCGCATGACCACGCTGCTCATTGCCACCCGCAACGCCCACAAGGTCGGAGAAATCCGCGCCATCCTCGGCGGGCAATTCCGCTATCTCACGCTTCAGGATTTTCCCCGCGCGCCGACCGTGGTGGAGGACGCGAACACGTTTGCCGGCAATGCGACCAAGAAAGCCGTCGAACTGGCGCGCTGGTTCGACGCGTACGACTCGGGACCCGAATCCCAAGGCTCAACACGGATGGTCCTCGCTGACGATTCCGGCCTGGAAGTGGACGCGCTCGGCGGGCAACCCGGAGTCCGCTCCGCACGGTTCGCCGCGTTGGATTCCGGCCCGCCTGGCAATTCCCCGGATGCGGACAACAACGCCCGGCTGCTGCGCTTGCTCAAGGATGTTCCAACGGAAAAGCGCACCGCGCGCTTTCGTTGCGTGCTGGCGCTGACGTCGGTGGTGGGCAACCAAGTTGAGAGCGCTTCGCCGGTTTGTTACGCGGACGAATTTGAAATGCAGACTCAATTATTCGAGGGCGCGTGTGAAGGGCGGATTCTGTTTGCGGCCAGCGGGCGGGGCGGCTTTGGTTACGACCCGCTTTTTGTACCGTCAGGTTTCGAGGTATCGTTCGCGGAATTGGGGGAGACGGCAAAAAATCAGATCAGCCACCGGGCGCGGGCATTGGCGAAACTCAAGGCACACTTCGCCGCAATGGCGTGATCAGCGTTTCAATCGGAAGAATACATTGCTACCGGTCGAGACATTGGTGACGACCGTTTCATAACCTACCAGACTGGGGAGGTTGGTGGCCGGCGTCCAATTGCTCGTGGCGAGATTGGTATGGGATTGCAGTTGATAATCGGTCGCCCAAGCCGGCCAGCGCAGGATGTTGCTTGAGCCGCTGCGTGTCAGGCTGATGCTGGGTTGAACGTAGGCTGTGGAAACCGCGGTGGTCTCCGCGCCCAGTGTGCTCTGGATCGTGACATAAATCGGGTAGCTCCCGGAATTGGTGTAGGTGTGCATGCCGCGAACTTCCTTGTTCCCGGCAACATTGGTCGCAATGACCGCGCTGTTGGTGGAGTTGTCGCCCCAGTTGATCGCGGCCGTGAAACTGCCCGTCGGACTGTTCGGCACGCCGTTGGTGAACGTAGCGAGTAACTGGTTTGTAAATGACGTGAGCGGTGCGGCAACGAAGTTAGTTGCCAAGGCGGAGATGGCGGTGTCGCCAACTGCGAAAGTAACCAGTTGCTTGTCGTAAGGAGTGGCAAAATTATCATGCGACGCATAGACATAAAACTTCAGTGGCCCCGCGTAACCGGGAACAATTGTGAAAGCCAGTCCGCCGTTGGTATAAATTGCCCCATTCGTTGCGTTGTTCTGAGTGGGAAGGTCAAAATACGACGCAGAGTAAAAAAGCGTATTGCCCTCCAGATCCTGCGCCTGAATGTAATTTGTGACCCGAATCCCGGCGCTAAGAAACAGGTTGGTGATGGCGGGAGTTTTCAAGAACGCCGGAGAGTTGTTGGCGGCATCGGAAACCGTCGTAGCTGTGAAGCTGTTCGTCACGCGCCCGCCGGCCAGGCTGTCGTCTGCGATGACTTGGATTGTGCCCACGACCCCCGCGAGGTTCGTGCCGGTGAGGGTGATGACCGTATCGGTAGAGTTCGGCACCAGCGACGCCCGGGTGATGATAACGTCGGCCAGCGGCCGGTTGGTTGCGTCCTGGGGGGTGTTGATGATGTTGGTGAGCACATTGAAGCCACGCAGCAACTGACCGAACAGTGTGTAGCCGAAATCCAGAAACCGTTGGGGGCCGAGGGTGATGAAAAATTGCGAACCGTCCGTGTCTTTGCCTGAGTTTGCCAGTGCCAACTGTCCGCTGCCGCTGAAAAGCGCGCGGGGATGAAATTCATCATCGTAACGGAATACCGGCCCACCGCTGCCGTTCGTGGCCGGATCGCCGCCTTGGATCATGAAGCCGGGGATGACGCGATGGAAGATCGTATTGCTGTTGTAAAATCCACTCGTGGTCAGCGCGGCAATGGCGTCCACCGAGCGCGAGGCGCGATCACGGAACAGCATCAGCGTCAGGTCGCCGATGTTCGTTACCGTGGCGAGTCCGCCGCGAAACGGAGTTTGAAAAGCGCCGGGTGCATTCGACGGCGCGACCTGCACCACTGACATTTTCCAGAACAGGTTGTTGGTCTGGTATTCAACCGTGATGCGGTTAGTGCTGCTCGTGATGGTGTAGGTCAGCGGTTGGCCATTGGGCGACGTGGCGGTGATGGGGATCGTGAGCGATTTGCCGGCGGGGATATTGACGCTTGGCAACGGATCAATGACGGGCGCGGCGGCGGCCAGATTGAAAGATAGGACGAGTGGCAGCAAAGCCCACAGGTTACGACAGCACTTCATATTCTGAATGGGCCAACTCTTACACCGGACTGGCAAAAAATCAACGGGGAAAAGGCAATTTGTCGTGAATCAATCCATTGCTCGCCACCATGCGGAATTTATGTCGCCCAGGAATCCGCTCCGTCCAAAATCTTCCGCCGGCGCACTCGACAATGAGGCCGCCGGCCGCCACATCCCAGAGGCTCACCTTGCGCTCGAGGTAGGCGTCGTACCGGCCACTGGCCACGTAGGTCAGACCAAGCGCACCCGCCCCCATCATCCGGACCTTCCGCACGCGGCGCACCAGCCAGGCGAATTGCGGCAGCCCCCGCAGCAGATTTTGCCGGCTCTTCCCAAACCCGATGGATACGAGGCCCTCCGCCAACTCGCGCCGGCGGCTGACATGAATGACGCGCCCGTTCAATCGCGCGGGTCCGCCGCGAATCGCCGTCCAAAGTTCATCCTGAAACGGATCATAAACGACGCCGACAATGGATGCGTGATCGTTCCCGCGCGCCTGGTGTTGCTGCAACGCAATGGACACGCAGGCGTGGGGGATGCCGTAGGCGAAATTCACGGTGCCGTCAATCGGGTCTACCACCCAGCGATATTCCTCGTTCACCGCGCCAGAATCGCCTTCCTCGCCCAGTAGCGCGATTTTCGGGAACGCTGCGCGCAGATTTTTTTCGATCAACTTCTGGCAACACACGTCCAGTTCCAGCTTGATGTCGTACGCGGTGGTGGCGTTGACGACTTTGGCCGCGCGCAGATTCTGGCGCATGAGTTTGCCCGCGGCGCGCGCGGCGCGAACAGCGGTTGCGAGGGCTTTTCGTTGTTCCGATGGTTTCATCCGGGGTTCATCCTATGAAAGAAACGGGCTTTCCGCGAGCCGAAGTTTTCGGCGCCGCGTGGGCTCCAATTTTTTGCAAACTTTGTTTGCTTTTCAAAGCGACTCGATTTGATAATGCCGCTCCAGTGAAAACGCTTCTGAACTTCCGGCTCGGCAATTCCTCATGGTCGCTGTCGTTCGGTGAGTATGTGTGTTTGGTGGTGGCGGTGTTGGGCGGCTGGCTCGCCGGGTGCGCGACCTCCCGGCAATCGGTGGCGGCGCGTTCCGCGCCGACGTATCAGACCACGGGCGGGACGAACGCGCCGGGCATCAACCCCGGCGCCGACCGGCGTCTGGCGTCCGAATAGGCTGCGCCGACTTCTTCGCCGTATTCAAGTCTGGCAGCGCCAGATAATGTTTCGCGTTCCCGTGGCAGATATTGCGGATCATGGGGCCGAGCAGAGCTTCATCGTTCGGCAACTCGCCCAGTTCCACGTCGCGCCCGATCAGATTGCACAACACCCGGCGGAAGTATTCATGACGCGGGAACGACATGAACGAGCGCGAGTCCGTCACCATGCCAACGAACCGGGAGAGCAGTCCGAGATTTGACAGCGCGTTCAACTGCCACTCCATGCCTTCCTTTTGATCGAGAAACCACCAGCCGGAGCCGAGCTGGATTTTGCCGGCCACCGTGCCGTCTTGGAAATTTCCGATCATGGCGGCGAATACGTAATTGTCCGCCGGATTGAGATTGTAGATCACCGTTTTGGGCAACGCGTTCTCCTGATCCAGCCGGTCCAGATAAGCGGCGAGCGCGCTGGCCTGCGGAAAATCGCCGATGGAATCGAAGCCCGTGTCCGGGCCAAGCTGCCGGAGCCGGCGCGTGTTGTTGCCGCGCAAAGCGCCGAGGTGAAGCTGCTTCACCCAGCCGCGCTCGGCGTCGAGCCGTCCGAAGAACAACATCAGGTAAGCGGCGAACTGCGAATGTTCGGTGGGAGAAACCGCCTTCCCCTTGCGGGCCTTGGCAAAGATGGCCCCCGCAACTTTATCCGAACAAAAATCCGCCGGGCAATGATTCAGGCCGTGATCGGACAGGCGGCATCCGTGATCGTGGAAGAATGTATGCCGCAGTTTCAACGCCTTGAGAAAGCTGGGGAGATTTGTGACATCCACATCGCTTGCGGCTTCGAGCTGTTCCACCCAGGCGTTGAAGCCTTCGGCCTGATGCACCGTGAGCGCCTTGTCCGGACGATAGGCCGGATAAACTCGCGGGCCGCCGCCCGCCGCCGCGAGCGATTCGTGATAGCGGAGGTCATCCGTCGGATCATCCGTGGTGCAAAGGGCGGTGACGTTGAATTTTTTCAGAATGCCCTGCGTGGTGAGCGCGGGCGTGGCGAGGTGTTCGTTGGCTTGATGCCAAATGCGCGCGGCCGAGGATTGATCCAGCAACTCGTCAATGCCGAAGTAACGCTTCAACTCCAGGTGTGTCCAGCGGTAGAGCGGATTGCGCAACGTGTGGGGCACCGTCGCCGCCCACGCCTGAAACTTGGCGGCGGCATCGGCGTCACCGGTGCAGAACCGTTCGGCGACGCCGTTGGCGCGCATCGCCCGCCACTTGTAGTGATCGCCCGCGAGCCAGATCTCGAACAGGTTGCGGAAGCGGCGGTTCTCCGCGAGGTCGCGCGGCGGCAGGTGATTGTGGTAATCCAGAATTGGCTCCGCCTCGGCGAACTGATGGTAAAGGCGGCGGGCGGTTTTGGTTTGGAGGAGAAAATCTTCGTGGATGAATTTCATGGTGTACGCGACTTTCGGGGACCAGTTTGGATTCGTGCGGCTTCAGGTCAAATCTAAACGGGCCCACCGGGCCTGGCTTCACGGGAGTTTTACCGTTTAGCTTGAATCCAAGGCGCTTGACCGATGGGTCGTAAACCCGCCACATTCCTTACGAAATCTGAATCCAAAACCAAATAACTCATCATGGCATACGGCTTGAACATTAAGAAAACCGGCGCGCTGGACTTCCTGTCTCTCGGCGCCCTCGTTCACCGGCTCGACCCCGGCATCATTCCGTTTCGCAAGGCCACGCACTGCGACATCCACGTCAGCGGCGGTGAATTCAATTGCGCGGCCAATCTCGCCGACTGCTTCCGGCTCAAAGCCGGAATTGCGACGGCGATGGTGGATTATCCCATCGGCGATCTGATTGCCGAGCGCGTGCGGGCGATGGGGGGGAAACCGTTTTACAAGAACTTCAAACACGACGGTGTTCACGGCCCGAACATGGCCACGGTTTATTCCGATCGCGGCCAGGGCGTGCGTGCGCCGGTGGTGTTCTACAACCGCTGCAACGAAGCCGCGGCGCAACTCAAGCCCGGCGATTTCAAGTGGAAGGAAATTTTCGGCAGCGGCGTGCGTTGGTTCCACAGCGGCGGCATTTTCGCGGCGTTGTCCGCGACCACGGCGGAAGTCATCATTGAAGGGATGAAAGCCGCGAAGAAAGCGGGCGCGGTGACGTCGTTCGATCTGAACTATCGAGCCAAACTCTGGAACATCGGCGGCGGCCACGACCGGGCCGTGAAAGTCCTCGACCGCATTGTGAAGCACGCGGACGTGCTCGTCGGCAACGAGGAGGATTTACAGCTCGGCCTCGGCATTCCCGGCCCGGAAGTTCACGCGCAGAGCAAACTGGATCCCAGCGCGTTCTTCAGTATGATGGGCAACGTGACCAAGAAACATCCGCACATCAAAGTCGTGGCCACGACGATGCGGGAAGTTCTTTCCACCAACCGTCACCGTTGGGGCGCGGTCGCCTGGGTGAACGGCAAGACGTACACCTCGCCGACCTGCGAACTCGACGTGATTGATCGCGTGGGGGGCGGCGACGGCTACGCGGCGGGTTTCTTCTATGGCCTGCTCAATGGCGAGTCGCCGCAGGACGCGGTGAATCTCGGTTGGGCGCACGGCGCCTTGCTCACCACATTCCCCGGCGACACGACGATGGCGACTGTCGAGCAAGTCAAAGCCTTCGCCCAGGGCGGCTCCGCGCGCATCCAGCGCTGAAGTTGGATTTGGGAAAACTCAAACGCCTTCCGGACGCAAGTTGGGAAGCCGTTTTGCTTTGGATAACCATGCCGTGCGCGGGCATCGTATTCCGCTAACAATTTTAGGCAATCGGAAACCGACGCTTGCTCCGGTCGGAGCAACCAACTGACAGGGCTGAAAGCCCGCCATGTGAAAGCCTGGGGTGAAGCCCCAGGAAAAACATCCCCAAAAAATCTCTCCCGCCCTGTAAGGGCGGAACAATGGTCGTGTGATGAAATGGTTTCGGCCTTTCAGGCCTTGAGGGCTTTTGCGATTCGTGACCCGGGCCTGCGCTCGTCGGGCTCGCTCCAGCCCGGGCTATCACATGACGAGCTTTCAGCCCTGAGAATCTCGTGGCGGAGAATTGGCCGGAGCGCGGGCGGTCCCTCGCCCGCAGCGCGTCGCCACACGGGAAATCGCCGATAAATTCCACGGCCCTCGCCACCATCACGCGCTGCGACTGGCGACCGGTCGCGGTTCGCCAGAATTGGAAACGCGCCGGGTCGGAGATCGGCGCTCCTACGCGTCTTTGCGCGGGAACAGGGGCGCGGGTTCGCCGATGGTGTGACCGGCTTGCAATCCACCCCAAGTTGCGGCGGAGAATTTATCGGGCGCGTCGGGCAGACCGAGTTGCGCGTAAATTTTCGTCGTGGTGCCGGGCAGGAACGGCCAGAGCAACACGGCCAGCACGCGGCAGGTTTCGGCGAGGTTGTAGAGGACTTCGTCGAGGCGTTTCGCTTGCGCGGGGTCTTTGGCCAGACTGAACGGTTTAGTTTGATCCACGTATTGGTTCGCGCGGGTGACGAGCGTCCAGATGGATTGCAGCGCGCCTTGCAGTTCGCTTCGTTCCAACAAAGCCTGCGTGTCGGCCACGACTTTTGCAGCGACGGTCGCAAGTTCGTCGTGGCCCCTCACCCCGTCCCTCT
>ORMF010105558.1_pt1 | contig 10271 bp, 9 predicted proteins | sample 1779871 | NCBI WGS metagenome assembly ORMF01 (sample SAMEA104232316, study PRJEB22302) | groundwater metagenome | biome: forest; feature: aquifer; material: groundwater | place: USA | collected 2011-08-07 | depth 5.4 m | reverse complement strand
TCCTGCTTGCGACTTATGCCAGTGTTGCGCAGACGCAGCCGCGAACCGAATCTCCGGGCGGCACAGCGCGCACCTTAACCATAGTCACCGAACCAAATGCGGCCGTTTGGGTTGATGAAATCCGGCGCGGCGCGACCGACGGCGACGGCCGTCTGGCCCAGGTCAGGGTTTCGTCAGGCGCGCACAGCTTGCGTGGGCGCGCGTCCGGCTTTAAAGAACTGACGAAGCCGTTGTCGGCGGCCGACCGTGGTGAAATCAGGGTACGGCTGATACGTACGACAGACGAAGCCGAACTGGCTTTTCAGCAAGCTGAAACGGCGCGCGAAAGCGCCCGGGATGACGAAGCGCGACAGCAAGCTGCCGACCTCTACCGCCAGACGCTGAAGCGTCGACCAGCATTTTCGGCGGCGCATGTGGGTCTGGCACGCGTGCTGTTGGATCTGAATGATACCAACGGCGCGCTGGCTGAAATAGAATCGGCGCGGCGCTATCGAGCAGTCTATGCGGAGGCCTCGGCGGTCGAAGGACGCATCTATCGCGAAACCGCGCAGGTCGACGAAGCGGTCGGGTCGTTTAACCGCGCCATTCGTGAAAGCCACGGCTTTCAGCCTGAGGCTCACGTCGGCATCGGACGCCTCTATGAAGACAAAGGCCAGTACGAACTGGCGGCGCGCGAATTTCAGATCGCTATCGATCAGCTGTCAGATACTGAACCTGTTATCTATCAAATGCTCGGCGCGGCCTACGAAAAAAACGGCAACAACAAAGAAGCGATCGCGGCTTATGAAAACTATTTGAGACTGGCGCCTAATGGCTCGCTCGCGCCGGCGGTGCGTTCGATTGTTGAGCAATTGAAAGCGCAGGCTCCGAGCTAGGTATTTGCCACAGATAAACGCGGATCACACTGACATAGCGTAATAAAATTCTGCTTGTATTTATCCATGTCTATCCGGAGCTGAGTGCGGCGGGATTTTCGATGCCTCTGCGCGGTATCTGGGCGATAGCCGGTAACGAGACGCAGTTTAGGAAGGCGAGCAACAACACAACGGTGCCCGGGCCGGCGGTCATTCGTCGTATTAAGACCAGGTCGCGCTTAACATTTGCCGCATCCCCTCGCCCTGTGAGAGCATCTTCACTTCCGGCTAATTGTAGTGTCAAACTGAACTTTTGCAAGAGGATTGACTCATGATCATGCCTGCTCCAGGAAGAATCAGCCGAGTTTCGCAGAAGGCCCAGCGGTTCACTGAGTCGGTCATTCGTGAGATGACGCGCGAAGCGATGAAGTATGGCGCGGTGAACCTCTCGCAGGGCTTTCCTGATTTTGCGGCGCCGGAAGACATTAAACGAGTGGCGATGCAGGCTATCGCCGAGGATGTCAATCAGTACGCAATCACCTGGGGAGCGAAGGATTTCCGCGAAGCCATTGCGCGCAAGACGAAGTGGTATCTCGGGTTGGACATCGATCCGGAGACTGAAATCACGGTCACCTGCGGCTCAACTGAAGGGATGATCGCCGCTATGATGGCTACTGTCGATCCGGGCGAGGAAGTGGTGGTCTTTGAACCGTTTTATGAAAACTATGCACCCGACGCGATCCTTTCGGACGCGCGACCGCGACACGTCGCGTTGCGGGCCCCGGATTGGAGTTTCGACGCGGCGGAGCTGCGCGCAGCTTTCAATCCAAAGACGAAAGCTATAATTATCTGCAATCCCAACAATCCCACGGGCAAAGTTTTTACGCGCGCCGAGATGGAGCTCATCGCCGGCCTATGTCAGGAATTTGACGCGCTCTGCTTCACCGACGAAATCTACGAACACATTCTTTATCCCCGCGAGGGAGCGGAGATTTCCCATATCTCGATGGCGCAGATCGCGGGCATGCGCGATCGCACGGTAATCGTCAACTCGATGTCAAAGACCTATTCGGTGACGGGCTGGCGCGTCGGCTACTGCATTGCCTCACCGGAAATCACCAGCGCGGTGCGCAAGGTGCACGATTTTCTGACCGTAGGCGCTGCGGCCCCTCTGCAAGCCGCCGGCGCCTATGCGCTATCTTTGCCGCCTGAGTACTACGACCAATTACAGCAAGACTATCGCGCCCGCCGCGATTTGATTCTGCCGGAACTGGAACGTGCAGGTTTTAGAACTTTTTCTCCGGATGGCGCTTATTACGTCATGACTGATATCAGCGGCTTTGGTTTCAAGGATGATGTCGAATTCACCCGTCATCTCATTCGCGAGGTGGGAGTCGCCTGCGTGCCCGGATCAAGTTTTTACAGTGATCCGGCGCTGGGCTCGCAACAAGTGCGGTTCTGCTTCTGTAAAAAGGACGAGACGTTGATGCGCGCGGCTGAGCGATTGGCGAAACTTCGATAACTAATGGCGATTTTCGCGTCCGAGCTCGCAGGCTTGACCAGATTTGAATGACTGTTCATCATCGTTACCGAACGCCGAAAACCTGGCACAACCTCGGACCGCAGTCGAAATATTGAGGCAAGCCGCCCATGTTAACCGGCGACGGTTTTAGCCTCCTTCGCGCGTTCGAATAATTATTCGCTACGAAAACTTACCGGGACGGATCGAGCCGTGAAAATATTTTTATGTAAGAGTCATTTTGCTGGGCCTGTCAGTGGGGCTGATGAGACGCTCGCTGCCTACGCAACTAACCTGCACAAGAGTGGAGTTCATTTGGCGGTGATTCTTTTGCATCCACCAGCCGGAGGAGATCAATATTATGACCGGCTGAGACAAGCAGGGGTGGAAGTCGTGACGATCGCTTCGTATCCTCTGGCACACTTTTTTTGCGAAATGCGAGGTCGCTACTGTTGTTCTGTGCTCGGACGTTCCATCTGTCCACGGACTCCATGCATCGCAGCCGGAAAATCGTGCAGAGAATTGCCCAATGGTTTTCTTTGCTCCAATTCGAGCCCTGCCGCAGTTATTTCAAACGATTTCCTCCCGACATGATTCATGTTATGACGCCGGACTCTGGGGCCGCCGCGATGATTCGTGCCGCGAACGCTGCCGGCATACCAGTGCTCTATCAGGAATTGGGCACACCCGATTACTTGCCTCCGTTGGAACCGCACTACGAGCACTTCGTTAAGGTGCTGCCGTTATGCTCTGACGTGGCTGCACTCTCGCCGCGTCTCGCGCATGAGTGGAGCGCGAAATTTTCTACCGCAGAAGCTATCTCAGTTCTTCCGTTGCTGGTCGAGGACACCCAGCAACTCTGTGGTACACGGACAAAGCTGCACGTTGGCGTCACATTCGGGTTTGCTGCACGCATGGAAAGTGGTAAAGGCCCGATGATCTTAGTCGAGGCCTTTGCTCAGGTGCGACGACAGTTGCCGTCCACCTATCTAAAAATGGCCGGCGCGGGATCTCAAAGCGAGGCAGTCAGGACCCTGGCGCGAGCGCTTGAAGTGTTGGAAGGCTGTAACTTTACTGGTGCTTATACCGCCCTCGATGCAAAGGCCGCTTTCATGCAGGGCTTGGATGTGTTTGTTTTGCCCACGCTGGCAGAAGGCACTCCCAATAGCATCATTGAAGCGATGGCCCACGGCCTACCGGTGATAGCGTCCGCGGTTGGTGGAATTCCTGATCTCGTTACTCCCGACACAGGCATTCTGGTACCACCGAGTGACCCTAAAGCTCTGGTGAACGCAATGATGGTCCTGGCGACCGATGCTGACAAGCGAATGCGAATGGGACAGGCGGCGCGAACGAGATATGAGGAGCTGTTCTCGCCCGAGGCGGTGCTGCCCATATTAGAAAACGCTTATCACCGCGTGGCCATGAGGACTCGCAGGACAGGTCCAGCACCTTCGATGAAGGGCTTCATTCACCCATGGATCGAAGCCACCCAGGAATAAATGAACGCTGCTCGTTCAGACTACCAGGAATCAGACGGTCTTAGAAACAAGCGCATTATTTTTGTGCTCGGAAGTCTTGAACTCGGAGGCGCGGAGCACCAGGCATTGATTTTGGCCCGCTACTTGTCCGAGCAAGAGCGGGCCATTGTTGAAGTATGGGGTTTTAACCACGCTGGCCCGATTAGTCTTATGTGCCAACAGCATGGACTGGCTTGGCGTGTTCTTCCTTATCCCTTTGTAGCAAACCATCGGGCGCGCCTGGTGTCGCTTGCAAAACTTGCCTGGATCTTGCGGCGGGCACGTCCTGATATTCTTCTGTCATATACTCTGATCCCTAACATAGCTTGTGGATTGGTTTGGAGATGGACCGGCGCGCAGCTATGTGTATGGAACCAGAGAGACGAGGGGATCGCGTCTTTTGGCTCAGCCCTGGAGCGCCGGTCAATTAAGCAAGTCCCAAAATTCATATCCAACTCTACCCAGGGCGCTCGCTTTTTGATAGATGAATTGAAGGTGCCTCCCGCAAGAGTTTCAGTTATTCGTAATGGAGTTGAATGCTGCGCACCCAGGATGGAGCGAGCCGCGTGGCGCAATCATCTGCAACTTGACGACGAGACCTTTGTGGCCTGCATGCTCGCGAATTTGCACCAGAACAAGGATCATAACACCCTGCTAATGGCATGGCGTGATGTGGCGACCCGCCTGGAGGCCAATGGGCGCAAAGCCGTCCTGCTCCTTGCCGGAAAATGCGATGACACTTACGAACCTCTGGTGGCTCTTTCGCGCGAACTGAACCTGGAGCACAGCATCCGTTTCCTGCGACAGGTATCCGATGTCGCTGCACTCCTCAGTGCCGTCGATATCAGCGTTCTTAGTTCCCGCTCTGAGGGTTGTCCTAATGGCGTCCTGGAAAGTATGGCCTCCGGATTGGCGGTCGTCGGTACTGACACCGCAGGCATAAGAGAGGCCCTCGGCCCCGGAAGCGCGCCCTTTTTGGCTCCGCCGGGCGACGACAAAGCATTAGCTGGAATAATATTGAGATTGGCAAACGATCCAGACCTGTGTTCGAGGATTGGGGCACAAAATCAAAGTCGGGTAAGAAGCGAGTATGTCGCCGGGCGCATGTGTGAAGAGACAGCATCATTGCTTCTTAGTCTGGTTGACGGCAGGAAATACAGCGCTAATTTCCGGCGTCAATGGATTGACCGGAACAAAACTCCAGAGCCTGGCGTCTGAAGCTTTGATCCGACGCTCCGCTTTGATTGTTTAGTCCAACCTGATGCCGAGGTCCAACCAAATATGAGTCGAAATGTCGCCGTTACATTGTGTGTTTTCGTGGCCCTCTTTATCTCTCCGCTGGCGATCGCCCAAGCACCCGATTTTGCCGGTACATGGGCCGGGGCAATGGCAACCGATGCTGGTCCCGGTGGGCTGGAGATTACTCTGATGCGCGATGGCGCGACGTGGAAGGCGACCGCCAAGATGCGCCTCGAAGGTCAGGAAGTCGCGACTCCCGTGAAAGAACTAAAGATCGATGGCGCGGATATATCTTTACCGGTCAGTCGTTGAAAGGCCCGTCCGATAGTATCGCGTTCATGAAACTCGCCGACACCGCGCAAGATCGAATGCCCAATCCTGACAATAAACCGATATCGGCTGCCGGAAGAGCGCAGGGAATTGCTCTCAGATTGGGTAAGGGACGGGCGGTCTTCCTCGGAGAGGCCGCGATGCTGTCGGCGCAAATCACCGGTGCGAATCGAATGAAGTTCGGCATGAATCATCCTGGCATCGACAATCGACAGTTGGCGCTCAACATCCTGCACTGGCTTTCTGGTTTGCTCAAGTAATCACCCGCAGCGTTCACAACTCTTCCAGAGCCCGACGCCTGCTGCGTTTCCATGGTCGGTTCATCTTGACCTGATCTTCAAGGCGGCCTAGCATGGCTTAAGAGATCCCCGCAATTAAGGCATCTCCCCATTCGAAGCGTCCCCGTTTGAAGTTGAAACAGACAGGTGAGGAGGTTTGCGTTAATGGCTGAAGCGAGTGGTAAGTGCGCGCATGGGGTTTGTGTTTGCCCACCCGAAGAGGGAAGCAAGTATTGCAGCGAATATTGTAAAGAGGCCGAAGCGTCAGGCGTCATGGAAATCGGGTGCGGCTGTACACACGCACCGTGTCATGGATAGCCGATCCTCTGCTTGATGCGCCGTCAGCCTTAATGTGCATGTTCACGTCCGGTCCTGCCGGCAACGCGTACATCAGTTGAGTTGTGTCCCCCTTTCTTTCTTCTCGAAGTCGCCTTACAACGGAATTGTAATCAAACCATAGCGCGCCGGCCGACAACGACTTCTAGAATCGCCCGCATCAAGCGAGGGTTCAAAGAGAAACCGCCTTGTCGCTGACGGTTTTCTCAAATCCCGACTGACATTGCTAATTCAATATGAAACCCTGATTCGCCGCTCGTCATTCGACGTGGCCTGCGGTTTAGCGCGCCAGGAAGGCGCAGGAGACTAAACGGTAAATGAAGAAACTTCTTCTCGCAATTTCAATCATCGGGACTATGGCCGGACTAACATGGGGCCAGGGGGTGGACACGCGCGGAAGCGCCAAGGCAAACAACAATACTTCAGCCAGCAGGGCTGGACGCCAAATCGACTTGCAATCGGGAACACAACTAGCCGCGCAACTGGAAAACAGTCTGGACGCGCGTCACGCTAAACCGGGAGACCGAGTCGTGCTGAAGACCATCCAGGCCGTCAAGCAGGATGGCCACGTAATTGTCCCCAAGGGCGCGCAATTAATTGGACGGGTGACCGACGTTCATCAACAAACAAAGTCGAATGCTGAGTCAAGCATTGCGGTAGTATTTGATGGCCTGCGAACGGGATCGACCGAGACCCAAATTACCGCCAGCATCTTGTCAATTGTCCAGGCACGGTCACGGGGCCAGAGTGCTAACAACGACGTCCTGGGATCCGACACGATGGCATCGTCGAGCGCGAGTTCGAGCTCTTCTGTTTCGAGCAGCAGTCAACGCAGCAGCGGTGGTTTGCTCGGAGGAGTCGGCAGCACGGTCGGCGGTGTGGTGAACACGAGTACTTCGACTGTGGGCAATGTAGCGGGCAGCACCACCAATGCGGTCGGTAACACAGTCGGCGCGACTACCAGTGCCGCCGGGAGCAGCAGCGGGAACCTCACCGGTAATCTCCGCGGATTGCAGATCACGCAATCGAGCGATGCCTCTGCTCAAGGCGGATCGACCCTCAGCTTGACTGGTCGCAACCTTCATTTGGACAGCGGTACTACTTTCAATCTTGCCGTGAGCAACTCAACCAGCGCGGGCAACAATCCGTAACCTGCAACTGCATGGTAGGGGCTCAGGCCCAACAAATTGCGGCGACAACGCTTAACCCGCGTCGCCGCATTTGTTTGTAGGAAACTGAGGAAACGGCCCTAGTCAGTATGCATGAGGTCTAAGGCTGACTCGTCAGTTCACAGTCGCGTTGACAACCGCAAAGGTGCTTTGTTAGCGTGAGGCGTCTTAGGAAGGTTACTTAAGAACGTGCCGGCGACCGTCTCAGCGCCGGCCTATTTGATCGTTGATGCTGAATAACATCGCTGGTTTCCCGACTGCCAAGCTACGCCTGGCCATCACGCTCGCGCTGGCGATCATCCTTCCCGTGGCAACGGCCTGTCACATCGTTCATAAGCCCGTTGAGATCGAGAAACTGCTTACGCCGCTATCGCAGGCGGACACTGCGCAGCTCATCAGAGTAGTCAACAACCTGGTCGCGGCGCGTTCCATCCATGGCAAAGTAGACATCCAGTTCGAAGACACTTCCTTTGCGACTTCGGGCATCGCCGAAAAATATCGTGCGGCTGACGGCTCGATCACTTTGCAACGCCCGGCCAAAGTTTATCTGGTAGTGCAGGGACCGCTCGCCATCGGAGACGTAGCTCAGATGACGTCCGATGGTGAGCATTTTCGGATCGCAGTTCTCAAGGGCGATGACAAATATCGCAACTTTGTGCGCGGGACTAATAATGCCGTTTACCGAAAGTTGGAAGTGGATGGCAGCTCAAGCCCGACGGCGAAGCCGAACAAGAAGGGCAAGCCGAATTCAGAAGCACAAGCAGTTAGCGCGCTTTCGAACTTGCGGCCGCAGCATCTAACCGACGCACTTTTGATTCGTCCGATCGATCAGCATGCGCCGGGTGTAATGTACGTGCAAAGTGAGTTTTATGAATCAGAAAAAGATCCGGCCCAGCTCGAAACCAGCAAGCGGGTGGTGCGCCGCTATTACTTCCTGGAGGAATTACAAACGACTGGCGACGGTAATGGACGCCTGCTCAGGCGTTTCTGGTTCGATCGAGTGAACGGCATTCGCCTGGCGCGTTTGCAGACCTTTGACGATAAAGGTGTGTTGGTAACTGATGTTACCTATGGCGAGCTGAAGAGATTCGGCGCCGGAGGTGAAGCCCTTTTGCCGGCCCAGATTGGGATAACCAGACCCCAGGATCACTATAAGATCACAATCACCTATCAGGCTCCTGAATCCGTAACGCTGGATCACGACTATCCGCCAGACGCATTTGTGCTGGAGAACAAATGGGGCTTGCGGGAAGTCGATCTCGATACAGATAAACAGCCTGCGCCACCGAAGAACTAGCATTCTGGCTAATTAGTTTTCCACTCCCAAATTCGGAAGCCATCCAGTTAGGCTTTCCCCACCGCTTGTATTAATATTCACCGTTTGAGAAAGAGGCCCCCGTTCAGGTGGACAACTTAGTCATTTCAAACATTCGCCAGCGTCCGCTTCGTTCGGCGATAAGTGTGCTCGGGGTGGCGCTCGGCGTGACCCTGGTGATGTTGTTCACCGGCTTGTCGCGCGGGATGTCCGATGATTTGCAGCGTCGTTCATCGAACGTTCGTGCGGAAATAATCTTCACCCGGCCGGGAGGGTTTCAGGGTGTCACCACCGCGAACCTGAGTACGAAATACGTTGACTTGCTCAAGAAAATTGACGGGGTTGGATCTGTGGTGCCGGTCATTCGGCACTTTTATGCGAGTGGAGTATGGGGGGTCGATCAGGTCGAAGGAGTTGACTGGGACAGTTTTGCGCAGATGAGCAATGTTCGGCTGGTTCAGGGTCATGGCCCAAAGGCGCCGGACGAAGTTGTGATTGACGAAACCAAAGCCAGCCGTAACCATCCCGTTGGCAGTCTGCTAAAGATTTTCGGCGAAAAGGAATTCAAGGTTGTGGGCATTTTTGCTCCCGAGTCCGGCGCCCGCGCCAAGCTGACGCTCGAGGCCATGCAAAGCTTGCTCGAAGTCCCGGGCAAGTGCAGTTACATCCTGGTGAAGTGCAGGAATCAGGCGGAACAGATTGCCGTGGCGAAGCGGATCAACGAGCAGCTCCCCGGAAACAAAGTTCAGTTAACTGCCGACTTTTTCCCCAGCATCGAGAGTTCGGTTCCGGGGCTGGCTATTTTCATGCGCGTCCTGGTCGCGCTGGCGGCGGTGGTCAGCGCCCTGGTGGTCATGCTCGCCATGCACACCACCATCACTGAGCGGACCCGTGAGATAGGCATTCTTAAAGCGATGGGCGCCTCGCGCCGATACATTATCAGCGAGATCGAGAGAGAAGCGCTGGTGATCAGCTTCATGGGATTGTTGGTCGGCTTTGCCCTGGCGGCCCTCGCCGGGTTTGGTATTCATAAGGCGACTGGTCTGATTTTTGAGTTCGGTGGCTGGTGGGCATTGACGGCTGCACTGATCGGCTTGGCGGGCGGCGCCCTGGGTGCTTTGTACCCTGCCGCGCGCGCGGCAAACCTCGATCCTGTTACCGCGCTGGCCTATGAATAGTCATTTTGGCGTTGAAGCTTTTGGTATCTATTGTCGGATTAATTTCACACGTGAGTCCAAAGTGATCGCTTGGCGCTTTCACTATTCTTAAATGGGAATCATTCTAAAAGCTGAGAATCTCGAAAAGACTTATCGCGTCGGCAAAGTCGACGTACCGGCCCTGCGTGGTATTGACCTGACAGTTCAGGAGGGCGAGTTCCTTGCCGTGATGGGCCCCTCAGGCTGTGGCAAATCGACAATGCTGCATCTAATGGGCGGCCTTCTGACTCCAACCAACGGACGCATCATCATCGATGGCGAGGACCTCACCGCTGCTTCTGATTCCCGGCGGACGGACATCCGGCGGCGCAAGATTGGGTTCGTTTTTCAGCGCTTCAATCTGTTTCCGACGCTGACGGCGGAAGGAAACCTGCGCCTCGCTGAACGCATTCATGGGAACGGATCGGAAGATCCCGACCGGCGACGCGAAATCCTGCGCATGCTTCGCTTGGAGGACAAGATGCATCACAAACCGCTGGAGCTCTCCGGCGGTG
>ORMF010686831.1_pt1 | contig 10272 bp, 8 predicted proteins | sample 1779871 | NCBI WGS metagenome assembly ORMF01 (sample SAMEA104232316, study PRJEB22302) | groundwater metagenome | biome: forest; feature: aquifer; material: groundwater | place: USA | collected 2011-08-07 | depth 5.4 m | reverse complement strand
CCTTCTGCTAACGCAGACCTTTTCAAACCTTGAGTCTAACAACTCTCGGCTGGAGACGCCCGCTTCATAACATCAGACATCCTGTCCGCCTGAGCGCGTAGCGCGAACAGTCCTTTCTCAGGCGTCCTCCGACATAATCAGAGCGGGCCTTGCCCGCTGGCGGACAGGATGTCCGCGCTCCGCCCTTTGGCGAGTACCAACGATCCATCTATCAGCCCGTGTTCCGTAAACCCGCGGCGATGCCGTTGATAGTCGCAGCCAGCGCATAATTTAGATTCACATCGTCCTCACCGTCTCGCTTTCGGCGGAGCAAGGCCACCTGAATCAGGCTCAGCGGATCGACGTAAGGATTACGCAAGCGGATTGAGCGCGCCAGGACTGGATTCTTCTCGAGCAGCCTGGTCTGCCCGGTCAGGCGCAAAAGCAGACGCTTGGTTCGTTCGAACTCCTCTACGATCATGCCGAATACCCGTTCGCGCAACGATTCATCAGCGACCAGACCGGCATACAAACGGGCAATCGATAGATCGGCTTTTGCCAATCCCATTTCAACGTTATGGATCAGATCATCGAAAAGCGGGAACTGCTCTATCATCTTTTTAAGCGAGCGTTCTTGCTCTGTTCCGCGGGCCGCTAACCGATCGAGCGCAAAGCCGACACCGAACCACGCTGGCAATACGTGGCGGCTTTGCATCCAGCCGAACCCCCATGGAATCGCCCGCAGGTCACCAAGTCCGCGTCCCTGGTCGCGGCGCGCCGGCCGCGATCCGATGCGCACGTGCTCCAGCTCTCTGACAGGTGTTGCTTCCTCAAAATATGGCGGCACATCCGGATTGTCGGCAATCATCTCCCGATAAAATGCAAACGCATCCTGAGACAGAGCTTCCATCGTGGCTTCCCATTCGCCTTCCATCTCATGAGATGGCTCGCTCGATCGCCAAAGAACTTCCAGGCTGGCGGCGACCATCAATTCGAGACTGCGCTCAGCCAGCACAGCATCTGAATACTTCCAGTTCATGACCTCGCCTTGTTCGGTTATCTTGAGCTTGCCGCTGAATGCGCCCGCAGGTTGGGCAACAATCGCGTGATGCGTCGGGCCGCCGCCGCGTCCGACGGTCCCTCCGCGCCCGTGAAAGAGCGTTAACTTCACACCGCATTCCTGAGCAACCAATTGCAAAGCGCGATGGGCTTTGAAAATCTCCCAGGTGCTGGTCAGCATTCCGCCGTCCTTGTTTGAGTCTGAATAGCCAAGCATCACTTCCTGTTGCCTGCCCCACGAGTCAAGCAATGGAGCATAACCCGCACTGGTCCAGAGGGCGCCACAGATTGCCGGGCAGTTGCGCAAGTCCTCGATCGATTCGAAGAGAGGCACCGGCATTAATCCCGGATCAGCCCCGTCGTCCGACGCCGCTACGCGCACGCCACTTAACTCAGCGAGCCCAATGAGTGACAGCACGTCGGCCGCCGAGCGTGTCCCGCTAATTACGTAAGTCCGAATCGCCTGCGGCGGGTAGGTTCGCTTCAGCTCGCTTACCATGCGAAGGGAGTCGAGCAAGCTCGCGGTCTCGCTTGAGGGCGGCTCTGGCAAGCGGAATTTTTGGCCATCACTGGCTCGCGCTTCCTGCAGCACGGCAATCCGAGAAATCTCCTCGAGCGCATGACTGTGCACACGCGCGTGTTGCCTAATATCAAGCGTATGCAGTTGGAAGCCAAACGTCTCCACCTGTCGCAACAAAGGGTCAACTAACGAACGAGCCAAACGCTCGCCACCATTGGCCGCGAGGCTTTCGCGCACAAGATTTAAGTCCCGGGCAAAGTCATCCGATTCGTGATAGGCATTTCTGTCTGCCGGCTCGGATCTGGCGCTGCTTAAACGCGCCAGAACGTAGTCGAGATATCGGCGATAGACCTCATTAGGCGAGTGTCTTTTCAGTTTAGGGGCTGGGTAAATCTGCTGGTCAGAATCTTCCAGCGAATACTGCAGCTCCTTTGAGATTTCCGCCTGAAGGCTCGAAGCACTCAGACGCCAAATCAAGTCGTCGATCCTCTTAATGTAGTGATCGAGCATCGTCTCTCGCGCAATCTGCAAAGCATCCCGCGTGCATTCCGGCGTGACGTATGGATTGCCATCGCGGTCTCCACCGATCCACGAACCAAAGCTAAGCAGGCGCGGTAATTCGTGCCCCGACAACTCGCTGCCGTAAGCTTCGCGAAAATCATCAGCCAGTTCTTCATAAACGTTGGGGAGAGTCTCGAACAAGACGGTGGGGTAGTAGTCGAGCCCCATCTTGATCTCATCGCGAACAGTCGGACGACGACGACGCACCTCATCAGTCTGCCACAGTGCAGTAATCTCCGCGGTGATTGCCTGCTCGCGTTGCTCAGCTTCCCTCTCAGTAAGCGGCAGATCATCCAGTCGTTCCAATTCCTCGGCAATGCGTCGCCGCTTGAAGAGCACAGTCCGCCTTGCGACCTCGGTGGGATGGGCCGTGAAGACAACCGTGACTTCCACCTGTCGCAACCATTGCAAAACCTGCTGCTCGGTGATTCCCGCAGCTCGCATCCGTCGGAGAGTTCCGAGAAATGAACCGGGCTGAGCCTGTCGCTCCGGTGCAACTTGCGCTGCGCGGCGCCGGCGTTTGCGATGATTTGTCTCCGCGAGGTTCGTCAACTCGAAGTAGATCGCGAAAGCTTTGGTCATCCGATGCGCCTGAGCAATGTCGAGGCCGTTGACTATTCGGTGCGCGCGATCCATCAACTGGTGTTCATCGCCGGCGTCCTCCTCAGAAGTTTCGCGCCTCGCGTGCAGTTCACGGCGTTCGATTAGTAACGATCTCAGTTCCTCAACCGCGATAAAGAGTTCGTTTCCAACCTGTTCTTTAAGCACCTCTCCGAGCAGACGGCCAAGCGAGCGGACATCACGGCGCAACGGCGCTTCCTTCAGATCGCCGGCGTGGCTGACAAGCTCGGCCAGCCTCGCTGCCTGATCGTTAACTTTCCAGAGTGGTTCCCTTCTCCGCATGCCTTCATTCCTCAGTTCGCGAAAATCAATATCACAACTCGACAACTTGATGATACCGCGAGCGATCATTCCCGATGGGAGGCCTCGGAAAATTAACGCGATTTATACCAGCATAAACGCGACTAAGCCTGGCAATTATCATCGTTGACAGGCTACCGCGTTTACCATAGGCTGTCGTCCTGGACCCGCTTTGATCAGACAGCAGCGCGTTTCAGCAATCATCGCCAAAGACAACTCCAAGCGGCATTTTGAGAGTGCGCACTCTTTTTTATGGAGAGATACTTTTTTCAAATTCGTCCTCACCGCATTGACTTTCGCGGCGTGCGCGCAAACATTGCCTTCGCGCCCATCCTGGTTAGGCGACTATGACGGGCCTCGACCATCCCACGAGGCGCGCCTTTCGCCCGCCCTTCAAGAAATACCAACTCGACAAAGCCTATGACGAAATGTTCGAGCCTTCCGGCGTGCCCCGGGCGAGCTACGAAACGCTGCACGAGCGTCTGGGCGAGATGCCCGGCGAGGAACTGCGCCGCCGCCAGCAAGCAGCCGATATCTCATTTTTGCATCAGGGAATCACGTTCACAGTTTATGGACGCGAAGAAGGCACCGAAAAGATTTTTCCTTACGACGTTTTGCCGCGCATCATCACCAGTGCCGAATGGACCACGATCGAACGCGGACTGATTCAGCGCATTACGGCGCTCAACCTGTTTCTCAAAGATCTCTATCACGAAGGCAAGATTCTTAACGATCGCGTTATTCCGCGCGAGATGATCTACACCTGCCGGCACTATCGACGCGAGATGCGCGGCCTGCACGTCCCGCGCGAAATCTATCTTTCGATTGTGGGCACGGATCTCGTGCGGCTCGAAGACGGACGCTTCGCGGTGCTGGAAGACAATCTTCGCGTGCCCAGTGGCGTCTCGTACATGCTCGCGAACCGGCAAGTGATTAAGCGCGTTTTTCCCGGAATGTTCAGCAATTATGGCGTGCGGCCCATCGATCAATATGGCCAGATGTTGTTGGCGACCTTGCGCGCACTCGCGCCACACCGAGGCGACCCGACCATCGTCCTGCTGACACCCGGGCCATACAACTCCGCCTACTTTGAACATACTTTTCTGGCGCGGCAGATGGGCATCGAACTGGTTGAGGGGCGCGACCTGCTGGTTCATGAGAATGTGGTCTACATGCGCACCACCGGCGGCTTGCGGCGCGTCGATGTCATCTATCGTCGCATCGATGACGACTTCATCGACCCGTTGACATTTCGCGGTGACACGTCGCTGGGCGTGAGCGGATTGTTCAATGCGTACCGGGCCGGTAACGTGGCCCTGGCAAACGCAATCGGCACCGGGATTGCAGATGACAAAGCTCTGTACGCGTACGTGCCGGCGATCATTCGTTATTACCTGGACGAAGAGGCGATTCTGCCGAACATAGAAACGTATCTGCTCAGCGATGAAAGCCAGCGGAGTTACGTGTTGGACAATCTCGACAAGCTGGTGGTGAAAGCGGTCGGCGAGTCGGGCGGGTACGGCATGCTGATTGGACCACACAGCACGGCGAAGCAGCGCCAGGAATTTCGCCGGCAAATCCTCGCCGATCCGCGCAACTATATCGCCCAGCCGACTCTGGCGTTGTCGCGCGCGCCCTGTTTCATCGATGGTCAGGTCGAAGCGCGTTGCGTTGACCTGCGGCCGTACATTTTATACGGCGATGGCATCACGATCGTGCCCGGCGGCCTCACGCGCGTCGCGTTGCAGCGCGGCTCGCTGGTTGTCAATTCATCGCAGGGTGGCGGCAGCAAAGATACGTGGGTGCTTTACTAATCAAACTATCATGCTCTCAAGAGTAGCCGAAAGCTTGTACTGGATGAGCCGTTATCTCGAGCGCGCGGAGCACACCGCGCGACTGCTCGATCTCAACCTGAATCTCATGCTCGATCAGGCGCCCGATCTCGACGGCCTGCGCTGGCCCCGCCTGCTCGAGAGTCTGATGGTCACGCTGCCGGCGGATGCAAAAACCGATGCCTACAGCGTCGCCCAGGCGCTGACCTTTGACGCCAAGAACAAGGCGTCGATCATCGCATGCATGAACGCGGCCCGCGAGAATGCGCGCCAGGTGCGTGAACAGATCTCTTCCGAGATGTGGGAGGAACTCAATCTCCTCTTTCTACAGACCAAACGCGCCGGCAACAGTAAGAAATGGCAGGCAACTCCGCACTTGTTGTTTCGCGGAGTCAAAGATGGCGCGCATCTTTTTCAGGGCATCACTGATTCGACGCTCAGCCATAGCGAAGGCTGGCACTTCATTCAGGCGGGGCGTTTCATCGAACGAGCCAGCGCGACCGCGGCGCTGCTGGAGGCCCACGTCGGCGAATTGTTCGAGCCTCCGGAGGTTGAGGAGGAGCGGAGCGATTACCTCGGCATGGTGGGTCTGCTGAAATCATGCACGGCATTTGAAGCCTACTGCAAAGTTTATACAGCCGATCTCAATCCGGAACGAATTGCCGAGTTTCTTCTGCTCAATCCAGAGTTTCCGCGCTCAGTTCGCTTTGCCGCTGAGATGATTCAGACCGCGCTGAACGCGGTCGCGGAGTTGACGCACACCCGCAAAGGCGGCCGTGCTAATCGACTGTCCGGTCGGCTCCGTGCGTCACTGAGTTTCAGCCAGATCGACGAGATCATGGGCGGCGGTTTGCGCCCGTATCTGGATGATATCAAGCGTCAGTGCGCGCAGATTCATACGGCGCTCTATCAACAGTACGTGTCGTATCCGATCGAAGCGGCGATCAGCTCGGACGGGAAACAGGCGAATCAGTGAAAGGACCAGTGAATGCACTATTCAATTCGTCATCTAACCAAGTTTCGTTACAGCGCCCCGATCAGCGAGAGTGTGATGGAGGTGCGCATGCAGCCGCGCACGGAAGGTGGGCAACACTGCATCTGGTTCGATCTTGTGGTCAAGCCGCGCACGAGTCTGACTTCGTACCGCGATCATCTCGGCAACCTGATTCACCATTTCGATGTGCCGAGTCATCACACGAACCTGGCAATCAAGGCGGAAGCCGTAGTCGAGATCACGCCCCGGGTTTTGCCTGAGTCACTGGCCACCGACGCGTGGAGCGAGCTTGACGCCCTGGTCGCCGATGGTGACTACTGGGAGATGCTGATGCCCAGCCGCTTTGCCGCGCCTACCGAGTCGTTGCGCGAACTGGCCCGAGAGTTGAATGTTTGCCGCCGCGACGATCCCCTGTCGTTGTTGCGCGAACTGACCGCGCGCTTGCGCGATGCTTTCGAGTACGCGCCGCAAAGCACCGAAGTCGATTCGCCCATTGACCTCGCCTTGAAGGAGCGCCGCGGCGTCTGTCAGGATTTTGCTCACATCATGACCGCGATGGCGCGCGAGCTTCGCATCCCCTGCCGTTACGTCAGCGGTTATCTCTTTCATCGCGTCGAAGATCAAGATCGCTCCGCCGCAGACGCGACGCACGCGTGGATCGAAGCGCTGCTGCCGGGACTCGGCTGGGTGGGGTTTGATCCGACGAACAATCTGATTGCCGGCGAGCGTCATATTCGCGTGGCCATCGGGCGCGACTACGGCGACGTGCCGCCGACGCGTGGTGTCTTCAAAGGCGAAGCGAAAAGTGAATTGAGCGTGGCGGTTCAGGTTTCGCCTTCCAGCGCGCCACTGCCGGAAGACAATTTGCCGGTAAACACGAACTGGTTGGTTGCCGAGCGCGGAGAGCCAGAGGAGCTGGATTACGAACGGCAACGGCGGGAGCGGCAACAACAGCAGCAGCAGCAGTGAGCGTTGGCCTTGATTGATTGCCTAATATCGAAAACATAGCTCATAATCCGCGGATTCGAGGTTTGGAAGGGGCTCAGAGACTAGATGAGCCTACAAGGAAACGGTTTACATGCAAATCCATGTCGGCTATGAATTGATCTACAACTGTCCACAACCGACGCCGATGATACTGATGGTAAACATCCATTATTCGCGCGCCTCGGATCTCGTCACTTCGGATTACCTGACCACCGATCCATCAGTACCAATCACGGCCTATCGCGATGTCTTCGGGAATTGGTGCAGCCGCATCGTAGCGCCTGTCGGACGGATTCGCTTAAGGAGCAGCGCGGTCATAAAAGATACGGCCGAACCGGACGTCGTTAATACCTCGGCCCCGCAGTACGCGGTAGAAGATCTGCCCGAAGAGACTCTGCTCTACTTGCTGGGCAGCCGATATTGCGAAACGGATCGGTTGTCCGACTTGGCCTGGCAGCTATTCGGTCAGTCACCGCCGGGATGGAATCGGGTCCAGGCGATCTGCGATTATGTCCATCGGCATATTACCTTCGGCTATGAAAATGCGCGTTCCACCAAGACGGCCTGGGAGACTTTCAATGAGCGCAACGGAGTCTGCCGCGACTTCGCGCACCTTGCCATTGCATTCTGCCGATGCATGAATATTCCCGCCCGCTATTGCACGGGTTACCTCAGCGACATTGGGATTCCGCCGCCATATGGCGTGATGGATTTTGCGGCGTGGTTTGAAGCCTATCTCGGTGGCCGCTGGTACACTTTCGACGCTCGTAACAACGTGCCCCGGATTGGACGAGTGCTCATCGCGCGAGGTCGCGACGCGGTCGATGTCGCAATTTCAACTGCGTTCGGCCCGAACACGCTGGAGAGCTTCAACATCTGGACTGACGAAATCGCGGAAAGCGTTTCCACTGCACCTCTGCTCTGCAACAACTAACCCTAATATGCCCCTCCTCAGCGTGCGCCATACCACGGTTTATCGTTACTCGGAGCCGGTCGGACTGGGAGAACACCGGATGCTGTTTCGGCCCCGGGAAAGTCACGACCTCAAACTCATAAAGGCCCGCTTGGATATCACACCAACTCCGATTCGTCTTCGCTGGCTCCACGATGTGTTCGACAACTCAATAGCTGTGGCTACATTCGAGGGCTCGACTTCGGAGCTTTGCTTTGACAGCATCGTTACGCTCGAGCATGTCGAAACCATGTTGCCTGACTACCCGCTCGAGGAGTATGCCAAGACTTATCCGTTCACTTATTCAGATGATGAAGTGCCAAACCTCGCCCGCGCGCTGGTGCATCGATATCCAAGCGATGATGTGAGTCGTTGGGTGGGCCAGTTCCTGGATCCATCCGGGACAACCGACACCATGAGCTTACTTCGCTCAATAACGCTCGGTATCAAGGAAGGGTTTATCTATGCCCGCCGCAGTGAGAAGGGTGTACAAAGCCCAAGCGAGACGCTCCAGAGTCGTCGCGGCAGCTGCCGAGACTTCGCCGTGCTTATGATGGAAGCGTCGCGTTGCCTTGGCTTGGCCGCTCGCTTCGTTAGCGGCTATATCTTCATTCCCGACAGGGATGCCAAGGGCACTGTTGGGGGCGGCTCCACGCATGCTTGGATGCAGGCCTACTTGCCCGGCGCCGGCTGGGTCGACTTCGATCCGACCAACAGTATCGTTGGCAATCGGAACCTCATTCGCGTTGCCGTGGCATGGGACCCCAAACAGGTTCTGCCGTTATGGGGCACCTTTGTAGGTTCGCCTTCGTCATTTCTCGGCATGGACGTCACGGTAACCGTGACCAAAGAAGACGGCCCAGTTTTGGGTTAGGAAACTCGGCGTGGTCCAAATCGCGGCGCTTCATTCTCACGTGTCCGATCTAGACCCAACAACGTGCGACACAAAGCTTGACAGTCGCTGTTCCGAGGGAATAGGCTGCCACGGTCTCTATCATATAGTTAACAGGCGGGCCTGAGGCTGCAGCTTAAGCGCAGCTCTGTCGTTATTGGTTAGCGCTTGCACCAGGGTTTGCCACTCACGGGTTGGAATCAATTCACGACAATTGGCACCGCCGGACATTCACTGCTCGCGCCCTTGGGTTCTTAAGTTTTCATTGGTTCGTGATCGAGGCCTTCAAGCGCGCACGCTGTTCGTCGCTCTGGGTCGGAGGCATTCGCCCTTTCCGGCCTGCGGACTTTACTAATTTCGGTTGGAGCTACAACGTCACGGCCCGCGCTCAAGCCAACGATATAGACTCGTTGGCTGGTGTTTCTCTGGGCATCGAGTCCTGGCACAACGACGCGCACATGGCGGTACTGGCACAACGACGCGCACATGGCGGTAGGTGATGCGTTTGGTATCACTAACGATATGATGAACCCACGGGTCAATATCTACTACCGGGAGTTTTGGCGCCTGCATTACTTCATTAACGACAAATTCCTTGAGGAGTTGCGACGCTATGACCCGGCCGGATCAGTCACCCAGAAGATTGGCCGTCTTGAGCAGAATCAGCATGCTAATCTCTATCGCATATAGACTGCATCAAGCTGTTGCCACACTGGCCTCCGATTGCGCCGGCGTTTCGCAATCGTGCCACGGCTGGGCCATCAGGGAGACTCCATAAGTCTTTATCAGTCGTTATGGTTTTGGCGGCGGCGCCGGAGACGGTGCTCGACGCGGCGCGCTCGAATGCCAATGCACGATGCGCCACTGACCATCGCGATTTTCAAGCACCGCTGTTCCTAAGCCGCCGCCGTCAACGTGACGCTGTTTTCCGTTGTCCGTCACGTCAGCCGAAATTGTGTATTTGAGAGTTGCCCAGGCAGTCTTGCCCGCCAGATGAATCCTGATGTCGCTAAAGGCGTACCTGGTGTTCTTCATCGCCCCCATCTCTGGCACCAGATGATGATCGCGGTAGTCAGCCCAGCCATAGTTAGCGTGACCACTCTCAAAGATGGTCAGCGATTCATCGTTGGCCCAGACCTGTGAAGCCATTGGAAGATCATTCTTCTCAAAACTCAGTGCGCTCTTCATTAGCGCATCGCGCACCGCTTTTTCCTCATCTTTTTGGGCCGCATTGCCTGCCTTCACATAAAGACAACCGAGCACTGAAAGAATGATGCTCAACCCGACGATAAGTTTGATTCGGGTCTCGTAGCGTTCTCTAAGTTTACTCATCGTACGAATGCTCCGTTTCCAGTTTCGTTCTATTAGGCATAGTTCCATTAGACTTCATTAGTGCGTGTGACGGTGATGTATGTCCGGGTAATGATGATGACTGTGAACCACTTCCTTGTGAACGTGCGCATGACTATGTGGTTCCGTCGTCGCCAGCGCCGCATCATGCTCGTGCTGATGATGCTCATCGTGAACATGCATGTGCTCATGTTCCAGAGTTTTATGTTTGTGCTTGTGCTCGTG
>ORMF011824046.1_pt1 | contig 10274 bp, 5 predicted proteins | sample 1779871 | NCBI WGS metagenome assembly ORMF01 (sample SAMEA104232316, study PRJEB22302) | groundwater metagenome | biome: forest; feature: aquifer; material: groundwater | place: USA | collected 2011-08-07 | depth 5.4 m | reverse complement strand
CGCCGGCGGTCAGATTGCGGGCGGCAATTTTCTCCGGATTCAGCCAGAGGCGCATACTGTAGTCACGGGCGCCGAAAATCATAATATCGCCCACTCCGGGTAGTCGCGCCAAGGTATCTTTGAGCTGCAGCAGCGCATAATTGCTCAAATAAACGCTGTCATAGCGCTTGTCCGGGGAGACCAGGTTGACTACCAGACTCAAGTCAGGGCTGCGTTTTTTGACGCTGATGCCTTGTCGGCTCACTTCCTGAGGCAGTCTGGGTTCGGCCAGCGCCACCCGGTTTTGCACCAGTACCTGAGCCTTGTCCAGGTTAGTGCCCGGTTTGAAAGTAATGGTGAGCGCCATGTTGCCGCTATTGGTAGATTGAGAGGACATGTACAACATATCCTCGACGCCGTTCACTTCCTGCTCGATAGGCGTCGCTACGGTTTCGGCCACTACTTTGGCGTTGGCGCCGGGGTAGGCCGCACTCACTAACACGGTAGGGGGCGCGATCTCGGGATATTGGGCAATAGGCAGGCCAATCAGCGCCAGTCCGCCGACTATGACAATGACAATGGATAATACCGACGCGAAAATCGGCCGGTCGATGAAAAAGTGAGTGAATCGGTTCATGGCCTATTTCTCTCCATTGCGCTCGGTCGGCGAGATGCGTTCCGGATTCACCTTAATGCCCGGTTTGAGTTTTTGTATGCCTTCGATAACCGTCCATTCTTCAGGCTTCAATCCTTCTGTAATCACACGGGACTGACCGATATGAGCGCCGAGCGCCACCTTGCGATATTCCACCTGATTTTCCTGATTCACCACCCATACAAACCGTTGCGCTTGGTCCGTACCGATAGCTCGGTCAGGAATCAAGATGGCAGGGTACGGAGCGCTGCCGCGAACCCGCATACGGGCAAAAAAGCCGGGACTTAACAATTCGTCCTGGTTAGTGAATACCCCCCGCAATGTCAGAGTACCGGTAGCCGCATCTTCACGCGGCGATATATAGTCGAGATGGCCCGGGTGAGGAAAATTAACCTCGTCAGCCACAGCCAATTCCACTGGCGTTTGTTCGTCACCGAGACTGCCGCGCCCACCTTTCTGTGCCTGACGCCGGTATTTCAGGACCGAGCGTTCGTCCGCATCCACATAAACATAAACAGGGTCGGTGGAGACGATAAAGGTCAATAAGGTTGCATCGCCTCCGCCACCGTTGACCACATTACCCGCAGTGATTAACTCACGACCGATCCGACCGTCTATCGGGGCGCGGACTTTGGTAAACTCCAGGTTCAACCGTGCGGTGTAAACATTGGCTTGCGCAGACTGAACTGCCGCAACTGTTTCCCTAAGCCCCTTGCTACGCGCATCGTGCTCCTCTTCGGAGATTGCTTTGGCGCGGAACAGACGCTCGGCTCGGGATAAGTCATTTTTTGCCAGCTCGTGCCGGGATTTAGCGCGTTCCAATTCAGCTTCGGCATAGTTCAGTTGAGCGGTGAAGGGTTTCGGGTCGATCAGGAATAACAGATCGCCTTTACTGACCTTGTCTCCTGCCTTGAAATTCACTTTCTCCAAATAGCCGCTCACCCGGGCGCGCACGTCTACCGAGTTTACTGCCTCAATGCGACCCGTGTATTCATCCCATTCAGTAACGTCTTGGGATAAGGGCTGTGCGATTTTAACATTGGGTGTCTGGCCCGGCTGAGAGCCCGACTCGTCATGGTTTCCGCACCCGGTCATCCCCAGCAGGGCGATGGCGGCCAACAGGCCAACTCGTGTACGCTGCATTAATGTCCCATCACTCGAAGGCGCTCTTTGATGCCATGTTCTGTGAAAGGCTTCAGGGCTCGGTTTCCTCAATGGACTTAAATGATGAACGACAACCGACAGGAGAGTTTCTTTTTGCATCCTTTTTACACTCTGCTTTTTAAGAAAAATGGTAAGACATATTATCATTTAATTTAAGGTATGATAATAATAATTTAAGTCAATGAATTTCGTGAGTACTACGCAATGATTAAATGTGGACGACCTCGCAAAGGAGAGGAACTTCTAAGCCGTGATCGGTTACTGGATACCGCTTCCAGCCTTTTCCTCGAATACGGTTACGGGAACCTCAGCCTGGAAACCATCGCTCGGGATGCGCGCGTGTCGATGCGAACCATCTATAGTCAATTTGGCGGTAAAGCCGGACTATTCGGCGCTGTGATAAGGCGTTGTAGTGACCAGTTTGTCGCCGGACTATCGGAGGAGCATGTTTTGGAGTGCTCTCCGGAAGAAGCGCTGGTCTTTTTTGCCAAACAGTTTTTGCATCGCATCACGCGGCCGGATGTGGTGCGTATGCGCGCCATACTCATTGGCGAGTCGCCACGCTTCCCGGATCTTGCCACTCAATTTTATGAACAAGGGCCGCAGCGCACTCTCGATCATCTCGCTCAGTTTTTTGCCCGGCAGCAGAAAACGGGCTATTTTGCCGCAATGGATCCCCATTTTCTTGCTGACCAATTCTTGAGCGCGTTACGAAGTGAAAGGTTTCAAAAACTGCAACTCGGTTTGGAGCCAACGCCGGACGAAGCGGAAATCGATGTCTGGGTGCGACAGGCTATTGGCTTGTTCTTGCACGGTAGCCTGAAAAACAGGCAGGACAGCACAAGGGATATTGTGGTTGAACCGTCCGGCCGGAATCATTAACCCGTCTTTAGTATTAAGGAACGCACCAGGCTACGGGTTAAATTTAGGAGTGTTCCTTATTTTTCCAAAGCCGGAACCCGGTAATATAAACATCCTTCAGGGTAGGCAGATGGCCAGTTAAATCAATCAGCTACGGGTGTCTTACTGAATGAAGTCTTCGGCAGTTAAGTCTATGAAGTCTGAATCAAAAGAGAAAATCATCGCAATCAAAGTCATTGAGACCAACTCTCGTAAGAAGATGAAGCTCATTACCGCCTAACGCACAGTACGCACTGATTCGTATGCTTTTGCCTCCTCATGCAGTCCGGCGTAGTTAATAGAAAACATAGCGCGCCTTTAGTTTCGAGGTGTTGTCAGTAACTGACTTTCCAGCTCTTCGACAGGTACGGGCCTGCCAAACAAGTAGCCTTGAAATACCGTGCAGCCCAGAGATTTTAGAAGCTCATCCTGTTCGATATCCTCCACACCTTCCGCGATCACGGCTATCTCCATTAACTTACCCAAGGTAATCACGCTATGGATAATGTAGGCATCATTGTTATTTTCCATGATGTTTTCCATGAAACTTTTATCGATTTTGATCTGGTCGAAGGGCAAATTTTTCAGGTAACTGAGCGATGAATAACCGGTGCCGAAATCGTCCATGGCGAGAACAATGCCGAAGGATTTGAGTTCGAGCATCTTTGCGATAGCGGTATCTATTTCTTTCAATACCATGCTTTCGGTCAGTTCCAGTTTTAGTTGTCCAGGTTCGATGGCATATCGCATCATGATCTCTCGCATTTCATCGACGAAACCCGGTTGATAGAACTGCTTGGCGCTAACGTTCACCGCAATACTTAGGTTTCGGGCTAAAGGCAGGTTTCTCCATGCTTTGAGTTGGGCGCAGGCAGTTTCCAATACCCAGCGCCCGATGATCAGGATGATATCCGTCTCTTCGGCCAACGGAATAAACTGGACAGGAAGAATCAAGCCCAGTTCGGGATGATACCAACGAATCAGCGCCTCCACGCCAATCATCTGTTTCTTGTCATCAACCTGAGGTTGATAGAAGAGCTTTAATTGTTCATTGTTGATGGCCTGTCGCAAGGCGGATTCGAATTTTGCCCGTTGCTCCAATTCTTGCTGCATGGCAGGATCAAAAAACCGGTATGTATTCTTGCCGCTCTTTTTGGCTGCATACATCGCAGTATCCGCCTGTGCCAACACGTTATCGGCTGTAGTGACGGAATCGCAAAACAGCACTATGCCGATACTACTGGAGCAGTTATGTACCACACTACTTAGACTATACGGTTCCGCCAGTATTGAAACAATCTTTTCCGCAACGGTTTTTACCTGGACAGCGGCGCTGTCAGACGCTGTTCCAGGCTCTCCCAGTAGCACGATAAATTCATCGCCACCCAATCGCGCCACGGTATCTGTTTCCCGTACACAGGCTTTCAATCTGTGCGCAACTTCGATCAGTAGCTCATCACCTACCCCATGCCCCTGAGTATCATTTAGTAACTTAAAATTATCCAGATCGAGAAATAGCAACGCACCGTAATTTTCAGTGCGGGCTTGAATGGCAATAGCATGCTCCAGACGTTCAGTCAGGAGGCGCCGGTTCGCTAACTTCGTCAACGTATCATAGAAGGCCAGACTTTTAATTTTTTCTTCGGATGCCTTGCGTTCGGTGATGTCCGTGAAATTCCCCACATAATGGGTAACGCGTCCAAAATCATCCTTGACAGCTGTTATGGCGAGCCATTTTGGATAGATATGACCATCCTTGTGGCGATCCCATATTTCCCTTCCCACTGACCTTCACTTTGTAAGGCACAATGCATGGTGCGATAAAATTCCTGATCATGATGTCCTGATTTAAGAATAGAAGGTTTATTGCCAATGACCTCTTCCGGCGTGTAGCCGGTAATCTGGGTAAACGCCCGGTTGACGCGCACGATAGTTTCGTTGGCGTTCGTGATGGTGATGCCTTCCAAGGTCTCGAAAGCGGTGGCGGCAATGCGTAGTTCTTGTTTGGCTCGGTTGCGTTCGGTAATGTCCTTGAAGAAGCCGACAAAATATCCCTCATCTTCGCGGATGAAAGAAGCATTGACTTCAACATCCCACACACTCCCATCCTTACGACGATGTAGGGTTTCAAACGTATCCGTTCCATACAGCATGATTTTGCGAACATGTTCAGCCGTTTCCTCCGATGATTCCTGCGCTTCCAGATCGGTGATCCGCATACCGACCAATTCCGTCTCTGAATATCCGGAAAGACGGGCATATGCAGGGTTGACTTCCAACAGGCGGCCCTCCCTATCCACTTGCCAGAAACCCTCTCCGGTGGTTCGAATGACTGAATGGTATTTTCTATGTCGCTCGTAGAGTTCGGAGGTACGTTCGACAATCTTTTGCTCCAGCTCGTATTCGGACGCTTTTAACCGGCTGAGGGTGTTATCCATCTGCTCAGTCATACTGTTGAACAGTTGCGACAACTCGTCAATTTCGCGATAACCTGCCAAGGAAACCCGTTGCGTGAAGTCTCCCCGGGACAAGGCCTGTGCCATGTCAGCCAGCGCAATAATAGGTCTGGACATGCTCTTGCCGATCATCGCTGCGATTAACCAGGCAAAACAAGCAAAAAGGAAGGCCGCGACGCTCAGGCCCATAACCAATTGTCTCAATGGCGCAAAAGCTTCCACCTGATCGATATGCGCCATGATGCAGCCCCCCCCGATTTCAGGTACGAACCGAAAACCATGGATGATGGAAACACCGCGATAATCAAGGTTGAGAGTTTCGCCGCTTTCACTGCGTAAACAGCGTTGCATCGGTATGGCTGAAATGGGTTTGATAACCCCTTGTTGCGGAGGATAGCGCGGCTTGGTGATGAAAAACCCCTGATTATCGGACAGAAAGGTTTCCCCGGATTGCCCCAACATTGTAGAACCGACGAAAATCTCTTGCAGTTCCTGTCCGGGATAGGTCGTCACCAGACTAAAGCCAGACGCCGAATCGGCAGCAATCAGGGAGAACAACGAAACGCCGTTTACCGTAGAGATTGCCGCTATCTGTCCAGGCAGGAACGGTTTGTTTAAGTTATCGAACGGTATAGGATTGCTACCCAAGATAAGATCGCTCTCGATTCCTGAGTGGAAAATAAAGCCGACGACATGATTAATGGCGGCAAACTGCTCCAGTTTGGTCCGAACACAGCCATTGATGCCCGCGTCGCTGTATTGACAGACGGCAATCAATCTATCCAGCAAAGCTTTGCCATGTTCGTTGTCCCTGTGCAACCGCATACGCAGTTCTTCATGGCGTGCGTCAGCTATATGCCCTACGTCCTTGATGCGATTTTCTCTGATGTCGTTGTACACGAACCAATAGGCTGTTGCGCCTATCAACCCGGTGGGCAGCAGAATGCATAATAATAGCGTGACAGTTAAATGTGTTTTTATCGATCTCATTCTCATCGTTTTTTTATTTTATGTGGTTTTTAAAACATAAACAAAATACCCTCCGTTCGTTTATTTCTAATTTGCACAGTTTTAAGTGTAGCGCCTAGGGAACGGTTTATAGGTATAGTTTCCATCGGCCGAAACAGAAACTAAAGAAACATATTAAGAATAACCGCTCGTGCAATATTCAAAAAACTACTCTCGCGATAATAGAATTTTAATTTACTGTTTATACGCGTCAATAATTATATAAAGTCTAACTTAAACAATTCCAAAAGAGAAAATCACCGTGAACCGTGAATTAGTGTCATTCAGAGCAATCCTAACAAAAAGATTATTTCCGTTCAACGCTCCAAAGGTTCAGTGCATTGCCCTAAACGAATCGATGAAAAGGAAAGTAAGGCACTCATCATGAACAATAAGCTATCTATAGCTAAGGCTTTATTAATCAAGTGGTTGGTCAGATTCGGGGGCATGCCTTTAACAATAATGATGACCATGATACAAACACCAAACATATCGTTGCGGAATTCGGCAAAATGTGATGAGAAAGATCACTGGAATTATGATCTTTCATAAGCGTTTTTGCATTAATCGATTAATCACAAGTTTTGCTCATCTCCGGCCCAATCCGGTTCTTCGCCATAATAAAAGCGGTATGGGGTTACGCAAAAGATCAGCAATTTTTCGAACTAGATATTCATCGTTCATACCCAATACACTATCAATAAAAGCAATTTTCTAAGCGATTCAATTAATCGAATAACTGTATTCCTTATTGATTAAAGAAGTGAATTGAAAATAATCAGTTGCCTGCTTTCTTTGTTGTTCGGCTAACTCCATTAAAAAAGCCGCAAGCCGCTTGCTCAGCAGTTAAAGAAAAATTTTGTTGAACCAGGGATAAAATAATTTCTTGTTCTTTTGCCTCGACCTTATCGTCCATATGCATCATTTCCAAGAATAAGATGATGGCCGCGCGTTGTGGCTTGACTTATGAGGTGCCTTTCGGCGCTGAAAGCATAAAATGTTGCTTAAAAAGTTTGATTTAATTAAGTATTTTTAAAGGATCCCATTTACTTTGATAAACCCATAACATCAAGATTATTTTGTGTCGCAGAATGTCCTTGATCTGCGGCTTGCTGATATAACTCAAGAGCCTTGGCTTCGTTCTTTGGTACGCCCAGCCCATTTTCATAAATATAAGCAAGGTTGTATTGCGCATCAGGATCCCCCGCTTGCGCTTCTCTTTGCCACTGGGCAATCTTGTCTTTTGTCACAGTTGCCACAGGGGGCACGACTTTTTTTGTCTGGGTGCTGTCTGTTGTCTTCTCAGTACAAGCTACGAGTGATATCGCAGTTGCTACAACGATGGCAATGGGAATGAGGTTTGTTAGTTTGTGAAGTGATGTCATTGTTTAGCCCGGTTAAAAGATGAAAATCAGCACAGTGGATCATTCGCCGATAATTTATTGTTTAATATGAGTTAGTTTACGCTCTAAATTTAGCAGTATTATCTCTTTTGCTCATATTGGCGAGAATAGGTATTTTTGCTTAGATAGCCCACCAGAGCCACTTAACTCACCGTTTAGTTCGCACCGATTTGATGATTTATGATTCAATGTTTCAATCCTACATATAGAAGCCGAAGTTGATAAAGCGACATTTGAACTGCCCTCACCCTAGCCCGCTCCCGAAGGGAGAGGGGACTTTGTGTCCCTTTATCAGCTTCGTTATCTATATATATCCTCAATTCCAAGTTTTACGTTCAGTATTAAAGAGGAAGCAAGAATTTATTAGAGATACCCTAAAGTTAGCTGAGAACTATAATAAAAACGAATACCACGGAATCATAACAAGGGTCTGATCATGAAGAACATTGTAAAAACGGATAGCACTGAAACTCGCAACGCATTCTGGAATATCCCTGTCGAACAGCAACTCAAGCAGCTGAATACAAGGCTTCAAGGATTAAGCAATGAAGAAGCCGATCAGCGCATAAAACGCTACGGTGCCAACCGGTTGAATAACAGAAAGCAGACGGGAAACGTGCGGCTATTTTTGGCTCAGTTTAAAAGCTCCATCATCCTGATATTACTTTTTGCCACCGGCTTGTCCTTTTATCTACATGACCGGGTGGATGCTGCGATCATTTTAGCGATTGTACTGATCAGCGGTTTATTAGGATTCTGGCAGGAAAAAGGCGCGGCCGGCGCCATAGAAAAACTGCTTGAAATCGTGCAAATCAAGGTCAGCGTACTTCGCGACGGTAAGGCGACTGAGATTGCTGCCGAAAACCTGATTCCCGGCGATATTATATTGCTCAAGGCCGGAGACGTTATTCCGGGAGATTGCCTGATTTTGGAATCCGACAACCTGTTTATTGATGAAGCCATATTGACCGGAGAAAGCTATCCGGTCGAAAAACTGCCCGGCGTATTACCGGCTGATACCGCATTAAGCCAACGCGCCAACGCCTTGTGGATGGGAACGCATGTGCAGAGCGGCGATGCAACGGCGCTGGTGGTTGCGACAGGACAAGCCACGGAATTCGGAAAACTTTCCCTGCGCATCAAGTTAAAAGCGCCTGAAACTGAGTTCGAGCATGGCATCAGGCGCTTTGGCTATCTGCTGATGGAAATCACGCTGATATTGGTTATGCTGATTTTTGCGGTAAATGTCTATCTTGAAAAAGCGGTACTGGATTCGTTTTTGTTTGCGCTGGCGTTGGCCGTGGGCTTAACGCCGCAATTATTGCCCGCAATCATCAGCATCAATCTGGCTCACGGCGCGAAACGTATGGCCGAACAAAAAGTCATCGTCAAACAACTGGCTTCAATAGAAAACTTCGGCAGCATGAATGTGCTTTGCTCGGATAAAACCGGCACTTTGACGGAAGGCACCGTGCATTTGCGCGGCGCGTTTGATCTGTCGGGCAACGCCGGCGATAAAGTGGCATTTTATGGCTACCTTAATTCTGTTTATGAAACCGGATTCAGCAATCCCATCGACGAAGCGATCAGGCAATATCGACAGTTCGATTTAAAAGACTGCGAAAAACTGGCCGAAATTCCTTATGATTTTTACCGCAAACGTCTAAGCCTGTTAATTTCAAAACAGGGCGAAAACATTTTGATCACCAAAGGCGCTCTGACCAATATACTTGAAGCCTGCTCTGACGTGGAAAATACCGATGGCTCGCTGATGCCTATAGCATCGGCGAGCGAGCAAATTCAGAAGCGTTACGAAGAATTTAGTCGCCAGGGATTTCGCACCTTGGGACTGGCCTACAAGCCGATGGATGCTCAGCTACGGATTGATAAGACGGATGAGGCCGGTATGCGATTTATGGGCTTTTTGTTATTTTTCGACCCGCCCAAAGCAGACTGTGCCGAAACGATCAAGCAATTGCGCGAACTGGGTGTGACGCTGAAAATCATTACCGGCGATAACCGTCTGGTAGCGGCCACCGTCAGCAAGCAATTGGGGCTTGCAGAACACGAAATCCTTACCGGCCCTGAAATTGAAAAAATGAGCGGCCCGGCATTGATCAATAAAGTGGCGGATGTCGATTTATTCGCCGAAGTCGAACCCAACCAGAAAGAACGCATTATCATTGCACTGAAAAAAGCCGGTTTTGTGGTCGGCTATATGGGCGACGGCATTAATGACGTGTCCGCATTGCATGCCGCTGATGTCGGCATTTCTGTCGATAGCGCCGCCGACATCGCCAAGGAAACCGCCGAAATTGTGTTGTTGGAAAAAGATCTGGCGGTACTGGTGCAAGGTGTTCGCGAGGGGCGCATCACCTTTGCCAATACGCTGAAATACGTGTTCATGGCAACCAGCTCCAACTTCGGCAACATGTTCAGCATGGCGGGCGCATCCTTATTCCTGCCCTTTCTGCCCTTATTACCCAAGCAAATTCTGTTAACCAACTTGCTGACTGATTTCCCGGAAATGACCATCGCCTCGGATAATGTTGATGCGGAAATGGTCTCGCAACCCAGGCGCTGGGATATTAAGTTCATCCGTAAATTTATGATCACCTTCGGCTTCGTCAGTTCCCTATTCGATTTTATGACGTTCGGCCTGCTGTTGTGGCTGGATGTCTCTGTCGAACAATTCCGCACTGCCTGGTT
>ORMF010324020.1_pt1 | contig 10274 bp, 12 predicted proteins | sample 1779871 | NCBI WGS metagenome assembly ORMF01 (sample SAMEA104232316, study PRJEB22302) | groundwater metagenome | biome: forest; feature: aquifer; material: groundwater | place: USA | collected 2011-08-07 | depth 5.4 m | reverse complement strand
GCGCGGCGCGCGCCGTGCGGGCATGCATGCGATCCGCTTCAAGTCTAAGAGCCAGCTCATGCGGGACCTTAAGGCTTTAGGGGTGAAGTGCTGATGATTCCGCCGTTCATTTTTCTGCTTTTAATTTTCGCCGGCGGCGGCTGGCTTTTAGCGGGTTTGACCGGGGCGCTTTACGCGCTTTTGCCGGCCGCTGCGGCAATTCTCAGCGCGCATTTCTTGGGCGCGCAATGGATCGTTAAGCAATTGCGCGGTTTTCCGCTGGAAGAAACTCTGGCCCCTGAAATTCACGCTTTGACGCGCGAGCTTTGCGAAGAATCAAAGATGAAAGTGCCGGCGCTTTATCTGATGCCCAGTGCCAGCGCGAACCTGGCCGCGGTAGCCGGACCTGAAAGGAGCGCGCTCGTTTTTACGCGCGGGCTTTTCGAAAATCTAAATTCCGAAGAATTTGAAGCGGTCATCGGCTGGGGATTCGCGCGCATCCATCAGCCTGGCGCCGCTTCTGAGAAAATGGCGGCGGTTGTGTCCGGAAGTTTAATCCGTATGTGGGAAGGTCTGAATTGGCTGCTCGCGCTCGGCAGCCGGTCTTTTGAAACGCGCGGGAGTTTTTCGGAGCGTCTTACCGGCTGGATGATCCTGCCGCTGGCGGCCCTGATTGTGCGCGCCTCTTCGGCGGCCGCAAATATCGCAAGGGCCGATGCACGTTCCGCCGGAATGACAGGCGACCCGCTTTATCTGGCGAGCGCGCTCAGCCGGATGGATGCGGTTTCGGCCCAGTTTCCGCTGCGCGGCGCAGACCCGGCCGCCGCGCATCTTTTTGCCTTAAGCCCGCTCCCCGGCAGGGGAATGTCGCGTCTTTTCCGGGTCCATCCGCCCGTGGAGAGGCGCATGGCCGAATTGGAACGCGCCGCGGCCGCGGTATAAAGTCCATTGAACATGTTGACGTTAAAAGAGGCACAAGTTAAAATACCGCAACTTTAATCAAGCCAATAGAGGGGGATTTTGCAATGTCTTACGTTATCATTGAGAAGTGTCTGGGCGAACGGTATGCATCATGCGTGGCGGTGTGCCCGGTTGACTGCATTTATCCTGGCGACTACAACGGCAAAGAATTTATGGTCATTGACCCGGCTGTCTGCATCACATGCGGGGCATGCCTGCCCGAATGTCCGATCGGCGCCATTGTTGAATCCGAAGATTACAGCCCCGAATGGGCCAAGATCAACGCGGATCTTTCACCGGCTTATAAGAGCAATCCCAAGGTGCCGGAGCGGCCGAAAAATGATCCTCCGCGCCGGCCTGACAACAAGCTTGTTCAGTAAGCCGCAGAAAAAAACCGGGTTTCAAACAAAGCGCTGTTTAATTAAACAGCGCTTTTGTTTTTTATAGACTATGGCGACAGCCCGCAAATCGAATAAGAAAATATCCCGCAAAAAAAATCTTGAGCCTGTTTTCCCGGCCGGCATCAAAGATGCCCTGGAAAGACGGCTCGATGACTATATCCATGATTTTGCGCGCAACAATTCCGCCGCTTGCGTTGTGGCCGACGGCATGCGCGTGCTCGGCATCGGTCTGCGGCCCATCGTTGATCACATCACTTTCCGCACGCTGGATGTCGATAAGCGCGCCAAAGAATTTATTCAGGCCGGCTATGAATATGACGCGCACTTGGGCATCATTGAATATGAGAACTGGTGGGCCAAAGTTTACCGCAAAGCGGGCTATCCCGCGGTTTTCATTGACCAAGCTTATAGCGGCGCGCGCGGCAAAGGCAGCTTGATCCCGGAATGGGTCCGCGCCTTCGGCGATCAAGTGCTGCATCATGTCGCGATCAAGGTGGATGACATCGAGACCGCTATTTTTTATCTCGAAAAGCAGGGAGTCCAGTTTGCGGGCTCTATCGTGGGCGACCGCGGCACCGATCTGCGTCAAATCTTCAGCAAGCCTGAAATGAAAAGCGGCAAGTCGTTCACCGTGCTGGAATTGACCGAGCGCCATCGCGGCTATAAAGGTTTTTTACCGCCTCAGGCTGACGGCCTGATGGAATCTACGCGCGCTTCCCGTTAACCCGGTCCAGTCCCGGCGTTCCGACCCCGATCCGTATGATCCGCAAAAACACGGCAGAAGAAATCGCTCCCTATCTAAAAGATGCTTCCAATTTTCCCGGCGGCCGGGCCGAAGGCGTTTTTTTTCCTGAAAATGAAAAAGAAACCGCAGAGTTTGTGCGCGAGGCCTTTGAGCACGGCACGCCCGTAACCGTTGCGGGCGGGGGCACCGGACTTGCCGGCGGCCGCGTGCCCATGGGCGGCTGGGTGCTGGCCACAGACCAACTGAATTCGATCCAGCGCGTCGAGGCCTTTCCAACGGGCGGCGGCGCTGCGTCGGCCGGTTCCGGCGTGCGGCTGCGCGATTTTTTAACGGCCGTCGGACGCGCGAATTTATATTATCCGCCCGATCCGACGTCCTGGCCTTCTTTTCTCGGCGGCAATGTCGCCACAAACGCTTCAGGACCGCGCACCTTTAAGCACGGCGCCACCCGCGCCTTCATCCGGCGGCTGCGCGTGGTGACCGGCACCGGCGAAGCGATTGAAATTACGCGCGGCCAATGTGTCGCGCCGGCCGGCGGCACACTCGAAATTCCCGCGCCGTCGGGCACTTTGCGCGTTCCGGTTCCTTCTTATCATCTGCCGCCCGTAAAAAATACGGCCGGCTATTTTGCCGCGGACCGCACGGATGCCATCGACCTTTTTATCGGCTCGGAAGGCACGCTTGGAATCGTCACGGAAATCGAAACCGCGCTTTTGACTTTGCCCAGAGTCATTCTCAGTTTTGTGGTTTTTTTTCCGCAGGAAGAATTGGCCTGGCACTTTGCGGCGGAAGCGCGCGCGCTGAGCCTGCGTCACCGCGCCCAGCGTAATGATGCCGCGCTGCAAGCCAGCGCGCTGGAGTACATGGATGCGGCCTCGCTCGCGATGATCCGCGACCGTTATCCATCCATTCCGCACGATGCCTTTGCGGCGCTTTGCATTGAACAAGAATGCCAGCCTGAGACCGCGGATTTATTAATGGAAGCCTGGTCCGCGCTCATGGAAAAGCACGGCGCCTCTTTTGAGCCGGAAGAATGGTTCGCGGATGAGCCCGCGGGACAGGACAAATTAAAAGAGTTCCGCCACGCGGTGCCGATGGCGGTCAAAGATTTTCTGCAGCGCCACGGCCAGGCTAAGGTCGGCACGGATACCGCGGTGCCGCACGAACATTTTGAAATGCTCATGTTGTTTCACCGCAAACGGCTTGAAGAACTCAATCTGCCGCACCTGACCTTCGGGCATATCGGAGATTCGCACGTGCATTTGAATATTCTCACGCGCACGGAGGAAGAGCATGCTCGCGCTTGGGCGCTTTATCACGAATTTGTCACGCGGGCCATTGAATTGGGCGGCACGGTGGCGGCCGAACACGGCATCGGCAAAATGAAACGGCCCTACCTGGAACAAATGCTGGGCCCAGCCGCCGTAAATCAAATGCGCGCCGTCAAAAAGGCATTCGACCCCCGCGGTATCCTCGGCCGCGGCAATATCTTCCCCGAGTAAGGCGCCCTGTCCGCACCGCCCCGCAAGGAATCCGGCCCCTACGGACTCCTTGAAACATGCCCCCGGTTTGGCTATCATGTCGGCTATGATTATCGGCCTTACGGGTAAAAATGGCTCAGGGAAGGGGGAGGTCGCGCGTTTTCTGCAGGACCGCGGTTTCCGTTACTTTTCGCTTTCCGACGTGCTGCGCGAAGAAGCTGCGCGGAGCGGTTCCGAAGTCACGCGGGACATCCTGGTCGAGCTCGGCAACCGGTTGCGCGCGGAACATGGCCCTGGCGTCCTTGCCGAAAAGGTTTTTGCCCGCCTCGACCCTGAAAAAAATTATGTCGTTGATTCCATCCGCCATCCGCGCGAAATCCAGGTCTTCCGCCGCCGCGCAGATTTTATCCTGGCGACTGTCCGCGCCCCCGAAAAATTAAGGTTTGAACGCCTGCGCCAGCGCGCCCGCGAAAGCGACCCGAAAAGTTTCGAAGATTTTAAAAAGCTCGAAGAACGCGAAGCCAAGAGCGCAGAAGCCTCGGACCAGCAGCTGGATCAAGCCATCGGCATGGCGGACGTCGTGGTCGAAAATACCGGCCCGCTTAAAATGCTGCACGAAAAAGTGCGGGACGTCCTGCTGGAATTCTCACGCAAGCAGAGCCGCCCCGATTGGGACCATTATTTTCTCGGGATCGCCAAAGTCGTGGCCCTGCGTTCCAATTGCATCAAACGCAAAGTCGCCGCCGTTATCGTCAAAGACAAGCGCATCATCGCCACGGGCTACAACGGCACGCCGCGCAGCATCAAGAATTGCAGCGAGGGCGGCTGCCCGCGCTGCAATGCGATTGACGTTTCGGGCAAAAGCCTCGAAGAATGCCTTTGTTCCCACGCCGAGGAAAATTCAATTGTGCAGTCCGCCTATCACGGCGTCAGCATTAAGGATTCCGTCCTTTATACGACGTTTTCGCCATGCCTCATGTGCACCAAAATGATTATCAATGCCGGCATCCGCGAAGTGGTTTATAACGTCGAATACCCCATGAGCGACACCTCGCTCAGGCTGCTCTCCGAGGCCGGCATTAGCGCCAAAAAGCTTTCGCTTGAGCCCGCGCCATGACCGGCAAAACCGAAATCATCCGCAAAAGCTTCGGCCTCAAGGAAGAGGTCCGGCCGCAGCTGGTGGCGAGCTATCACAGCCCGCTGATTGACCGGATCAAAAAAGAAGATTTTCAGCTGAAAAGCGGCCGGATCACGGTGTGTCTGGCTGAAGAATTCGGCTTTTGCTACGGCGTGGACCGGGCGATTGATTATGCTTATGAAACCCGCGCTAAATTTCCGGACCGCCGCATTTTCCTGACCAATGAAATTATCCACAATCCGCAGGTCAATGCGCGGCTGCGCGAAATGGGCATCGAATTCCTCCAGAAGAATGATTATGCCCAGATTCGCTCAAACGATGTCGTCATTATGCCAGCTTTCGGCACCACGGTCCGGGAGCTGACCGAATTGCAGAACCGGGGCTGCGTCATCGTAGACACGACGTGTGGTTCGGTGATGAGCGTTTGGAAACGCGTGGATTCTTACAGCCGCGACAGTTTTACTTCCGTCATCCACGGCAAATATGATCACGAAGAAACGCAGGCGACCAGTTCGCGCGCGCTGCAGTATCCGGGCGGGCGGTTTGTGGTGGTGCGCGACAAGGCCGAAGCGCAGAAAGTCTGCGACTATATTGAAGGGCGCGGCGAGCGGCAGGCATTCTTAAAAGAATTTGAAAACGCGGTTTCGGAAGGTTTTGATCCGGACCTCGACCTGCAGCGCGTGGGCTGCGCCAATCAAACCACGATGCTTTCCAGCGAATCACTCGAAATCGCAAATATGCTGCAAGCGGCAATGACCCGGCGCTGGGGCGCCGAAGAGCTGCCGAAGCGCTTCCGTCATTTTGACACGATTTGCTCCGCCACCCAGGAACGCCAGGACGCCGTGCTCAAACTTGCGCGGCGCGGCGTGGATTTAATGATCGTTGTCGGCGGCTACAATTCCAGCAATACAGGGCATCTTGTGGAGATTTCTCTGGAATACTGCCCGGCCTACCATGTCAACGGACCCGAATGTATTTTGTCGGGCGAACGCATCCAGCACAAGAAAGTTTTCAACACGGAAATTATTGAAACCGGCAATTGGCTGCCGCCGGGTGAAATCCGGCTGGGAGTTACCGCCGGCGCTTCCACGCCCAACAAAGTCATCGAGGATGTGATCGCGCGCATTCTCGAAATCGCCTAAAAAATAACTTCCCACTTTTTAAAATCCGTTCCACAATATTCCCATGAAACCGGTAATCGTTTACACCACCGCTTACTGCCCTTATTGCACGCGCGCAAAAAACCTGCTTACTTCCAAAAAGGCGGCGTTTAAAGAAGTGGATATTTCAAATGACGATAAGAAGCGCGCGGAGTTGGAACGCAAAACCGGCTGGCAGACCGTGCCCATGATTTTTATCGGCGATGAATTCATCGGCGGGGCCGCTGAATTGGATGCCTTGAATGCTTCGGGAGAGCTTGATGCCAAACTCCGCGGGTAAACCGGCAAAAGCTACTTTTGGCGCGGGCTGCTTCTGGGGCGTTGAAGAAGCGTTCCGCAGACAGAAAGGCGTCGTGTCCACCGCCGTGGGTTATGCCGGCGGCCGCACCAAAAATCCCACCTATGAAGATGTTTGCGGCCACGGCACCGGCCATGCCGAGGTCGTGCAAGTCGAATATGATCCCGCCCTTATTTCTTACGAAAAGCTGCTGGAGATTTTTTGGACGGGGCACAATCCGACCACTCTCAACCGCCAGGGCCCGGACGTGGGCGATCAGTACCGCTCCGTGATTTTCTTTCACGGCCCGGAACAGGAAAAGGCTGCGCGTGCTTCAAAAGCAGCCCTGGAGAAATCTAAACGCTGGAAGGACCCGGTAGTAACTGAAATCCTGCCTGCGCCGGTGTTTTACCGCGCGGAAGATTACCATCAGCAGTATCTGAGCAAAAGGGGATTAGGTTCCTGCCACTTATAAGGCAGGCGGCGATTTAAGGACGGGAAATATTAATGCGGCCCGTGACTCTCAGCTGGTTGACGATCTCTTTAAACGCCTTTTGATCAAAAGGCTTCTTCATAAAGAAAGTCCCGCCGAGTTTGTAAGTCTTGACCACGTCTTGAAGATCCTCTGAAACTGAAAGTACGATGGCCGGGATAACATGCCACGAGGCGTGGGATTTGAGCTGTTTCAAAACTTCGAGGCCATTGATGCCGGGCAGGCTGATATCGAGGATGATGATATCCGGATAACCGCCGCTCAGCCCTTGCATATAAGCCAGCCCGCGTTCGCCGGACCCTTCGCTATGCAGTTCAAATTCAAGACCGCTCATCTCAAGCTGCGGCTCGATAATCTCGATTTGATCTGCGCTGTCATCAACCACTAAAATTTTCAGTTTGTTTAAAGTTTTCCCTGCCATAAGCCTGCCCTCCCGGGGCTGGCAACAATAAGTAATTAAAGATAGCCGAAGTGCCGCAAGCTGGGTTCAGCAAGGCGGGTGATCGCGTCTTTTTGTTCTTGAGTCAGGCGTTTGATCTGGTTTTCATTGGCATCCGCCCGGAAATGTTTGGGGAATTCCTCAAGGGGATACCAAACCAAGTCCTTCCAGCCCCTTTTTTGAACGACTTGATGACTGCCGTCGGCCTCGATGACTTTTTTGGCTTCAAGCCGTACTTTTTTGACTTTGCCAATGTCCAGCCCCGCGAGCTGATAAATTTTTTTCAATGAGGCCAGCGGGTCCGCGATGATGTCTTCGTATTTAATAATATGGTAATTTGGGATCCGCTTGACATCTTCCAGCATTTGCTTACAACCGACATCATAATGCTTCGCGATTTTCTCGACCTTATGCCCACGCCGTAAATGGCCCTCGGACACGGCATACCCATTCCGCACCAGCCCAAAAAAGACCGCGTCGGGATACATACGCGAAAATTCGATCGAGCAGAGGATTAGGCCGTCCAAATTTTTGGATAATAAACGGGCCTGCGCAATTTCTTCCTTGGTATAGAGCTCATTCTCCGACTTATATTTATTCTGGTTCGTGCCCGTGGCGCGCAGCTTATCGTCAAAGAGAATTTTATCAACTTGCTTTTGAGTAAAGGATTTAAAGGGCCGGCGCGGTTCCCAGGAATTGAAACGGAAAATATCGCGGCCTTCGGCGAGCATGCAAGGCAGGTAACGCAGCATTTTGACGATGCGCGTGCGCATGGGTTCTTCGAGACGGCCTTTAAAGACTTCGTTTAATTCACCGCGGGGCGAGCAGACATCCGGGTGACTGCGCAGCAAATTCAGGAGGATATTTGATCCTCCGTAAGCGAAAGCAGTGATAAAAATGGGGCGTTTGTTCAGCATAAACAGAAGTCACTATAAGGCAGTGCTTTTGGAGTGGCAAGCGGTAGTTTTCGCGCGGTGAGCGGTCACTTTTCCATGCGCGCGGATACAAATAACATGCAAAATCCGGCGGCGGCGGGAAAAACCAGGACCCATAAAGCCGGACGGAATCCGGCGAGATCGGCCGTGAGCGAAAAAAGCAGGCTGCCGAGAACGGAAATTTTTGTGGTGAGTCCGTAGAGCCCGAAATATTCGCCCAATTGGGCCGGCGGCGCCATTTCAATCAGCCTTTTGCGGCCGGCGGTCCAAATTCCGGCAATCGCAAATGCGCCGCCCGTTAAACAGGCGCCGGCAAATAAAATAAACCGCCCCGAAGATGCGCAAATCGCCAGCGTCACAGCCAAAGATCCGGCGGCCGCGGCCAGCACGCGCGATGATCCGCGCCTGTCCGTTAACGCGCCGGCGATAATTCCCATCCCGAAGGCCGAGGCATTGACCAGCATCAAAAAAAGCACCAGCACGGTCTGCGGCGGGTGAAAGGTCTCGCGGGTATAGACTGCGAGCCAAAAAATGGTGCTGTTCAGCGCGTCCACGGCGAAAAAATTTCCGGCTAAGAACAGCAGTAAGGCCGGCCGCGCGGGCAGTCCGCGGACAAGCGTCATGACCTTGCGCCATTCCGAGATCCAAAGGCTGCTTTTTAATGGAACCGGATTTTCCACATGCCGTTCAGGCACATATAAAAAAAGAGGGGCGGAAAATAAAGCGAAAAGAAGCGCCGTGGCCGCGAATACCCAAGAACGTCCCAGCCACTGGTCGACGGCATGCGCAATGGGCAGCGAAATCACGACCCCTAAATAACCCAGCCCGGTTCCCAGCCCTGATGCAAAGCCCTGCCTTTCCGGCGCAGCCGCCGCCGGGAGCAGGCAATTGTAAAACACCAGCGCCGCATGAAAAAAGAAACACGAAACGATAAAAGCGGAAATCAGCGCCGCCGGGGCGCGCAAAAAAGTAATCAGGCAAAGACTCAAAATGCAAAGGATCGTGGCAGTGAAAAGATAATGGCGCGGCCGTCCGGTGCGGTCGCTCAGCGCGCCAAGCACGGGAGTGACCAGCCCGGCGAGGATCATTGACCCGGTTGTGGCGGCGCCCAAATACCAGTTAGCGCCCGCGCGTTCTGTGAGATAGAGGGGGAAATAGGAAGTTAGGACAACCGCCGAAAAAATGGTATTGGCAAAGTCATAAAGCGCCCAGGCCCATAGTTTACGGTCAAAAGGCAGGCTCATTTATCCCCGACTTATTTAACCTCTGAAAAGAAGATTTTTGATGGTTGTTGCGCGTTGTAGTGTTCCTCGGCGTCCTGTACTCTTAATCAATAAGGAAGCGCTCTTCATAAAGCCACGGAGGAAGATTTGAAACCGGACAGCAGTTTAACTTGCGCGCACTTGCGCGGGCAAGAGGGATTTACTTTTATCGAAATCATGATCACCATGGTGGTCGTCGTGCTCGTTCTGCTTGGATTCACCGGCACGAATGCGGCCATCCAGCGCACGAGTGAAGAAACTTTTGAACGCACGGTCGCAATGCAGGATGCAAACCAAGTCATTGAAATGATGCGCAATGCGGCAGCGACCGGAACCTTTCCGGGCAATGTTACGGCGACTTATGCCAATGGCGGGACCGTCGGCGGATTTTCAAATTTAACGAATGAAACACTGACCGTTGCCTATGTCAATCCGGCGACGAACCCGCTGGACGTCACGATAACCGTGGCTTGGCGCAATCATCTCAATAGAAATGTGAACACGGCTTTGCGCACCCGAATTACTCAAAGGGCATGAAGATGCGGATCATCAGCGATCAAAGAGGATTTACGATGCTGGAAATGATGGTGGTCGTGGGTATTTCAACCATGATTGCGTATGCCATGTTTCTTGCCATGCGAACGGGCGACAGGCAGCTGGAAGTTGCCGAATTGAAAATGAATATCCAGGATTCGGCCCGTGAAGGGCTCTACAAAATGGTGCAGGAAGTCCGGATGTCTGCTCCGAACCGGATTACCATGGGCGCCGGATGCACGACCCTCACGTTCAATATTCCAGACCCGAACAACCCCGTGAATCCACTCACCTATGAGGTCAATTGGCCGGGCCATCAAATTAGCTACGCGCTAACGAACGGGCAGATCATTCGTAATAACGTGACATTAGGCTCTTCCACGGTCTTGGCGAATGACGTCACGGCAATCAGTTTCACAACCGATACAACGAGTCCGTTCACCTGTTCCACCACCGCGGCCCCTGAGCTG
>ORMF010159001.1_pt1 | contig 10274 bp, 10 predicted proteins | sample 1779871 | NCBI WGS metagenome assembly ORMF01 (sample SAMEA104232316, study PRJEB22302) | groundwater metagenome | biome: forest; feature: aquifer; material: groundwater | place: USA | collected 2011-08-07 | depth 5.4 m | reverse complement strand
GCAGTTCGGTCTGGAATATGCCGAGACGTTCCACTATATCGGCCGGGACCCGGACTTCAGACCTAAGATTCGCAGGTATGTCGATGAACATGAGGTTTCACTCTAGCCGCGCTGGCCGCTGAGTTGCCATCAGGAGAATATCAATGAATCGACACGGCATCTTCGGAAACAACGCATCAGGGTTCGCCATGCTCAGTTCCGCCGCGGCCCCAGCTCCAGCCGGCGGCGGGGACGTGGTCGTGGTCAGGAATGAACCCGGGCGTCTGCACGGCGGCAAAGTCTTTGCGGCCATTCATGCGCATCTGAGCGACGTACCGTATTATGCTTCCGGCTTGTGCGCCAGGCTCATGAGCGAGGGCTACACCGGCTACCTCGTTCGCACCAGCAACGACGAGAAGTACGGCGGGCAAACCACCGCCGAGAACATCCTGAACAATGAACAGGACCACTTCCGGATGGCCGCGGCCATGGGGTTTAAGGATGTGTTCGACCTCTATTATCAGAACCACGACATGGACGGCATCTCCTACATCGACCTTCGCGGGCGCTTGATTCTCATCTTCCGCATGCTCAAAGTGGACACCGTCCTCTCCTTCAATCCTTGGGGACACGGCGAGGAGGACCCCGACCACTGGGTGACGGGGCGCGCGGTGGAAGAGGCCTGCTGGATGGCCGGAATGCCAAACGATTTCCACGAGCACCTCGAGGCCGGATTTCAGCCGCAAACGGTAACCGGGCGCTATTACTTTTGCGCCCATCCGGAGCAGCCGTTCAACCGCGTCGTCGACATCAGTTCACACATCGAGAAGAAGATCGACGCCATCGTCGAATGCAAGTCGCAGGGGGAAGGTAATCGTGGGTCCGTGGTTCGCGCGCAACTCGCTCGCCAGGGAAAGCGGCTTCCCCTGCTGGGCAACGATGACCGCACCGCCGACCGCGCCTACGCGCGCCAGTTCCTTCTCGACGCCGACCGGGATTATGGGAAACCACATAACCTGGCCTTCGCCGAACGCTTCTACTACATCGACCGGCGGCGGCCCGCCAGGTCCAAGGCGGAAGAGTATATCGAGAAGAACGCAGTACGCCTGTGACGCGGCAATCCACCTGGCATGGGGTGCGAAACACTGGCGTGTGAAATCGATTCCCCCAGCTGAGGGTGCGCCGTGATCCCCGCCCTTACGGGACGGGGCTGTCGCCGCCCGGTCCGTACAACCGCCCGGTCCGTACCCGCCGATAGCCCCGCCCGTCAGGGCGGGGACTCGGGATTTGTTGCAGTGGTTCAGTAAAGGAATCGCCAAGCAGGATCCTTCGAGAGAGATGCCATCCTGCTTTTGAGTTGATTCGCGTCCACATCCAGCGGCGCGACAAACTCACGATGCGGCCTCCCTCGCCGGTGCGCGGGCTGCCTCGCTGGTTCGAGAAGAAGACGTTCCATCAATTGCAGGTCCAAGCCATGCAGTATGGTTCCGTGATGGAGCAGCCACCCCTTTGTTCTACGTTGCGCATTGCCGGACACTTTCCTCCCATCGAGGAGAATGTCCGTGCCGCAAACTTCTAAGCCGGGTAGCCGTAGCGCTCCGGCAATTTGGCGCAATAAAATCTGATAGCTTGCCCCCACATTCGCCAAACCGGGGCATCCGGCCAGCGGGAGCACAAGAGCATAGTTGAGGCAGCCCGGGCCCTGCAGCACTGTGCCCCCCCCGGACGAACGATGTAGCACTGGGATGCCGGCCGCCCGGCAGGCACCCAAGTTCACTTCCTTTTCCGGTCTTCCGGAACGTCCCAGCACCACAAAATGGATCGGACTTTCCCAGAACCGAAGCGTTGCACGGCCCGCCTTGAGTAGATCGTCATCAAAGGCCAAGTTCTGCTCGGGGGACGGGAATGTGCGGTCAATCACCAGAAGCATTCTTTGACACTAGCCTACCGCTTGCGGCATTGTTAGAAAATCCGATGCCCGTTTACCTGGATTGTGCCGCAACCACGCCGATCGATCCCCGTGTGCTGGAGGTGTGCACCCGGTACCTGCGGGACGACTTTGGAAACGCGGCCAGCAGAACGCATGCGCACGGGACGGCCGCGCGGAGGGCAGTTGAACAGGCGAGGGATCAGATCGCTGCTGTAACCGCATCCGCCCGCGGCGACGTCATCTTCACCAGCGGGGCCACGGAAAGCAACAATCTCGCGCTGCTCGGATTGTCTGAGGAGGGCATAAGGACAGGAAAAACACACATCGTGAGTACGAGTATCGAGCATCGGGCCGTACTGGAGCCTCTGGAAGAGTTGGAACGGCGCGGCTTCCGTCTTACGCTGGTCAAGCCAAACGCCGGTGGATGGGTGGAGCCGGAGAAGATCGCGGAGGCGGTATGCGAGGACACGTTGCTTGTGACGGTCATGCAGGTAAACAATGAGACCGGCGTCATGCAGCCCATCGATGCGATCGCGGAACGCCTTGCCGGTAAGCCCGTCTATTTTCATTCGGACGCGGCGCAAGGCTTTGCCAAGGAGACCGGGGCGCTTGGGAATGAAAGGATCGATCTGATCAGCATCAGCGGGCATAAGATTTGTGGACCCAAGGGTGTCGGCGCGCTCATCGTCCGCCGGCGCGGAAAGGACCGTCCGCCGCTGGCGCCGCTATTTTTTGGGGGCGGCCACGAGCGGGGGCTCAGGCCCGGTACCCTGCCGGTTGCACTCATAGCGGCCTTCGGGCAAGCTGCCGAACTGTGGTCGCGGGAAGCAAAGGAGCGCTGGCGTCTTGGATTGGAATACCGGCGGCGGCTGCTGGAGGGATTGGCCCCGTTGCGGCCGGTGGTGAATGGAGATGAGGCGCGAACACTGCCCTTTATCCTGAATGTATCCATACCAGGGATGGACTCGGAGTCGATCATGGGCGCCTGGAGCGATCTGGTCTCGGTGAGCAGCGGCGCCGCCTGTACTTCGCAATCCTACACATGCAGTCACGTGCTGCATGCGATGGGGGTTCCGGCTGAAAATTCCGCGGCCGCCATCCGGTTCTCCTGGTGCCATATGACGGATATGCCCGACTTGGCAGGGATGGTCGACGCTCTGCAAGAGGTCCGGAGCCATTGACGCAAAAGGCACGCAGTGCAGGCATGTTGGTATACAAGCGCGCCCGTTTCGGGACAAGGCTTCCCACCGATCGCGTCTATACCCGATCTCACTACTGGCTGCGGGAGATCGAGCCCGCGCTGTGGCGGGTCGGCCTCACCAACTTTGCCACGCGTATGCTTGGCGATATTGTCGAATATGAGTTCGAGGTTGAACCGGGAATGCGGGTTGAACTAGGGCAGAAGATCGGTTGGATGGAGGGATTCAAGGCGGTGAGCGAGCTCTATTCGGTTGCCGAGGGCGATTTTGCCGGAGTGAATACCGAACTGCGCGGGGACATCACCCTGTTAGAGTCTGACCCATACGAGCGGGGCTGGCTCTATCAAGTAAACGGCCAGCCGGACCCCGGCCGCGTGGACGCCGCTGGCTATGCAATGATCCTGGATGCGACAATAGACAAGATGCTGGAGAGTCGCCACGACTCAGACCCACATGAATAGAGCGTTATACCTGATGATCGGTGGATTTCTCGGCGCCGGTAAGACCACGGCCATTCTGCGGCTGGCACAGCGCCTGTCGAGCCGTGGACTGCGCGTCGGCTTGATCACCAACGATCAAAGCATCGGGTTGGTGGACACTGCCGTGCTGGAAAACGGCGAGTTTCAGGTGGAGGAGATCACCGGCGGTTGCTTCTGCTGCCGTTTTAATTCACTGGTGGAAGCCGCCGAGCGGCTTTCGCAGGCTACCCGGCCGGATGTCTTCATTGCGGAGCCGGTAGGCAGTTGCACAGATCTGGTGGCCGCCGTGAGTTTCCCGTTGCGAAAGATCTACGGCGAGCAGTATTGCGTGGCTCCGCTGAGCGTGCTGGTGGATCCCGTCCGTGCCGAACGCATTCTCGGGCTGGCGGAAGGCAACCAATTCTCTCCGAAAGTGCGGTATGTGTATGGCAAGCAGCTCGAGGAAGCCGAGATCATCGTAATCAACAAGTGTGACCTGCTCGATTCGGAACGGCTGGACCGGTTGGAGGCGGCGCTGCGCCGTGCCTACCCACGGGCGGAACTCTATCGTGTCTCGGCGCGCGAGAGCGAGGGGTTGGAGCCATGGATGGACCGGATTGTAGCCGCCGAATCGCTGGCGGAGTCGGCCCCGGACGTGGATTATGACATCTATGCCGAAGGGGAGGCGTTGCTCGGCTGGCTCAATGCTTCTGCCCATCTTCAGGCTGCCGGTGAAGTGGACGGCAACCAGCTATTGCTGGATCTTGCGGCGGCAATGCGCCAAATCCTGGCAGAGGTGGAGATCGCGCACCTGAAGATGACCTTGATGCCGGATGAGCATGGCGGTGATATCGCGGTGTTGAATCTGGTTCGTAGCGATGGAGCCGCCGAACTTTCGCACTCCCTGAGAGCGCCTCTCTCGGCGGGAGAATTGATTTTGAACCTGCGGGCGGAAGCTGATCCGGAGTTGCTGCGGCGCAGCGTACTGGAAGCTCTAGCGGTCTGCGGCTGCGAGGCCGAAATCAAGCACATCGAACATTTTCGCCCGGCCAAACCGCAGCCTACCTACAGGATGGCCCACCTATGAGCACCCAACGGATCCTGTATTGCCACTGCGCCTATTCCAAAGTAGTGCCGGTCGAAGTGAAGCAAGAGGTGCTCCTGAAGCTGGCTGAGTCCGATCTGACTTTCGATGCGGTACCCGACTTGTGCGAGATGTCGGCTCGCCGCGATCCAAAACTGCGGGAACTGTCCGCCGGCGGATCGGTGCAAATCGCCGCCTGCTATCCCCGCGCGGTCAAGTGGCTGTTCGCGGCCGCCGGCGCGCCACTGCCCGACGAAGGTGTCGAGGTGTTGAACATGCGCGAGCAATCGGCCGAGACGATCCTGCATTCGATCCTGGGAGTGAAAGTATGAGCGCCACCGCAAACCCGATGGTGCAAGTGGTCCTCTACGAGGGTGGAAGCAGCCGGCAGTTCAACCCGGCCAGCCGCGCGGAACTGTTTCGGGAGCTGCTGGAAAAGGGCTACCCGGTGAGTTCGGTTCGTGGAGATGTGGCCAGCGTCCCGGCGCGATCCGTGACGCTGGTGCTGGGCCGCTTCGAGCAACCGTTGCCGGCAACGCCCGATTCTCAAGTGCAGGTGCGGGATGTGGAGGGGCTTGCAGCTTCCGAGGTTTTGCGCCTTGTGGACCAGGTCCGGGAAGAGGCCGAGGTTCCGGTTCCGGGGAAGTGGAAACCCTGGTTCCCGGTCATCGACTACAAGCGCTGCACCAACTGCATGCAATGCCTGAGCTTCTGCCTGTTCGATGTGTATGGAGTCGGCGCGGACGAAAAGATCCAGGTTCAAAATCAGAGCAATTGCAAGACGGACTGCCCGGCGTGTTCGCGAGTGTGTCCCGAGGTGGCGATTCTCTTTCCCAAGTACCGGCACGGCCCTATCCACGGCGGTGAGGTTCTCGAAGACGACCTGCGGCGCGAGGCGATGAAAGTCGATATTTCCGCCTTGCTGGGCGGCGACATCTATTCGGCGCTGCGCGACCGGAGCGCGAAAGCAAAGTCCAGATTCTCGAAAGAACGCGATGAAGACCGCGCCCTGAAGGAGCGCATGACCTGCTTGAGCAAGCTCCAGAAGGAGATGGACATCCCGGGCGAGGTGCTCGCCGCCCTGCCCAGCATCGATGAGATCCGCGCCAAGGCGGAGGCCGCCAAAGCCAGGGCGGAGGCGGTACTCGCTACACGCCAGCAGGAGTCTTAAACAACAACCATGATCATGAACTTCGCCAAGCGGATGATGACAGAGACGGACCCCAAGGTCCTGGCAAAGTTCGCCTACAACTTCGGCTACAAGGGCATGCGCTCGGTGGAGTTGTACAAAAAGAGGTTGAAGCGCGGGGAGCACTTTCCGCCGTTCCTTTTCATCTCGGTGGTCTCCAACTGCAACCTGCGGTGCCAGGGCTGCTGGGTGGATGTGGAAGCGCCCGGAAAAAGGATCGCCCTGGAAGACATGAACAACCTGCTCGTGGATGCCAAGAAGCACGGGAACGCTTATTTCGGCATCCTCGGCGGCGAGCCATTTATGCACCCGGAGCTGCTCGATATCTTCGCCGCGCATCGGGACTGTTATTTCCAGGTTTTCACCAACGGGCAGCTCATTACCAATGAGATTGCCCGCGAACTGCGGCGGCTGGGGAACGTGTCACCCTTGATCAGTATCGAGGGCAACGAGATTGTCAGCGACGAGCGGCGCGGACGGCTGAACGTGTACAACAAGACGCTGGCGGGTCTGGAGAATTGCCGCCGGAACAAGCTGATCATCGGCGTGGCCACGAGTGTGTGCCAAACAAATATTGAATTGGTTTCCGAGGACTGGCTCCGCAAGCTGATCCAAATGGGAGTCCACTACGCCTGGTTTCATACCTATCGCGTGATCGGTCCGGATCCCTCGCCTCATCTTGCGCTCACTCCGGAGCAGGTGCTGCGAGTGCGGCGCTTTATCGTCCACATGAGGGCGAAGCTGCCGATCGCGATCGTGGACGCCTACTGGGACGACAAAGGCGAAGCCCTCTGCCCCATGGCCACGGGGGTCAGCCACCATATCAGCCCGTACGGAGACATCGAGCCGTGTCCCATTATCCAGTTTGCGAAAGAGACGATTCACGACCGGCCAAGCCTGTACCAGACGATGAACGAGTCTGGGTTCCTGCGTGATTTTCGCGAGACAGCGGCGCAGGCAACCCGTGGATGCATCGTGCTGGAGCGTCCTGATCTGGTGCGGGACCTGGTGGAGAAGTACGGTGCGCGCGACACCACGCAGCGGCAGACCGCGATGACGGAGCTGCTGGCGCTCCAGCCTCGCGGGAGCCAGCATAATCCCGGGAACGAGATTCCCGAGGAACACTGGATGTACCGGTTTGCGAAGAAGCACTGGTTCTTCGGATTTGGAGCATATACATAATGGCAACAGAGAGCCGGATTCACATTCCGGTTATTAACCTCCCACGCCGCGTGCCGGTTCTGCCGAGCCGCAAACCTCAGGAGAACATCCCGCAAACACGCTGGGAGCGCGAACAGCTGAAGCGGGTGGTAGCCGATTACGTGAGCTCCAACGCCGCGCGTTTAGTGCCCCCGCTGGTCCTGGGCGAACTGCGAACCGGCGCCGTCGAGGTGGTGCGCATCGCCCAAATCGACCCCCTCTACACGGACTATGCCGGGATCCTGTTGAATAACGAGGTGTGGCGGGAGCAGTTGGCGGCGGTTCCCTATGAACGGCGATTGCTGCTGCTTCCTAAGTGCCTTCGCATTGAAGATCTTTGCCCTGCCCCATTTGACGAGTTTGGCCTGCTCTGCAAACAGTGCGGGCTCTGTTCCATTCAGGATTTGCAGGAAGAGGCGGAGAAGTTGGGTTACGCGGTGCTGGTTGCGGAAGGCTCCGCGCTCGTAATGGCGCTCATCCAGACGGGAAAGATAGATGCGTTGGTGGGCGTGAGCTGCCTGTCCGTCCTCGAGCGTGCCTTCCCGTATATGGAAGCGGCGGCGATTCCCGGAATTGCGATCCCTCTTCTGCAGGACGACTGCAAGGACACCTCAGTGGACATCGAATGGGTCTGGGACATCCTCCACATGACTTCCGACGATCAGACGCGCCGGCTGGATCTGGACGCGCTCCGCCAAGAGGTGCAGTCATGGTTTGAGCCGGACTCCCTGAACCGCCTGCTGGGACCGGAGCAGGGCGGCGCAACGGACCGCATCTCGCGGGAATGGTTGGGCCGCGCCGGCAAGCGTTGGCGGCCGTTTCTCACCGCCTGCGCCTGGAAGGCGCTGCAAGCCGATTCCGAGGTTGTCATCCCGGACACACTCAAGAAGCTGGCTGTCGCGGTGGAATGTTTCCATAAGGCCTCGCTGATCCATGACGATATCGAGGACGACGATGCCGAACGCTACGGCGAAGTGGCGCTGCATGTCGAGCATGGCTGCGCCGTCGCTCTCAATTGCGGTGATCTGCTGGTGGGCGAAGGCTACCGCCTCATTGGCGAGTGCGGCGCGCCGGCGGAGGCGCAGCTCCAGATGTTACGCATCGCCTCGCGCGGACACAGGACGCTGTGCCTGGGACAAGGCGCGGAGCTCTGCTGGAGACGTGATCCCCAGCCGATGTCCTCGCTCGAAGTCCTGCAGATCTTCCGGCAAAAGACCGCGCCTGCCTTCGAGGTGGCTCTGCAAATGGGAGCAGCGCTGGCGGGCGCCGATGAGGAGATGATGCAGGTGCTGACCAAGTACAGCGACGCACTTGGGATCGCCTACCAGATTCGAGACGACTTGGAGGACATAGCCACGGCCGAGACCGGGCCTTCTCTTCCCTTGGCCATCGCCTATGAGCGCGCGAAAGGGGACAGTAAAGCGATGTTGGCGCGGACCTGGCAGCGGGAAGAGCCGGCTTCGCCCGTTTTGGTCGCGGAATTGGCCGAGGCACGGTGCCGCGAGTTGCTCGAATCCTACAAGGAAGAGGCGGTGCGGATGCTCCCGGCGCTCGAGAATGCCAGCCTGAAAGGCCTTTTGCGCCGCGTTGTCGGCAAGATATTTCAGGTGGAGATCAAGGGTTGGTGCAGTGAGTTTGAGACTCGAAATGCTGCAAGTAGCCCGGTTGTCGCCGAAGCAGCTCGGTGATTCAACGACGCTGGTAGAGCGCTTCCTGCATTCGCAGCTGAACAAGGACGGCGGCTTCCAGGACCGGTCGGGCAAAAGTGATCTGTACTACACGGTTTTCGGCCTGGAGGCGTTGATCGCCCTCAGCGCGGAAATACCCGTAGCGGAAGTGTCGTCCTATCTGCGTGGCTTCGGCGCCGGCGAAAACCTGGACATGCTCCACCTGTGCTGCCTGATTCGCGCCTGGGCCGATGTGAGCCGCGCCGGACCGGACCTCGACGGGAATGCGCTGGCAGCGGGGATCGAAGCGCACCGTACTCCCGATGGCGGCTATAATACTGCCGCGGGTGCGGCTGCTGGAACGGCGTATGGCTGTTTCGTGGCGCTGGGCGCCTACCAGGATCTGCGGTGTGAGATGCCATTCCCGGAGCGTATGATTGACTGTCTGCGGTCTCTTCGATCCGGCGACGGAGGCTACGCCAATCAACGGGCGGCGCCGATGGGAACCACGCCGTCCGCCGCAGCGGCAGCGGCGCTGTTCCGGCACCTCGGGGAAACACCTCCCGCCGGTCTTGGTTCGTGGCTGTTGTCAAGATGCCACAAGGATGGCGGCTTCCACGCTACGCCCACGGCGCCTATCCCTGACCTCCTCTCCACGGCGGTTGCCCTGCACGCTCTCTCCGGAATGAAAACATCCCTGGACTCAGTGAAGGAACCGTGTCTCGACTTCGTCGATTCGCTTTGGACCAGCACCGGCGCCTTCTATGGCAACTGGACAGACGACACGCTCGATTGCGAGTACACCTACTATGGTCTGCTCGCTCTGGGACATTTGAGCTTGTGAGGACCACCCTCGTGCGCCTGGTCGAGCGGCTGCTCGATGCGCGCTCGCACGATGGACATTGGACCGGGGAACTGTCCAGCAGCGCGCTATCCACCGCGACCGCTGTGATTGCGCTGCACCTGGCCGGAGGTGATGAGCGACTGATCGCGGGAGGGCTGGAGTGGCTCGATAAAACCCGGAACCAGGATGGCGGCTGGGGCGATACGATCCTGAGCGTCAGCAACATCAGTACGACAGCTCTGTGCTGGTCGGCTTTTACTCTCTTGCGGCCCGGATCGGCCGCGGCCCGCTCGGGACAGGACTCGGGACAGGACTCGGGACAAGAATGGATGCGCCAGGCAGCCGGTGGGCTGGAGCCGCGGCACCTGGCCGGCGCGCTCGCGGCACGATACGGAGATGACCGTACTTTCTCGGCGCCCATTCTGACCGTACTTGCGGTGGCTGGGCATGTTCCATGGAAGATGGTGCCGCAGTTGCCCTTTGAACTTGCCGCGGGTCCACAGTCCTGGTTTCGCTGGCTCCAGCTTCCCGTGGTCAGCTATGCGCTTCCCGCCTTGATCGCGATCGGCCATGCGCTGGACCGGTCATGCCCCACCAGGAACCCGATCGCCTGGCTCGCCCGCCGCGGGGCGTCCAACAAGACGCTGGCCGTTCTCGAGCGAATTCAACCCGGCAACGGGGGTTTTCTTGAAGCCGTCCCGCTCACCAGCTTCGTAGCTCTCAG
>ORMF010015460.1_pt1 | contig 10275 bp, 10 predicted proteins | sample 1779871 | NCBI WGS metagenome assembly ORMF01 (sample SAMEA104232316, study PRJEB22302) | groundwater metagenome | biome: forest; feature: aquifer; material: groundwater | place: USA | collected 2011-08-07 | depth 5.4 m | reverse complement strand
TGTGGTGCTGCAGCCATCGCCCTCTTCATCCAGCGCGAGGGGGCGCGCGGGTTGGTGGAGCGCCGGGTGGATTGGTGGACGCTCACCTTCTTCCTGCTGCTCTTCGCCTCGGCCGGGAAGCTCCGCTACCTGGGCGTGACCCGGCAGATTGCCGAGGGGGTGACGGCTCTGACAGGCGGCCGCGAAGGCTGGATGCTCTTCGGCCTCACCTGGGGGAGTGGCCTGCTGAGCGCCGTCATGGACAACGTCCTGGCCGTCGCGACGCTCATCCCGGTCCTAGCAGATCTGGAGGCGCTGGGCGTCTTTACCCGGCCCCTCTGGTGGGGGCTGTTGTTCGGCGGGACCTTCTTCGGGAACCTGACCATGATCGGGAGCACGGCCAACATCGTGGCCCTGGGGATCCTGGAGCGCGACGAACGGGTTCACGTCCGGTTCGGGCAGTGGCTGGCCCCGGGGATCGTGGTCGCGGTGCCTACGCTCCTGCTGGCGACCCTGGCCTTGTACATGCAGCTTCCCTGGATGCGGTAGACCCAGATGGTGGAATTGAACCGCCAAGGCGCCAAGCACGCCAAGAAATTCTCTTAGGCCACGGCCGCCGTGGCTTCCTCCTGGAGAATCTCATCGGTGATGCGGATCCCGACCTGGCGCTCGAACTCGTCGATGGGCAGCATGTCGATGGCGTTCCAGGCCAGGTGCTCACACACCTTGGCGCAGATCTGGCATCCGATGCACTCGTGCCACCGAATGCGGACGGGCGGAATCACCGCGCCGGTGTATTCCGACGGCGGGACGTGGTCGATGCAGTCCACCGGGCAGAAGTCGATGCAGGCCTCACACCCGGTGCAGGACTCGTTGACCGCGGCCATCAGCCTCGGGCGCTTCTTCTTGGTCGTCTTCTTCGGGATGTTGGGAACGTCCTTGTAGACCATGAACCCTCAGGCCTCCACCTCGATGTCCGAGCCGGTGATGCGGGTGGGATAGCTGGACACCCCGGCCCGTGCGGGCGGACCCAAGACTTCCCCGCTGGTGACCTTGAACTTGGCCCCGTGCCAGGGGCAGGTCACCACGTCCCCCTGGACCTGCCCTTCGGAGAGCGGACCGCCTCGGTGGGTACACGTGTCATCAATGGCATGGTAGCTCCCCCCGAGGTTGAAGAGCGCGATCGTTTTCCCGTTGACTTCCACCTTTTTCGCCTGGCCGGGAGCCAGCTCGTTGGTCGTGGCGACCTTGATGAAAGCAGCCATCCTCTCTCCTCCACAGCGGGGAGCAGCCGGTGAGTCGCCATGTCTGCTCCCTGCCTGAAACTGCACCTGGACTGCTCCGAGAAAACCCTCACGTCTTCGGTGTGTATTTCTGGTAGTAGAGGTTGGCGACGCTGCCCTCTTGCGCCCGCTCGGCCTCCCACTTTTCCCGGGTGGGCGACTTGGGCAGGTTGGCGTCCCCCTTGAAGGGGTCGGCGTTCTTGGCGATGTAGTCCTTCCACTGCTCGGGCACATCGCTCTCTTCGAAGATCGCGTTCACCGGACACTCTGGCACGCAGGCCCCGCAGTCGATACACTCCTCGGGGTGGATGAGGAGGATATCCTCCCCTTCGTAGAAGCACTCCACCGGGCAGACATCCACGCAGGCATGGTCCTTCACGCCGATGCATGCCTCAACGACGACGTACGTCATGGCTCTCCTCCTGACCTCCCACAGGGATCGCGCCCTGCAAGTCAACTACCCTGGGTGAAAACCGAAACCAGAATCCTCCGCTCACATGAGGCCAAGTTGAAGCCGGGCCGCATCAGACATCCGGCTCGGCTCCCACGGCGGGTCCCAGACGACTTCAACCTTGGCGGCCGTCACGCCGGGAACGGCCCGCACCTTGGTTTCCACCTCAAGGGGTAGTTGTTCCGCGGCCGGGCAGTTGGGCGAGGTGAGGGACATCTGGACTGCAACCGCGCCCGAGGGATCCACCCTGACGTCATAGATCAGTCCCAGTTCGTAGATGTTGACCGGGATCTCCGGATCAAAGCAGGTGCGCAGGGCCTCGATGACTTTATCCTGGTGCGCAAGAGTATCCATGCTGCACTCCTCTCAATTCAATGAAAAACTGACAACTGGCCAACTTTTCCTATCAGGCTTGCATTGTCAGTTGTCGGTTTGAAATTTTACGTTGCCAGAAGGCTGAGCCTACTCCGTTGAAACCGTCGCGCCGCTCCCTTCCAGGGCAGCACGCAGCGTGTGCCAGGCCAGGCTGGCGCACTTGACCCGGACCGGGAACTCGGACACGCCGCAGAAGACCTCGAGTTTCCCCAGTCCGGCCGGGTCGGCCGTCCCGTCCCGATGCCCGGTGACCATCTCATGGAACTTCTCGAAGAGGGTTTCCGCCTCGGCCCGCGTCCTGCCCTTCAGCGCGGCCGTCATCATCGAGGCCGAGGCCTTGGAAATCGCACAGCCCGCCCCTTCGAAGCTGACGTCTTTGATCACATCCCCGTCCACCTGGAGGTATACGGTGATCTCGTCCCCGCAGAGCGGGTTGTGTCCTTCCGCCTTCCGGTTCGCCTCTTCCAGCCTGCGGAAATTGCGGGGCCGCTTATAGTGGTCGAGGATGACCTCCTGGTAGAGGTCACTCAGGTCAGACATCAGGCAAACACCTCGATGACCTTGTGGAGCCCCTTGGCGAGCGCGTCCAGCTCCTCCCGCGTGTTGTAGAACGCCAGCGAGGCCCGCGCCGTGGCCGGGACCCCGAAGCGCTTCATGACCGGCATGGCGCAGTGATGCCCCGCCCGGATCGCGATCCCGTCGTGATCCAGGATTGTGCCGACATCGTGCGCATGGATGCCGTCCAGCACGAACGACAGGACGCCGGCCTTTTCCTTGGCCGTGCCGATGATGCGCAGGCCGGGGATGGCCGACAGCAGCTCCGTCCCGTAGGCGAGGAGGTCGGTCTCGTAGGCCGCGATTCGGTTCAGCCCGATCCGCTGCACGTAGTCGATCCCCGCGGCGAGGCCGATGGCCCCGGCGATGTGGGGCGTTCCCGCCTCGAACTTGTACGGCAGCGAATTGTAGAGCGTCTTCTCGAAGGTGACCACGCTGATCATGTCCCCGCCGCCCTGGTACGGGGGCATGGCCTCGAGCAGCTCAGCCTTGCCGTACAGGATGCCGATCCCAGTCGGGCCGAACAGCTTGTGGCCGGAGAAGGCATAGAAATCGCATTCCAGATCCTGGACATCCACCGCCAGATGGGGCGCCGCTTGCGCCCCGTCGAGGAGGACCGGGATGCCCCGGCGGTGCGCCAGGGCGATGATCTGCCTGACCGGATTGATGGTGCCGAGCGCGTTGGAGACGTACGCCACCGAGACCAGTTTGGTTCGGTCGCAGAGGAGCCGCTCGTATTCCTCGAGGAGCAGCTCCCCGGCATCGTTGACGGGGATGACGCGGAGGGTCGCGCCCTTCTCCTCGCACACCATCTGCCAGGGGACGATGTTCGAGTGGTGCTCGATGGCGGAAATGACGATCTCGTCGCCGGCCTTGATCCGGCTCCGGCCATAGCTGTGGGCAACCAGGTTGATGCTCTCGGTGGTCCCGCGCGTGAAGATGATCTCCCGCTCGTGGGCCGCATTGAGAAACTGCCGGACGCGGGTGCGCGCGCTTTCATAGGCCTGGGTCGCCAGTTCGCTCAGGAAGTGAACGCCCCGGTGGACATTGGAGTTCTCCGAGAGGTAATAGCGGGTAACCGTATCGATCACCACCTGCGGTTTCTGGCTGGTGGCGGCGTTGTCGAGATAGACCAGCGGCTTCCCATGGACCTTTCCCCGCAGGGCGGGGAAGTCCTGCCGGATCTTCTCGACCCCGAAGCCGACGAGACAGTCCTGGCAGACCTCCTCACTGATCTGGCGACCGGCAGTAATCATGGGACGTCCTCCACCCGTGTCCCCTGGGGCAACCATTGCTTGACCAGGCCTTCCAGATGCCTGCGGATCGGCTCGACCTTCATGCGCTGGAGGCTCTCGCCGGCGAAGGCGAAGAGCAGGAGGCCCCGGGCCGATTCCCTGTGAATGCCCCGGGACCGCAGGTAGAAGATGGCGTCCTCGTCGATCTGGCCGATGGTCGCCCCGTGGGTGCACTTCACGTCGTCGGCGTAGATCTCCAGTTGCGGCTTGGTGTCGATCTGGGCGTCCTCCGACAGCAGCAGGTTCCGGTTGGTCTGCTTGGCGTCGGTTTTCTGCGCGTCCTTGTGCACGATGATCCGGCCGTGGAACACGCCACGCGACTGGCCGTCCAGGATGCCATTGTAGAACTGCCGGCTGTCGCAGTGCGGGCTGGCATGTTCGACCTTCATGTAGTTGTCCATGTGCTGCCGGCCGGTGGCCATGAACAGGCCATTGATCAGGCAGTCGCCGCCCTCGCCCGCCAGGACCGGGTGCACGTTGTTGCGCACCAGGGCGCCGCCCAGCAGCACCGCGTGGGATGTGACGCTGCTGCTCCGGTCCTGCTGCACCCGCAGGGTCGACACGTTGAATGCCTGCGGGCTCTCCCGCTCGATCAGGTAGTGGCTCAGCACGCTGTTCTGACCGACCACCACTTCGGTCACCGCGTTGGAGAAGCAGACGCCGTCCGCCAGCGAGGCGTAATCCTCGACCACGGTCACCTGGCTGTTCTCGCCCGCCACGATCAGGTTGCGCGGGTGCGTGATGATGGGCGCGGGCGTCTCCGTCGAGAGGTACAGCAGGTGGATGGGCTCCTCCAGCACCGTCCCCCGGCGGACGGAGACGAACGCCCCGTCTTCCACGAAGGCGGTGTTGAGGGCGGTGAAGGCGTCCTGATGGTACTCGGCGTACCGGGCCAGGTGCGCCTCCACGAGGTCCGGGTGGGCCGACAGGGCCTGGGACAGGCTGGTGACCGTGACACCGGCCGAGAGCGGCCTGAGCGAGGACAGCTCCGGCGCATACCGGCCGTTCACGAAGACCAGTTGGCTACAGGCCAGGCCGGGGAATGCGAACGGCGCCAACTGCGGCCGCGCCGGCGTGACGCCGTCGTCGGGGGCCGGGGCGAAGGCGGTCTGCGCGATCGGGGCCACGCTGGTGAACCGCCAGTCCTCGTCCCGGGCGGTCGGGAATCCCAGGTCGGCGAAGCGGGCCATGGCGTCCCGGCGAACCGCCTGGAACCAGGCCCACTCCTTGGCGGCCGCCCGGGCCTCCAGCCGCGAGAAACTCTCCAAATATCTGTCGACCTCCTGCGCCACGGTGGTCACGGTCGGTCTCCCTCGCGCCTACGCGGTGACCGGGGCGGCGGCCCGGGCCTCCGCCTCGACCCAGGCGTAGCCCTTGGCCTCCAGCTCCAGGGCCAGCTCTTTCCCGCCCGACTTGACGATCCGGCCGTCCACCAGCACGTGCACGTAGTTGGGGACGATGTAGTTCAGCAGCCGCTGGTAGTGGGTCACGACGAGGATGGCCCGCTCCGGGCTCCGCAGCGAGTTCACGCCCGCCGCCACGATCCTCAACGCGTCGATGTCCAGGCCGGAATCTGTCTCGTCCAGGATGGCCAGCTTGGGCTCCAGTACGGCCATCTGGAAGATCTCGTTGCGCTTCTTCTCACCACCCGAGAAGCCCTCGTTGACCGAGCGGTTCAGGAGCTTCTCATCCACGTCCAGGAGCTTGATCTTCTCTTTGACCAGGGCCAGGAAGTCCATGGCGTCGAGCTCGTCGAGGCCGTGGTGCTTCCGGATGGCATTGAGCGCCGCCTTCAGGAAGTACGCGCTGTTCACCCCGGGGATCTCAACCGGGTACTGGAAGGCCATGAAGACCCCCTCGCAGGCGCGCTCCTCCGGCGCCATCTCCAGCAGGTTTCGCCCCTGGTAGGTCACCTCCCCGGCCGTGACCTCGTAGGTCTCCCGGCCGGCCAGGACCTGGGCCAGCGTGCTCTTGCCCGAGCCGTTGGGGCCCATGATGGAGTGGACCTCCCCGGCGTTCACCCTGAGATCCACGCCCTGGAGGATCTCGCGGCCGCCCGCCTTCACGTGCAGATTCTTGATCTCAAGCATGGGGCATCCTTATTGCAAAGGCCTGCAGGGGTTAGCCGACGCTGCCCTCGAGGCTGACGCTCAGCAGCTTCTGCGCCTCGACAGCAAATTCCATGGGCAACTCGCGGAACACCTTCTTGCAGAAGCCGTTGACGATCAGGTTCACCGCATCTTCCTTCGAGATCCCCCGCTGGTTGCAGTAGAAGATCTGGTCGTCGCCGATCTTGGAAGTGGACGCCTCGTGCTCCATCCGGGCCGAGGAGTTCTTCACCTCGATGTAGGGGAAGGTGTGGGCGCCGCACTTGTCGCCGAGGAGCAGCGAGTCGCACTGCGTGTAGTTGCGCGCCCCCCTGGCGCCCTTGAGGATCTTGACCATCCCCCGGTAGGTGTTCTGGCCGTGGCCCGCGGAGATGCCCTTGGCGACGATGGTGCTCCGCGTGTTCTGGCCGATGTGGATCATCTTGGTGCCGGTATCCGCCTGCTGGTAGTTGTTGGTGAGGGCCACGGAGTAGAACTCCCCGATGGAGTTGTCCCCTTGCAGGATGACGCCGGGGTACTTCCAGGTGATCGCCGCGCCGGTCTCCACCTGCGTCCAGGATATCTTGGAGTTCTTCCCCAGGGCCTTTCCGCGCTTGGTGACGAAGTTGTAGATGCCGCCCTTGCCGTCCTTGTCCCCCGGGTACCAGTTCTGGATGGTCGAGTACTTGATCTGGGCGTTATCGAGGGCGATCAGCTCCACCACCGCGGCGTGCAACTGATTCGTGTCCCGCATGGGCGCGGTGCACCCTTCCAGGTAGCTCACGTAACTGCCTTCCTCGGCGACGATCAGGGTGCGCTCGAACTGGCCGGTATCCGCGGCGTTGATGCGGAAATAGGTGGACAGCTCCATGGGGCAGCGCACGCCCTTGGGGATGTAGCAGAACGATCCGTCGCTGAAGACGGCGGAGTTCAGCGTCGCGAAGAAGTTATCGGTGTAAGGCACCACCGACCCCAGGTACTTCCGCACCAGGTCCGGGTGATTCTGCACCGCCTCGGAGAAGGAGCAGAAGATGATCCCCAGCTCGGCCAGCTTCTCCTTGAAGGTGGTCGCCACGGACACGCTGTCGAAGACCGCGTCCACCGCCACCCCGGCGAGGAGCTTCTGCTCCCCCAGGGGGATGCCCAGCTTCTCGAAGGTCCGCAGCCCCTCCGGGTCCACCTCATCCAGGCTGCTGAGGGTCTTCTTGGGCTTGGGTGCCGAGTAGTACACGATGCCCTGGTAGTCGATGGGCCCGTACTTGATGTTGGCCCACTTCGGCTCCGCCTCGGATTTTTCCAGCTTCACCCAGTACCGGTAGGCCTTGAGCCGCCACTCCAGCATGAAGGGCGGTTCCTGCTTCTTGGCCGAGATCATGCGGATAATGTCCTCGTTCAAACCGCGGGGGAGGGTATCCGTCTCGACCTCGGTGACGAAGCCGTACTTGTATTCCTGGTTTGCCAGGGCCTCGATCGTGTTGACCGCAGTGCTCATGGTGTCTCCTCATTCCTCACGGGCCCGGCTGGGATACCCTGACCGGGCAAGGTTTAAGACCGCTGTAAGCAAGGCTCGTACCGGGCCTCCTGGACCGGCGCCCTCCAGGGCCGGGCCCCACTAAGCCTGTGAAATCAAACGGAAAACCCTGACTCCCGGAAGCCCACACAATGGATGGCACCCGCTAGTAAAGGTAGGCGTTTTTCCGGGGGGGCCGGAATTTCTCCCGGGTCCGCCACAGGCGGACTCCGGTCACACGGAGATGTTATACCGCTTGATCTTAAACTATTCAAGGTCTTCAGGTCAATCCCCCTCAGGGTAACATTCTTAGATGGCTTGACAGGGACAGGTCCCCAGGAGGCGCGCCGCCTGCATCTTCCTGCCCCGGGTCTCTGTCAGGACCCGCATGAGGTGCAGTCGCTCCATTTCCGCCAGGGAGCTGGGGCTACGGGGGGCAGACCCGGTGGAAGACCGGATGTTCGGGGGCAGGTCATCCGGACCGATGACCTCACCCGCGGCGAGGATCAGGAGACGCTCGATAGTATTCGCTAGCTCCCGCACACGTCTCCTCCAGGGCTATTTCACAAGCAAGAGGAGGACCTCCACTCGGTCACAACGCGAATCGGTGGCGACGTTACCCCTCGACCAGCCGATCGTTCTCGCGGTAGTCCACCGGGCAGTCGATGACCGCAGGGCTCGGATGGGCCAGGGCCTGCTTCAGGGTAGGAGTGAGCTGGGCCGCCGAGTTCACGCGGGAGCCCCAGCAGCCGAAGGCCTCCGCCAGCCGGACGAAGTCGGGGTTCCCGAACTCGACGCCGGCCGTGCGCTGGAACCGCTGCACCTGCTTCCAACGGATGGAGCCGTAGCCATCGTCGCGAAAGATCAGGACGACCAGCGGGAGCCGCAGACGCGTGGCCGTCTCCAGTTCCTGGACGTTCATCAGGAATCCCCCATCCCCCGTCACCGTCACCACCCGGTGCTGCGGGAGGACAAGCTTGGCCGCGATGGCCCCAGGGAGCCCGATACCCATGGCCGCGAAGCCGTTCGAGATGATCACGGTGTTGGGCAGGCGGGCCCCATAGTACTTGGCGACCCAGAGCTTGTGGGCCCCCACGTCGGAGATCACCAGGTCCTCGGGGGAGAGGAGCGCCTCCAGGTCTGCGAGCACCCGCTGGGGGAGCAGGGGGAAGGCGTCGGAGCGCCAGCGGTCGTCCCGGTGCGCCTTGGCGGGGGGCTGCCGGTTGACCTCTGCCACGAGCGGGGTCAAGAGTCCGAGCGCCCCCCGGAGATCGCCCACCACTTCGATCGCCGGCTCATAGTGGGCGTCCACTTCCGCCGGCGTGAAATCCAGGTGGATGATCTGCAGCCGCCGCTTGGGGTTCCACATCCGCGGGCCGTACTCCACGGGGTCGTAGCCCACGGCGATCACCAGGTCCGCCTCGGGGATGCCAGCCCGCTGGGCGTCCGCCCGGCCGAGTCCCACGGTCATCAGGGCCAGGGGATGGCTCGCCGGCAGGGCTCCCTTGGCCATGAAGGTATTTATCACCGGGATGCCCGCCCGCTCAGCCAAGATGCGCAGTTCTCGCGAGGCGCGGCCTCGGATGACGCCGTTGCCGGCCAGGATCAGGGGGCGTTGGGCCTGATTGATCAGCTCGGCGGCCCGGGCCAGCGATGGCGGGTCCGGCGCAGGGCGCTGGGCCCGTTCCGCCTTGAGCGGCTCTCCCTCCGCCGGCTCCTCCGCAACATCCTCGGGTAACTCGATGTGGCACGCCCCGGGCTTCTCCTCCTCCGCACGTTTAAAGGCCTTCCGCACCACCTCAGGAATGATGGCTCCCGTCTCTACCTGGGCGTTCCACTTGGTGAATGGCCGGAAGGCCTCCACGATGTTCACGTACTGATGGGATTCCTTGTGCATCCGGTCACGGCTGGCCTGGCCGGTGATAGCCACGACCGGGGCCCGGTCCAGGTTGGCGTCCGCCAGGCCCGTGGCCAGGTTGGTCGCGCCAGGGCCCAGCGTGGCCAGGCAGACCCCAGCCCGCCCGGTGAGGCGCCCGTAGACGTCGGCCATGAAGGCCGCGCCCTGCTCGTGGCGGGTAGGGATGAAACGGATTTTGGAGTCCATGAGAGCGTTGTTGAGGTCCAGCGTCTCCTCGCCGGGCACCCCGAAGATATACTCCACCCCCTCCTTCTCCACGCACCGGATCAGCAGCTCGGCGCCGGTCATTGTGGCACCCCCCATTTGCGCTGCAGGAAGCGAGTGAGGCCGCCAGCCCGGAGCATCTCCACTTGCCGCTGAGAGAGGGCGTGGGTCATCCAGCACTCTCTCCCATTCGTGACGTTCCGGACGCTGATGGGCCGTCCTTCTTCCAGGGCCACACGGATCTCGGGAAGCTCGAGCCGGTCGCCCTGCTGGATGGTGTCACAGTCAGCCGGGTCGATGAACCGAAGCGGCGGGATCCCGAAGTTTACCAGGTTGGATTCGTGGATCCGGGCATACGACTTTGCCAGGACCACCTTGATCCCCAGGTACCTGGGAGCGATGGCCGCATGCTCGCGGCTCGATCCCTGCCCGTAGTTCTCTCCCGCCACGATGAAGCCGCCCCCCTTCGCCTTCGCCCGGGCCGGGAAGGTCTTGTCCACATACGCGAAGGTGTACTCGCTGATGGCGGGGATGTTGGAGCGGAGGGGGAGCACCTCGTTGCCGCCGGGCAGGATCTCGTCGGTGGAGATGTTGTCCCCGAGCTTCAGGAGCACCTCT